>Ga0139314_100049_pt1 | contig 18950 bp, 14 predicted proteins | sample In2P11_FD_99376 | JGI IMG/M metagenome (GOLD analysis project Ga0139314, IMG submission 99376)
GGTCGAGCGAGAAATCCCTCACCATATGAATAGTGAGTGACTCCGTCCCTCTATTTTAGGAAAATAGAGCGAGAAATCCCTCACCCATATGATGAGTGAGCGTTAAAACCCTTATGGTCGAGCACCTAAAGGTCCTTATCAGTCGAGCACCTAAAGGTCCTTATGGTCGAGCCCCCTAAAGGGTGATGGCGGCCTTATCAGTCGAGCCTGCTTACGCATCCTCTCGATGGCGGCCTTAACAGTCGAGCACCTAAAGGTTAGGGTTTACTTATTGCCCCTCTCAAATAAGTAACCAAAACAGTCGAGCCTGCTTGCGCATCCTCTGATGGCGGCCCTTTTGGTCGAGCACCTAAAGGTCCTTATCAGTCGAGCACCTAAAGGTCCTTATGGTCGAGCACCTAAAGGTCCTTATCAGTCGAGCCCCCTAAAGGGTGATGGCGGCCTCTCGATGGCGGCCTTAACAGTCGAGCACCTAAAGGTCCTTTTGGTCGAGCACCTAAAGGTTCAATTTACTTATTGGGTGGGGGGGCTTATGGTCGAGCCTGCTTGCGCATCCTTAACAGTCGAGCCTGCTTGCGCATTCAATTTACTTATTGGGTGGGGGGGCTTATGGTCGAGCACCTAAAGGTCCTTATCAGTCGAGCCCCCTAAAGGGTCCTTATCAGTCGAGTCACTAACGTATTCATTTGACTTATTGGGTGGCCCCTATCAAATAAGTAACTAAAAAAGTCACTAACGTACCTCACCCTGCCGGCCCTCACCATCGGAATAGTGAGTGACTCCGTCCCTTGATGCTTATTGGGTGGGGGGCGTTGGTCGAGCGTGCTCCGCATCCTCTCCTCTTCAATTTACTTATTTGGTGGGGGGGCTTATGGTCGAGCCCCCTAAAGGGTCCTTATCAGTCGAGCCCCCTAAAGGGTCCTTATCAGTCGAGCCTGCTTCCTTGATGCTTATTGGGTGGGGGGCGTTGGTCGAGTCATGCCTTCCTTGATGCGGGCTTGGGTGGCCCCTCTCAAATAAGTAACTAAAGGTTGGTCGAGCCTACTTGCGCATCCTTTCCTTCCTTGCACTAGGAAGCGCAAGCCCCTCCGGGACCTTATTGATTTTCCATTTCAGAAGAAAGGAGGTGGCCTGCGGTGTTATCTGAAGGGCGAAGGGAAAACGCTCCCCGAGGGAGGGATTACGAGGATATATCCCCGTTCTTTACCCACCCCCCCCGCTGCACTGGATATCCTTATTTATCCAGGGCTGGCTGAAGACCCTGAAGGCCTTCGGCCTCCCTCCGCTCTGCGAAGTGCTGAAGCTTTCTCTTTATATTATAAGGTGCGAAGCCGCTTGTCCCTCCGGGGGCAAGGAATAATTGCTCACCTGACAACGGAGGGTGAGGAAGAATCCCATATCGGCCGGCCCGGGAAAGCGCTGGCAACAACGGAAGGGAGGGGTCCATGTAGCTGCTGCGCCCATACTGACTGAGCAGCAGGTTTGGCATCTACTACGGCCACTTCAAACGCGTAAAACCGCCTGCTCTGCTAGACAGCGTGTGGAATGGCTGAGAGCGGACCTTTTGGATATATAATCCGAGAGAGTAGAGTTACGGAGCCGTATGATGGAAAACAACTTTCACGTTCGGTCCAGGGAGCACTTTTCTCGTAGATAATTTCTCGTTCTCCCTCGTGTGGCAAACTTCTGCTTGCTTGCTGAGCGAACACGAGTTAACAACTCGCTGGGCCCTAAACCCCCTCTTCTCCCGAGCCCCGAAGAAAACCCCCCTCCCCCTTGGACTCCATATCTCTCTCGACTCTATATATGTGGGCACCTGATATCTATGAGGGTTCACCCACCCTGGTTGCAGCATTCTTCTCTATCGCACCTAAAATCTCTATTTTTGCGAATATGTTACGTGTTTCTATCCATAGTTTCTATGGAACTACATTGCAACAAATCTTCTTTCTCCGCAGCATTGCTCCTATGATCCTAGGAGCACTGGCCGCCATGGCCCAGACGAAAGTCAAAAGACCTTTAGCTCATAGTTCGGTTGGACATGTAGGTTATCTTCGTACCGGTTTGTCATGTGGAACCATGGGAGGAATTCAATCACTACTAATTGGTATATTCATCCATGTATCAATGACGATCAATGCATCCGCCATAGTCCTAGCATTACGGCAAACCCGTGTCAAATATATAGCGGATCTGGGCGCTCCAGCCGGGACGAATCCTATTTCGGCTATTATCTTTTCCATTACTATGTTCCCATACGCAGGAATACCCCCGTTAGCCGGCTTTCGTAGCAAATTCTATTTGTTCTCCGCCGCTTTGGGTTGTGGGGCTTACTTACTAGCCTTGATGGGAGTAGTTACTAGCGTTATAGGTCGTTGGGCGGCCGGAAGGTTGCCTGAGTCAGTGTGGGGGACGGACCGAAGGCAGTTCTCCGTGCACCGGACACGTAGCTTACCAAATAAGTTGCGACACGGATGGGAACGCATGCTACGAAAGGTCCTTAAAGGTCTTACCTTTACCTGAGCGCGCTCTATATTCTTGATTCTATCTCTAGTTACCGAATACGAGCTTCTAGGGTGGCCTGCCTTACAAAGCCTTCGTCAATTCAGAGTCTATTTCAATACTTACCAAACAGAGACTATTGAAAGATTTCTCTTACTGTGTCCTCTCCTTTCATATTCTTATCCTTATCGCGCGAACTAAGGCAGTCGTTAGATGAGTTAGCGAGGACAGATATCTCTTTCTATTCCACCACTACTTTAGCCCATAAAGAAAAGTCGTTCGGTGTATACTTCGTTACATAAGTCATAGCAAAGCCCTTACACACGTTATAGGCGGACCTATTTGATACGGTAAGGCCATTCGTAAGGTTCAATTTACTTATTGGGTGGGGGGGCTTATGGTCGAGCCTGCTTGCGCATCCTGAAAGGACCTTATTTTTCGCTCTGCGAAGGTAAGGTCCTGAAAGGTAAACCCTGGGCTCTGCTCAGGCAGGTAAGGTCCTGGTCTTACCTGAGCTAGCTCTGCGAAGGTAAGGGTATCTGATGCATAAACCATCTACTCAAGATCCTTACCTTCGCAGAGCTCAGACCTACCTTTCATATCTTCCCGAACTCTAACTCTTTGAGGGGAATAAATAAAGGGCCAGGACCTTGTACGAGTCCGCAATCACTGCACGAGATGAACCTGGGTTTGGTGAATCAAAGTTGGCCCTAGGTGTAATAAGACTCCCAGTTACAGCGCGCGATCGTATACCGAGGTGCTCCCCGCCGGTTGCTTGCTGGGACGACGCGAGCCAGCCGGAACTCGAGGGCCCGTGAGGGTACCCTCGAGTTCCTTGGATCAATTAAGAAATATGGAGAAAGGGACAGAGGGAATTACCCATATTATCGGGGACGGGGAACGAATTGACATCTCGATGTGATACAGCCTTTTTCCATTTGGGTTGGGAAATAACGGCGAAGTCCATCCGGGGAAAACCGTCCGATGAATAAGAGGATAAGCGCCAATGGCGCGCGAAGCGCATGCGGAACGGGCGCGGAGAAAAGAGAAAGTGCCGCCGTTGAGGCAGGCCCCCAGAGCCCCCTCCCTGGCCGCGCTTTATGGACCCAAAGCAGTGTTTTCCGCCAAATGAATGAAGGATTTGGGGCTTACTGCTATGTAGCATTACGATTCGTATTTCGATTTCTATCTATAGATAGATAGATATGAATGGGAATCTATATTGATCCATCTATTGGGATATATCTTCTATTCAGATACATGGATCTCTTTCCATATATAGTCATACAATAACGTGTCATTCTGATCTGTTTATGATCTAAATAACTGCGCTTAGCACCCCCGCTCATTGAACGGCTCTGCTGCAATGGATGGCAGAGGGTCCGTAGTACCCTACCCCGAAGGCCGGGGGAAGCACTGGAGTGATCCAGTAGCCGGGAAGGGGCCTGATTGAGAAGTGCCTACTGCTACACTTGGCTCTACACATTGACAGAGCTAACCCCTGTCCATCGGATGTGTCCGGCAGGGTTCAGGGGGGCGGGCTGAAATCCTCTCCCTTTAGTCGAGCCCCCTACCGGGTCCTCACCATCGGAATGGTGAGCCCCTCTCCTCTCGATGGCGGCCTTAACAGTCGAGCATGCTTACGCATCCTTTTGGTCGAGTCTGCTTACGCATCCTTATTAGTCGAGCGTGCTTACGCACCCTACCGGTCCTCCTTCCTTGTGAGTGAATCTCTAGATGCATGGCTTTTTTAACGGACAAGGGGGGGCCAGAGCGAAGCCTCTGGAATACAAGATCCTTGGGATACTAATCAGTCGAGGGCCTATCTAGATATGGACTCTATCCCGCCCCATATGGAAGGTGGGGGCCTCCCCCCATATGGAGTAGGGATCTATGCCCTCGACCTATCGGCCCCGCGTGCATAACTTTTTCTCGTGCTGGATCTCCGGGGGCAGGGTTCGAATTCGAACCTGCAGGGATGGTCATGGGCGACCCCCGAGGTAGATATCTGGGCGGGCGCCATAGATAGTTCGTTCTGGGGTCTCCCCGGCCGAGTGCACCATATATAGAGAAGCGGTTGGGACCAAATGAAATTGGCGACAAATGGGTGACAAATGGGGGAGCGTGACTGTAGCTACACAAATACATACAGGAGGTGGTTACTGCACAACTCTAGTTGGGACTCTATCCAGTCTTGGTAGGCTCATCTGATTGGAGTGGAGTGTTATTCGGAACGAGAACTCTATTCAGCTTTGAACGAGAGGCGTTCGGAGTTGCGTGCGATTATTTCGGAGAGAGGGTTGGCCCTATTCTCTAAACGGTATTGTCGTTGGTATTCGATTCGCCATCCTCTCGCTATGCTATTTCTATTCGTTGGGCATCCATATCCATTATGCTATTCCTATTCGTGAAGATAAATCCAAATAGCGATCGGATAAATGATCTCCTCGACCCTCGACCTGACCTAAAGAAAGGTGAAAAGTCGAGACCCTCCTCCCCCTTGGCCTCGAGCAGAAATGCCGTCGGCCATATCTCTATATAGGGTTATAGGGGGCCCTCCGGAGTCCCTCAACTCGATCTATCCCGCAGCTACTCTTCTAGTGTAGGCTCGGTTTCTTGATAGGTATAGGTTAGTGCCGGGTAAATGTAGGTACAGCACAGCCGCATTGACCCAAGGACCGAACCAAACCGGAGGGACATCGGGCTAATCGATAGTAGCTGATCTATAGGTAGTCTATAGTGGGCCGATTTCTCTGGGTAAGACCCGAAGGAGAGAAAGGAGCCTGGCCGAAGGAAAGGAAGGAGCCTGGGTTTTTATCGGACCCAACGCTGACCCCAGCCGATCTTTATTAACCCCAGACCCCAGCTTAGCTTTATGAACTTCCTCTTCTATGGAGCCGATCTATGGAGCTGGCTTTATATCTCCCCCAGAACTAAACTCTCCGGGGAATAGTCAAACTACCCGGGGAATGGACAAAATCCTCGACTTATCAGTCGAGCCTGCTTGCGCATCCTCTCCTCGGGAATATCCTAGGGTAGAAACCACATACCATAGGGTAGGGTGTGTATATAGATAGAGAGTCAATATAGATATAGATCCTAGTAACCCAGCTACTGCTATCATTCGTATTCTTTATGTATAAGCCTCGACCTCCATCTATACAGAGGGGGTTTTTGACCGGACCAGACAGTTCTGTTTCCGACCGCCTTATATTATCTACAGGAGATCGGAGATTGGGGATTGGAATTATGACCGGATAGGGATAGATTCATTACCAGATACCGGATACCCGCCCTATAGAACCATTAGGGCCTGATTGGAGATTGGAATTATGACCGGATAGGGATAGAAATAGGGATAGGTTTCTCACCCGATTAGGTCCCAGACCGGACCGGATTAGGTAGTTTAATGACCGCCTCCCCCACCCCAATAAGACCGGCCGCCACAGACCTACCGTGATTCAGCAGCTGATGAGGATCCTTATTCTGCTGCCTTTTCTCCTACTTATCCTTACTATATATATATAGTGGGTGTGAAAAAGCTAGTTTACACAATGGGTTGGGCCGCATTCGTTCAGAGTGATCCGGAAGTCCTGTGTTTTTTGAAATAAACCACCTTACTAATGAAAAAGAAGAGTTGAGTTGCTCGCCGAAGAAAGAAGCGTGAATCACCTTAAGAGCCCTCTATCCGAGGCAAGAGCTCAACCATACCATAGATCAGGCGGATATTTCCTCTCCCTTACGGTCGAGCCATGCTGTAGCATGATGGCGGCCTGTTAGTCGAGCGATTTTCATTTCAATTTACTTATTGGGTGGGGGGGCTTATGGTCTTTAGGCCTTACTAACCTTGAGATGCGAGGTTGTTTGGTCCTTCTTTTGGTCCTTGTCCAATCAAAGAAGGATGGCTCACCTGACAACGGAAGGTGAGGAAGGCCTGGGTTGTTTGTTCTTGTGAAAGTGGCGCATCTCTTTTTCTTTGGCATCTTGGATGATACTTGTCTTTATTTGAGGTACTATGTGTCTTTTACAGCATTTTACTTTTTCTTAATGTTAGTGTATGCATGAGTTACTGCAACCCTACGTTGCTTGCTTTAACCGGTATACTTAATATCTTTGTTAAGAACACGAGAGAAGCATTGTTGGTAATAGATCCCTTCATCATAATTTTAGACCTTGTCATTCCAAGTAGGTCCTCTAGACCTAGTAGTACCCTACGTGCTCCTACTAGGCTACGGAATACGTCACTGTTTAAGAGAGTTGCAAGACTTGACTCCATTAACCCTAGCCAAGGCACTGACCTAGTTTATTTATCTCTCATAGATACAAATTTGGTGGAGAGAACCTAAGTCATTCTTCCCAAAAAGACCTAGGCGAGCCTCTTCTTGCCTCGCCTTCCATCCTCCTTCACTTTCTACCTTCGCCTCCTTCACTATTGACTTCGCCTTCTTATTCTCTGTGTTATTTTGACTCGTTTTATGGATGCCCCAGACCTAGGAACCCTAACGACCTAGCCCAACTTGCAACGAGGAAACCCCCTAAGACCTGATCCCATTTCACTTTCACCTCGCCCTAGGACACTTGCTTAGGGAGACTACAGCATTGAACCCTGGTTGAATAGATCATTGACCCCACAACTAGCTCAGCAACTCTCTACTTACCTTAGTTAGATTCTTTAGAGCATCAAACCCTCACCATATGAATAGTGAGTGACCCCTAAATAATATAGGGCCCTAGATACTTCTTCATTAGTAGCTACAACATTAGGAATATTCTTAGGTTGAATTACTAGTAATTACCACTCTTCTATCTCAAGAAGCTAGTGAAGAAGGAGCTTTCGGACATTAGAAACAGAACCACATATATTCTTTATATTAGGAGGAAGCCCTGCGGGGCCATGACACATAGGTTAGTTACCATCATTGGTTACTCTTAGGAAGGGACAGCAATGGGTACGTCCTCGCCCCCACCCTAGCCCCTCGGATACGGATTCTTAGATTAGGTTTTCTCTCTTGGTTCAGAAGCAATGAATTCTTTTATTGCATTAGGGGGAAGCCGACCGTGAATCTCTAGGTCTTATTCCTTTTAGTCATAAGGAAGGATGGAAGGGAGAGACAATAGAAATAAGTAGAGTTGAGATTGGAAGTATTTCAATGTGTTAGTTATTCATAACTCAAGGTATGATTATTCAACATTGGTTTCACATGCAAAAAAAATGTGACTATATAATGCTAATAAGAAAACACATGTTATGGGCATTTCCAAATTCTCATTTTGCACCAAATGAAAGATGTAACCAAGAAATGAGTTGTAGTTTGAGAGTTACACGATCCCTATCTTTACATTATCAATGCTTATTTTCATAGCCCCTATGGGCCCCATCATCTATATCGAAACCTTTCAAGAAGCCGTCGTTTTCTTTTTCCCCTTTCCCAATTAGGAGAGCACCAGCGCCACTCCACTCCATTCACTGAGATTGAAGAGAACCCCTCCACGTAATAAAAACAGCCGAGAGGGCAGTTAACCCGCATAACCGGAAGGGCAGATAGCCGGCTCAGAACAACATAAACTCCCCCAAGGAAAAGCAAATATGTTTGCCCAATCCGATGTGGGAGAGCCAGAATAGGAATCGCGGCAGAGAAAGAGTATGAAAATCTAGACACTGGCAATAGGTATCAGATTGGCGGGGGCCTCTCGGGCACTCCTACTCTTATCGCGTGGTCGCGGCAATGCTGGGGTTTTTACCACGTCCATTTCATTTGGTAAACTCAATCGACAGATTCGTATGCTTCGCTGATATACGATAGCAGTGGATCAAGGTAAGTAACTGAATGAATCTTCAATTGATGGAACTGTATCTGCTCGATCTCGCTTTCGAACTGCTGCATCCGGATCTGAATTTGGATCTGAAACTGGCTTTGCGATTGGATTTGTATCTCGATCTGCACCTGGATGATATGCGATGAACGGATTTGGACAAGCATCTGCCTCTGGTGAGGGGGTTCCTGTTGGTGGTTCTGGGTCATCAAGGTAAATTGAATTGACTGGGGTAGGAAGGGGTGCTGCTTCCACTGGCGCTGGATCCCTAATGAATGGAACTGAATCTGCATCCGCATTTGGATCCTAATAGTATAGAACTGAAAGTGCTATTGATGAAAACTCTTGCTAGCTTTGGCTTTGCCCCTACACCTGAAGGATATGAAATTGGCACTGCTCGCGCTGAGGGTGGGTCTTTATCTCGATTTGGTGAAACCCCTTCTTCTGTTTCAAATGCTGGTGGTGAATCAACGGACTATGTTGCAATAGATCGTGCCTTTGCCGGGAGAGAAGAGCGACGCCGGACCCTCCATATGGTCTGTGAATTTCGAGGTCATGAAAGGTGAAGTCCAGTGACTGGTTCATAAAGGGAAGATACTGAGTAAGCAGATCGTAGGAATAGAAGAGTACCGGTAGCACGTGTATGACCCGCCTATGCTCTCGCTCAGGAAAGCGGATATCGGAGTGGACAAACAAATAGGGTAGGCATGCCCTAAGCTCTAGGTTAGCCAGTCAGTTTAGGTAGTGAGGTAGGTTAGCCGGTAAGCTTAGTCGTGTCCTGTGTTTCTGTCGTTAGGTAAGCCAGCCACCGTCGTGTCTTAGGTAGTTTAGATGGAAACCAGCCTCTGTTAGGAGGTGCGGAGGAACCTTGAGGGTCTAACCATGGGTGTGCCTATGATGAGGGTCAAGGAGGTCCCTCAGAGACTGCATCGTCATGTGGTCAGTGTACCATGTCCTTTTGTCCAGCTACTGAGGTGGGCGGTGAATGCTATAGTCTATTATCATGAGATTCATGCACCTCGATATGACTAGATGATAGTCTCCTCCCTTTTTGTACCAGCTATGAATATATAGATCTATTCCTTCAGATGTATAGACTCTGTATCATGATGGCCATGCAGCCTTATTTTGGACACTACATCTTTTTTGAACATGATGTACCAGCTATCTATTTTATATACATATGGTTTGGCTCTTACTTATGCTTCAAATGGTCTGAATTCAATTCCATGTTTATGTACATGCATGCTTGTATTAATGCTTAATTAATGTGACAAATGCTAATATAACACTTAGTTAGCTAATGAACTAGCCAATGTGTTGGAACTCCCTGGAACATGACCATAAAAAATAGAATCAAACTGGAAGAATTCGCACCTTTCAACACTTTTGAAGCAGAGTAGGATTTCTAACCAGATAGAGATTCTTCAGCTGTTATACCACTAACTGTGAATCCAAATGTGCAACTAACCTGCGAATACCAAGAGCAATGGCTTCGGATAGAAGTTCAATGGCTGCACTATATTCCACAATGTTGTTGGTTGCAGGATCGAGGCATATGCCCCCTGAACTCACCAGTTGGTCTGTGGGTGAAAAGATCAGTGGTGGAAGCGATATCCCGGGTACTATGACTGCAAATCCTACATCAAATTCAAATGAAACATATCAAAATTTCAATCATGAGAAGCATCAAACCGAATCAGCTACACGCCAAAAGAAAAAGCACTACCAACACACAACGACTAAAAAGACACTATGTACAAAGCACTATGCAGCCTTACGGCTTAGGCTGAATACTTCTTTAGGTAGAGCCCATTACGAGGCTCAGGGCAAGGACCCGACAGGGGGCTCGACTGATAAGGAGAGGATGCCCCCGGCAGGGCCCTTTTTTTTTACTTTTTTGAGAGCCCAATAAGTCAATTGAAATTGATTGCTTGCTTGACGTTAGGAAAGCAAGGACCCGGCAGGGGGCTCGACCAGCGCCCCCCCCCACCCAATAAGTCAATTGAAATTGATTACTTGTCCCGCACCGGGCAAGGACCGGTAGGGGCTTGCTTGACGTTAGGAAAGCAAGGATTCTTGTCGTAATCGATGAACTCATGGGTCTTTGATGGCATCATATGTAACACCATGACGGGGCCATGCCACATAGGTTCGAATTTCCACGTTCCTAAACTATCATGATTCCAGTCATGAACTAGAACCAAGTAGACTTAGCTAAAGAACGCTAAGAGAGACCAATTCTCGACCATCTCTCAAAGGAAGGGAAGGGACACATAAGAAAGGAAGGATAAGTAGCCTGCTAACTCACTCATTTATATGGGAAACGTCCTTGCTTATAGGGACATTATACAAGAGGGAGGGTAAATGTAGACCTATCAAAGACCTCTCTCAGGTAGGTGACATTCTATAAGAAGGTATAGGAAGAAAGAGTCTCTAGTAAGGTCCATTCTTCAAGCATACAGATAGTGTATGATCTAAGTAGTCATTGTCAGTTCTTAGGAAGGTGAGTGAACGAGAAGGGATTCGATCCAGCCATAGAGTAGATTTCCCTATGGCTACCTTTTTTATGTAAATACGGCTACCTACCTTGGGAAATGCGTAGATTTGAACTACGGGACCTTGCCTTCGGTAGGGTTCAGTCCAACCTAGAATCATTTCCTTTTGTTAAGTCGGTTCGATGGGGGGTACCCACCTACATCCGCTGGTACTAAAGGTAGTGCCTCATCCATTAGGTGAGTGTCAGTCAGTCCCAAAGGGGTAAGAGCCCAATCCTTATCGGAGGCGACTCCGTGCGTAGCGTCGCCGGAGCGGCGTAGGTATCTTAGACCGGAGCCGTCCCATCGTCTGCAATTTCTTCAAGCTCTGGATCGAAGTTCTAATCGGACCTTTCTGAATTCTTTTGTCGGGCCTTTCATCTTTGAAGTCGGACCTTGAAAGTCGATGCATCAAATCAGCGAAATCTTACCAATCATACCACTATCTCTATCGCTCCCCCTCCCTGTGGTCCCTGCAACTGCAATGGTTGGTGCAATGTGAGCCATTAGGTTAGGCCTATTCCAAGCGTACCTACAATATCTATGCTTCTAAATGGTACGCAACGGGCGAATCGAGCTTTGTGTCCTAGTAGGGGTACCTTGATAGGTAGAGGTGCAAATAGAAGTCAATGCCCAAGTGTAAATGTTACGTGCCTACGTATCTGTACAGGTAGAATGCTAAGTGAGGATACTACCGACCAAGGAGGTAGCTGCCTTGGGGGTTCCTAGTACCCGTAGAAGGGGCGGGGGTGAGGAGTGGAGTGCCTGTGGGTGCCTGTGAGGGTAGGACCAATAGATCTAGTGTGATTGGGTAGATAAGGCTTGGCTTGGATGATTTGCATCTGATTGGTTGCTGCGGTTCCTATGGTTTCTGCCTGTCCCTATGCTGGAAGGGGAAATGATGTGGGTAAGAGTTAGGGTCTAGTGACGAGTTGAAATCATTGTATATGGCATCATTCGATGGTCCTTACTCCTACCAATGGGCTGTCCCACCAATCATATTTGATCCTGCCTTTCCCAAGTGACGGAGTAGCCGCGACGATCCGTGCCGCGGGGGTTGGCCTATCTAGCTTCCCTGCCCTAGAAGCATGGTTTGGATCCATACAGGACCCTCACCAATTTCGTGATCAGCGATGATGTACTGATCCAGCAATTGGAAAGCGCCATTTCTCTTTTCCTTCTGCGCTTCAGTATACCGCGGTGGGTTCACCGACTCTTTCGATGCGCAAGCTATTGATACTTGAATGCATCGTGGAAACCAGTCATTCATTATATATGTCATTATGCATTTTCGATGGCGAAATGACATATATAATGAATGTCCCCAAAATCACAAAGAACTCATACCAACGCGTTACTCTTTATAGTCGTGCGAAAGAACAGAAGAGTTGAAGAACGAAGTGAGGGAGGGAGGCTTGTATTAATTCTAGTTGCGAAGCGATGGCCCCAACTAGATTATTGTGGAGGAACACGAGGGTTATTAATTATAGTGCACCAACGCCTATTTCATAGTGCATGCGACCTGAGCGAAGGCAAGGAACACAGGCCTGGCAGTCTCTTGTGAGTGCAGCACGCACCCAAACACGCGTGTCATCCATCGTATATCTGCCTTGCCTGAGCTAGAAGGCCCCCCATATATTAGGCAGGCAGGCAGGATGTTTAGGGATAAGGTTCAACCGACATAAGGCAGGAGGTTTAGGGTCGATTTCGGACCCCTTGCTGGTATATAATAGGGTAGGGGCCTTACTACTGAATGAATAAGCTCTTCTATGATATCTCTATCTTTATACATATTCATTAGATAGATATTCTCTCCAATTCTTCACAACCCGGACTTATCCGAGAACAAGAGAGTCAGTCAAGCCCCTATTATATGCTCATCTCATCGCCCCTATTATATATATATGCTCCCGATAACTGCTGCACAGGTCGGTCGATCTCCTTGCTTACCGGGCGGGACCCCTTCCACCAGAGGAAGGAAGGAGGTAAGACCCGTATCAGACCATTCAGAGGAGGGGAATTGAATTACCTTAATGCAAGCCGAACTTCACTTATATCTGGGGAGGGGCCGCCCTTGCTGTAAGCCCTTGGGAGGACCCACTGCCAGATACACCTACCTATTGGTTGGTTGGGGTACTTTTCCTTCTGCTCTTCCATTTACTCATTCGACAATGAGATCACATTCTTCACCGAAACAATGAGTTCGCCGGGGGGTGGGTCTCCTAAACTCCTAATATGGGGGGTCAGGGGCGGAAGGGGTACGGACGAGCGAGTAGACGAACACAAGAAAGAATATAAAAAAGGGGTAGGAAAGAAAAAAGAACTATGCCCCCCTCTCAAATAAGTAACTTAAGCCTTTACTTCAATCTTCTTGGCCTTGGGATTACAGCGAGGAAGGAGCGACCGGCCGGAAAGAAAATGATTGAAGTGTCTCTTCTACGGAAGACAACCCTTTCTTTTCTACAAAATATACCAACTATGATGAGAGACTCCGCAGCCGCTATAGCTGAGGACAAGTTCTGCACTCCGCGGCCTTGCAGCTCTTGCCTTGCCCAGGACTGGAGGCCACTCATAAAAGAAAGTCGAATCTTCCTCAAGATATATTCGAGACTTCAAATTCAAACCTTCCTAACCTTTGCTTTCAATCTTTCTTTCGTTTGTTGATTGGGCTGCTGGGAAAGGCTTGGCCGATCTGTACGATGTGAGATATCCTTTGCTATGATGCCCATGTTTATTAAGACTAAAGAGCTGTTTGCCAGGCGGGTCGGTTGGTAAAATCACCGGGCATACGCTGGTCAAGAGCAGGGAAATCGTTGGGGTCACCCCTCTTCTTTCTTTCGAGTTCCAGCCTTCTCTCTCTATACCTTTCTGAGAGGTGATCCGACAATCCTTTTTCAACCTAAAGGTTGATTTGGGACGGTCAAAATGTAGTCGTTTCTGCAAGATCTTCTGTCTATGGCACGCTAGGAGTCTGCTGTCAATCTTGCTTTCTTGCCGGACTTTCCTTCTTTTATTCTATATTAGGACTTCTTTATTCTACTTACTCTATTTGCATAAGTTGATGGCCGTTTTCCGCCTAATGTTGTTTTGCACTCAGAAAAGGATTCCACTTCGACGAAGGCTACTTTCGGAACTTCAATCATAGCCCTCAGTCACCTTTCCCAGTGGGGTCAAAGTATTCTCATCCAAGATGGAGTCTGAATTTCCTGTTATTTCCGTCATCAAGAAGTTTGTCTATCCTCTCTATATGATATGGTAATGAAGGACGTCTTCCTTCAGACAGACTCTCGCAGCAAAGATGGAGATTGGCCTCAGTCTCTTCTTGACATGCTAGTGACTCCACAGCTACCGACCTGGAGTCGACTATGTATCCCTCTCCCGATCCCCTTTTCCTTTCGTCCTTGCCTGATTTACCTTCTTCTTCTTTCTGACACCGATATGCTTTTTTTCTGACTCATCATATTTATTTCCATTCTTCATTCTTCTTTTTATCCGCTAAATGAAAGTGAGTCAGCTTTGATCCCTGAGTGGTAGCAGTCCATTCTGAGTCATTCCCAGTCTGAAGGAATAGGGCTTGGAAGAAGGTCAGAGGTAGTTGTTCCACAAGACGGATTTTCCATCATTTAGAAAAAGGAATGAGCAAGCTCCCCATTTCGCTCTCTCGTTCTTTGCTCATTACGTAAGACCTAAGCAAGTAGTAGATGTCCGTAAGCTGCACTTCTTGCTTGTAAGGAGCTAGCTGCCATTTTCCGAAGAGATGTGACCTTTCCTTTTCGGTTCAAAGGTTTATAGAAAGACCCCTTCCATAGTGTCTGCTTCCGAGTGCAGGCTTGTCTTGACGTTATCCAGGAACTTGTGTAATTGCACCGTACCAATTCCTCCCGAGGAAAGCAAGTCATCTGTGAGGCTTTGTTATACCTCAATAGGTCTACGTAAGCCTTTGTATAGGCAAAGATCCCGGGTGCAATGGTTTCCATTAGTGGATGAAAATTCAGCTTACTTCTTCATAGCGATGAATCCCCATCAGGCTAAAAAAAAGCGAAATTCTTTCTATCTGCGGTTAAGATGTACCTAAGGTTGACAATCCTTCTGAACTTAACAAGGAAGTTGTGCAATACTTCCAAAAGAGCTCCTTCTTTCTTCCATTGATCATGATGTCCTGAGTCAGTCCCTTCCCCGAAGGCTCTCTCCGTAGCTTTGACCTTTCGTTGGACATTTATTATAAAGAGTTCCGCTTGAGTAACCGATGTGAGAGTATGAGTTACAGAAAGAATAGGTTTTGTTCCATCAGACGCTCTTGCTGGACTAGCAATTGAATCCGTAACCTTTGCTATTTCATCTCCGGCTATTGAGCCAAGTGGAAGAACTGATTGCACAATTGAAAGAATAGGCTCTGGTACTAATGACTTAACTGTTGATGGAAGGAACTTCACTCAAAGCTGGGGAAGGAAAGGTAGAAGGAGCAGAGGCAGCAGCACCTATTGATATATCGATCTATAGCATCATAGATAGAGAGAAAGTTTCCTCTTCAATTTACTTATTGGGTTCTCAAATAAGTCACTAAAAGGCGTTGGTCGAGCACCTCTTGGGTTTACTTATTGGGTGGGGGGGCTTTTGGTCGAGCCCCCTAAAGGGTGATGGCGGCCTCTCCCTTTTGGTCGAGCACCTAAAGGTCCTTAACAGTCGAGCCTGCTTGCGCATCCTTACTAGTCGAGCGTGCTTACGCACCCTAAAGGTTCAATTTACTTATTGGGTTCTCAAATAAGTCACTAAAAGGCGTTGGTCGAGCCTGCTTACGCATCCTTAACAGTCGAGCCCCTACCGGTCCTTCACGTAGTTCCACCAGCTTCAGTAACATATTGGCTAGTAGATGCATACCAATATGACTAGTTAGGGCGATCCAGCGGGAACACGTTACCTTTGACTCAGCCCACCTCTGCTTGCTCCGGGCAAGTAGCAAGACGCCATATCAAGCGCTACGATGCTGTTGAAACCGTCCTGGAACCTTTGCCTTTCTTCGCTGGTTCACACACGGGTGGTTGGTTATGAATCACATCATCAAATGGGAATCAAGTGCTTCAACTGGTAAACTTGAGCTCTTGAACGTTACTATGAGTGCCTCGGCTAGCTATGGCTCTTCAAGCCTTGCCGCTTTGTTGAAGTAAGTGGAAAGCGAATGCACAGCGCTTCTACTCACATGTCGGAACACATAACATACATTTGTAATAACACAAGCGAAGACCAGAACAAGGACAGACGCTTGTGCACACAAAATATTTGCTTATCCACACTACTATAGAGTAAGCTAATCACTCCATTTATTGGAACAAATCCAACGGGGCATCACAAACGAACAATGGCAGATATCGATCAATTGGGAATGAAAGAACATCGCTTCTAAGAACTCTACTCTAAGAACAAATGGCAACGTAAACTGACTTATACAGAATTGGTAAGATACCTTTTCCCAAATGCTGACAGCTGCGATGCATGCGTGAGTGGCCTCAGGCCTCGGGTATAGATAACAGGCTTACGCCCAGCAACGGATAAACCAGTATAGGTCGTAGGAGTAGCAAGGTACATTCGAAAGCCAGATGTTGATCTCATTGCCCTCCTAAAAAGAAAGGGGCATTCGAAGAATCTCCAATCTAACACCAGCAGCGGTCAAGGGGTTTAGTTTCTCAGTCGATTGCCCTCAAATAAGACGGCTTCATGATGAAACTGGATGAATTTACTACCAGGCCGCTTTCCTACTACTGAAATGGGATCAACCGCAACCGCTGGCATACTTCACACTGGAATCAGAACATGCGCTATAAACGTAATCTCATTGATCACGTTAAGCCAGCCAAGCCTTACCAATTGATTGGATTTAGCTTTCTGCAATTTTTCATATACTACCTAGATCGGGCCCACCTTTCTCTTCCCTCCATTTATTAAGCGAAACAGGGTTGGGATCATAGATGACAGCAGGGACTTCAGAATCGTCAATCTCACGTCTCCTACTCCCCTCCTTCTCCCTCTACTTTATGCTTTTGCTTCAAGTTTGTTCCTTCGCGCGGGGCACCGTCCCACCCATACACTTACTTCTCGAATGAAAATGCAACCAACGGATAACTGAATGCCTGCATTTATAGGAAATGCAGACACTTCTCGAACTGTTTCAATGCCGCGGCTACGAATTGAATGGATCTATCCACAAATTGAATACTTTATTACTTACCCAAAAGAAGAAGGAAGGCTCGCGCTGTAGCTTTAGGTATGCAGCAGAGAAGGCTACGGGAGAGGCAGCACCATAGACAGAGGCTAAGGCATAGGTTCCAGATCTATATCCATACCCTCCAGTCGCAGATCCTCTACTAGGTGCAGAGCCAGTTCCATATCGATATCGAGACCCTACAGTTGGAGACCGAGTTGAAACCATTGAAGCATCTCAAGATCGAGAGCCATCACCTAGCCTAGGATCCCTCTCCGTGCGAAGGCACTTTAGATTCCAGCAACGGTACTTGACTTCCCCCGCAAAGGCACAATAGATTCCCGCCGCTAAGACCTGATCTCTTACACCGCCTGCAAAGGTAGATTTTCCACCAGCTTCTTTTTCTTCTCCTGCTTCTGTCCTTACCCGGATACATGACCTTTTTGTGGCAGTAAGGTGCTGAACCCGTCCCGATAACCCAGTATAAAGTAAGTTAGCTGTGGGGTATGTTGTCTACTCAAGAAGGCATGAAGCAGCAGTAAGCGGTGTTGTTTCGGTAAGCAGCCTCCCAGTATGGTATCGAGAAAGCTGTGGGGTGGGGGGCCCGATTACCAAAGCGTGGTGGAAACAGTAAGCGGTGTTACCCTTCGTTCCTACCAAGAGAGGATAAGATGTCCCCCATGTGACATACACAACAGAATGCTTACAAACAAAGGTGCTCGATACTCATGGGATTATGCTCTGCTAAGTGCTGTAACATTCAGTGCATTACGTCTAGTCCGTTTCTCCAAATTACCTACCCTTTCACAAATGCTCTACCCATGAACCTTTGACAGGAGGTTTTGTGGTTGTTACTGCTGGGGAATAAGCCATTGGAAATCCATGGAAACTCTAAGCTCTAATCCGCTAATAGAATCTCCTATCCTATGAGAATCGCATATCTACGACCCGGAGGGGACTCAACTGAGGTACGAGGTTGAGGTGATACTCGCCTTGGAAACCTTAGCCGCCCTCTAGCCTTGATTAGTTCAAATACGTGGAAAGCCTGCATGTATGTAGTCCGTTGTTATGTGAAATCCATATCTAAGAAATAAATAGCTCTAGCGAAGAAAGCAGCTATAAGGTTTTGTCTGTGTAGTTCAAAAAGAAGAGAAGGGCTCTTGCGATGCCGGTTAGCAGGCGGGTCTCACAGTTTGCTGGTCGATGAACTAAATAGCTCCTATTTCCGCTACTATTAAGCTAAGCCTGACTTCTACTAACGACTTTCTCTCTCTGAAGTTGTGTACATAGAATGCGATAAGGTAACTAGCCCTAGTAAGTGATTCCATAATAGCAGCCTTAGTCTGTCTTAGCTGCCGGTAATAGCTTAAGTCCGTGTACTTTATTTTTTCTTCTTAAGAAAACTTCCTTTTGATGGGGTCCGATAGAACATTCCTAATCCGGGCAATCAAAAGAGAGTTTTTCTGTACTGATCTATACCCTTTCCTATCATCGTTTCCCTGGGCTTTGAGGTTGAGGCGAGATAGAAAGGAGGCAAGTGGCAGGTCTAATTTTGAGAGGGGAACCAATGATGATGGCAGCCAACAGACGGCATGTTTACGGGAATGCATCGATATATGATGTAGCATCTAGACGTTCAACTTTTCCACTACCTTTGAATCCCCGGGCCCGGCAAGAATTGAGTGGGAAATTGACCAATCCTTCTCCCTCTAATACCTCTCGGGAGAGCAGCTCCGGGTCCTCATTTCACATTTTGCCTCTCCCTCTTCAATTTACTTATTGGGTGGGGGGGCTTATGGTCGAGCACCTAAAGGTCCTTAACAGTCGAGCACCTAAAGGTTAGGGTTTACTTATTGCCCCTCTCAAATAAGTAACCAAAACAGTCGAGCCTGCTTGCGCAT
>Ga0139314_100050_pt1 | contig 18819 bp, 15 predicted proteins | sample In2P11_FD_99376 | JGI IMG/M metagenome (GOLD analysis project Ga0139314, IMG submission 99376)
GTTTCCACTTTATAATCGAATGAATGACTGGATGACATAACTGTTGTTGCACGACTGCCTTGGATGAATGCTGATATGTGAAACTTGTTGTATAGAACTGAATGTAAAATGCTCTCCTGATCTAAACAATGCTATGACCAAGGGGAAAACAAATGTAACAAGGGAATATTAGGAAAGGGGAAACATTAGGGAAATGAGGACAATGGAAATTGGAAATCCTGATGTTTTAGGGTTTGGGATGAGGTAGGGAATATTATGTTTGTAGTAGAAGGGAGGGGTTAGAATTTTGAAGGGGATAGTGTAGGGTTTTATGAGGAATTTTTGGGGAAAATATTGGTGAATATGGGGGTGGGAAACACAAGAAATGGGAAAACCTTGGCAACATGTAATTTTGAAAACCCTACAGCAAACTTGGCTTTTAAATCCTCACAGCAAACTGAGGGTTTTTACACTTAGTTTTTCATGGCACATCTAGCATAATTTCTTTACAACAAATCTTTGAAAACCAAGAACGAGTCGTGGACCAAAGTCTACCTGTGTTTCGATGCTTGAGAAGAGGAGTTTTGAATGAGTTCTGGCGAAGTTCTAGGCAAAAATTCCAATGTGTATCGCGCCTCACCCAACGTGTAGCGCGCCCCTGGTGCGTAGCGCACATGCAAATTTTCACTGAGAAATGTGGCCTGATGCGTAGCCTGCCTTGGATGCGTAGCGCGCCCAACCTGATGCATAGCGCGACTTTTAGATGACTTTAGGAGGCCTTCCCAGTTTCCAAATCAGGTGCAAGATAGCTAGTTGGAAACGTATTTGAGTCTACTTTCCAACCCAACTGGAATTTTTCAATTTGGAGTTCATTTTCCCTATCAAAAATCAAATCTCCCAAGACTGCTAAAAATGTACCAAATGAGGCTGCCTCAAGGCAGAGTACTGTTGCAGTCAACTTTTGAATGCCTTCCCCAACTCCAAATTGAGCTCCTGATAGCTCATTGGAAAGATATTTGTGTCTAGTTATCATTTGATTCATCAAGAAAGTCATTTGGCCAACCAAGCTAGGAGAAATCTTGATTTTCCCAAGGTCACTTCAGAGGTGCATTTGATTCTCCTGAGGAAACGATATTTTTGACATTTATCTAAAACCATGACACCTATGTAAAAATTGAAGGAGGTTTTTCTTCCTTGGCTTGTTGTGGACAAAAACCTCTCTAGTTTTTTAAAAATTCATCTTTGATTGCTCTAAAACATATTTTGAGTGAAACTTATCCCGATGTGTGGAACAAGGGATTTTGTCGAAATGAAGCGAAATGAAGGGGATAAGGGGCTTCTAAATTCTTGGGGAAATTTTTGGAAGTAGGAAGGGATGTTAAGAAGCAGGGGAAAGTGGAATCTCAGAGATCGAGTGAGGGGAAGGGGTCCAAAAGGGAAAAACACAGGCCCAACCTAGAAAATTGCCAAGTTGTAGCAAGAAACTAGGGTTTGTGCAAAAATGAGGAATTTGGGGGATCTCAGTGATGGGAAGCATTTGATAAGGTAATTTAAGGATAGGGGAAGGTGTATTAACATCAGGAAGCAATTTTTTCCGATGATTTGACCATCCAAGAGAAATTGCCTTCAAAACCCTAGGAGAGGGAAATGAACCTTGCCTAGGTGCAACTGAAGCATGAACTAGGTGTAAAATGACCCATTAGACACTGACATGATAATAACACTCTAAATGATGCCACACTCATCTGAATGGTGACACGGACCGACATTTGGACAACTTTGGAAGGAGTAAAAGCAAACCCTGGACCTAATACCCAGTGACCAAATTTTGCTTGAAGACTCACTAAAATGACAAAATTTGACCTTGACACCTTAAAATCACTTTGTAAGAGCATGTTTGATCACTGGAGGAAGGCTACAAAGACTGAAACTAACAAACTCCTCAGAAGGCACGATATGGGTGGTTTTGTCTTGCCACGCATCATTCCCTTAGGTACATTGCATCTGTTTAACTACCCAGCAGCCAGAAGTGCTGCGATGAAAACTGCATATCGCTCCCCGATTCATTAATGCCCCACCTTGTTCTATGCGCGCTAACCGTTAGATCAACCCCAGCCCAGATCCAACACTTTTCGCATCCCTCACTGTCTGACCTTTAACACCTCAGAAGCACGCGAGATGGGTGGTTTTTTCTTGCCACACGTCCTTCCCTCGAATACATCGCGTCGATTAAGAAAGATTGCCCAGCAGCCAGAAACGGTGCAATGAAAATCACAAACCACTTCTTGCATCATTAACTCCCCTCGATATTCAATGCACGATAACTATAGATCTTCCCCCACCCGGATCCGACGCTTTTCACGTCTCTCGCTGTCTGATCCTTAACACCTCAGAAGTGGGTGAGAAGGGCGGTTTTGTCCTGCCACGCGTCATTCCCTTGGGCACATCACGTCCGTTTTGAGAAACACTGCCCAGCAGCCAAAATCGGTGTGATAAAGACCGCTTACCACTCCTCACGTCATGTACAACCGACCTCCATTTGAATTCAATTTCATGCCCTGCTAAAACACCAAACCACTAATGTCCCATGCGATAAATCGCTAACCTGTCGGTTCCGCTCGATGTTAATCCATCATGCCACTTTCTCACTCTTTCTCGTCCATTACTGTCAGCCTGTGCTAGAGCCTTGGTTCGACATATTTTTTCTACACTCATTTAAGTTTTGCAGTTTCATGGAGATAGTGCTTATGCATAGGGAATCAGTCTCGCTGCCTTGTCAAACCTATCCATGTTCAACTCTCCTTTTCTGTTAAGGAATTGGGTACCTTTCAGCTTCTTCATCATTTTTTGCCAGCATACCTTGAGCTAGAAGACATCCTTTATTGGCCATTATATCAGCTTCCTTGTTCAGAGTTCTCAGGACATGGTAGGATGAGTAGGAAGTGAAATTTTGATTCAACTTTCTTATTCTTTCAAGGGTCTTGTTTAGATCCGCACTATTGAGTTGGTCGCCCGTGTTAAGGATTTTAATCAGGATTTTAGATCCCCGGAGATTTGAAGGTGTTCCCCTCTATTCCTCAAGGCCAACTGACATGCTTTGAGAAATCCGAGAATCTCGACCTGATTGTTAATTTTCTATCCTAGGCCCCAACTGAAACTATCCTTTTGCTACCCATTTTTGGAGTAAATTGTTCCTCCTGCACCTAATATCCCCATGTTTACTTTGGAGGCTCCGTTTAGATCAGGAGAGCATTTTACATTCAGTTCTATACAACAAGTTTCACATATCAGCATTCATCCAAGGCAGTCGTGCAACAACAGTTATGTCATCCAGTCATTCATTCGATTATAAAGTGGAAACCCAAAGTGACTCACCCTTGGAAGGACATGCACTCATGAGGCTTCATAGAGGTGGCAGACATATCATTGCTTGTCCTGGAACTTAGTGTACAAAGCGAGAATCGGGAGTTTGAAAGCAAAGGTAAATAGAGCTTCAAGGAGGCAAAAAGTGGATGAAGGACTCTAGATATTGGCTGAGGAATCCTTGGCTCATCATTGCCCTTGATGAAGAACCTTCAGTCCAAATTTCAAGAAATTTGGGGAAAATTTTGTCAAAAAACATGTTTTTGGCCTCAACGTGTAGCGCGCCGCGGGCTACCCTGAAGATCGGGAGGTCAAAATCACGAAAGTTTTTCATTTTTAGATTTGTCATAATGAAATACACCTGCTCAGCCACTGCCAAGGCATTTCATCAAGGTTTGGGTCCCCCAAAAGGTAAAAAAACATGCAAAAAATGACCTCACTGCCCCTTTTTGGACACACAGGAAGCAGTCTTGGGAGAATGCACTTTTGGAGGGGAAAATGGACACCAAATTAGAAAATTATACTTGGGTTGGAAAGTAGACATCCAGACCTTTCCAACAAGCCAATCTGAGCTCAATTTGGATGCCAGGAAGTGCCCCAAAAGTAGGTGGAAAGGCGCGCTACGCGTAGGGCTCAGGGGTGCTACGCATCAAGATTTTTTGAAAAATTTTCATCTTCAGCTAAGGAAACGAACCCAGTTTGACTAGTTTTGACTTATGATGGGATTTATCACCCTCCTTGATGTAATTAATGGAACTTTATGTTGAATTGACACCTATTTACCTATTCTAGATGATTCATTCACAAAATAGCAAAAATTTAATGAATGAATCAGTTTCCTAGCATATAGGGGTTAGTTGTTTGACTACCTAGATTTCAGTTCCTTGCTTAGAATTGGTTGAAACTGCTCCTAGAAGGAGGAGCTCGACCCCTAGAGGCTAGGGAATGGGTTGGCATGGCCTATATTATGTATTTTCTAAATCATTTTCATGGTTGGACTCTTGGGAAAGCTTTGAGGCTTTATTGTACTTTTATCTCTGCAATATTGGCAAAGGAAAGACCAGGGTTTTGCAACACTGTTTGGGATTCCTGTGGTTATTTGTCTTGATGGTGTGCTTCTTTCAGTACTTGTAAGTTTGTTTATGTGTATCATTTTCCTTCTCTCATCTTCTGCAATTAAACAAATGAAGTTTTAAGGTAGAATTCATAACTTGTATGCTCTGCCTTTAAGTTTGTTTAATCTTCTATGTTTTTTACTGTTTAAGGAGAATTCTTGTGACTTCCTTGCTCTCCTTAGCTCCTCACCAGTCTGATCTATCCGCCTCATTTCCTTTAAAAGCATCAAGACAATCACCTACCTTGCCCCAAGTGGACCTCTGCAAAAACTGTGTCTCATCCCCGCACCCAAAATTGCCTTTCCCTTTGATTCACCAAAATTTCAAAAAATCAATTTTAAACTCCTTATAATTCATACCTAGCCTAAAATTATCTATCAATTCAGTCATCTCGAGCCCCCTTGATTATATTTTCCAAGATTGACCTGAAGAGAGCCCTCTCCTGTCCTCGTAGGGCTAGCTACGAGGCTGAGCGTGGTTTGATGTTGCCTTGAGTTTTGCCTTCTTCAGCCTGAGGCAAATTCGAGCGCTAACATATTGGTGATGATACTGGGGAGAACAACTGGTTTGCTTGTTGACGTCATTTGTTTTATAGCTACAGACGGAGCCTGAAGTTATGCCAGGTAGCCTTCGAAACGCTTTTGCTTTGCATTAGCGGAAGTAGATAAATGTTGCTTCAGTCAATCTCCGGTCCTAGCTTGTAAACGTGACATCTAACTTGTTAACTACCCCAGTACATGTATCAAGTTCAGATTTGATTATTGATGGTGGAAAACGATCAGACACTAGCAAGGCTGAAATCATTCACCTGGCGACTCTAAATCATTTTCGAGATCAGATCCAAAGACTCCACTGGAAGATGATCCTGACTAGCAAAAACATGAAAGGACAACATGGACAGATCAGGTATTCAAGTTGGAATTTCATCCAAGACATTTTGTTCTTTGTCATAAATTATTTCTTCTCTTTTCCCAAGAATGTCAAGACTGCGTTGCAAAGTATACTATGCTTGAGAAAAGATCCCAGGCCTGCATTTGATTCCTTCCTTTTGAAGATTGTAAATACCAAAGATTTGCATGCCTTTGAGCTTGATCAGGATCCTTTTTCCGAAATTTGTGATGACCATCTTCAAATTGATGAGCCCCAAGAGACCAAGACTGATAATATACCAGCTGTACATACCCCTACACCTTGTAAAATTCCAGATCGGTATAAACCTCTTGTTTTACCTTCTGTTCTTCATGCTTTCCCCAAAAACTATGATCTATACTTGGCAAGGTTTGATGGTGAATGTAAGAATGTCAACGCTGAGTAACATGTGCAGAATTTTGAGTCCTTTCTTGATATTTTTGAAGTTGATGAAGAAGATGTTAGTATTAGGCTTTTTGCTTTTTCTTTGCAAGCCAAAGTGAAGAGTTGGTTCAAAACCTTGCCTGATGCGAGCATCTCAGATTTCCGGCAGTTCGTCAAATTTTTTCTCGACAGGTGGATGATCGGGCATAACTTTTTCTTGATTGAAGAAGTGTATAACCAGCTGAAAAGACTACCAGGGGAAACAATACAACAGTTTTCGGCCAGATTTAATCAAGTTTATTATTCAATGCCAGTTGAGATAAGGCCTACTCCTAGATCTGCTCTCTTGCACTATCCAGGTGCCTTTGATCCGGAAATGGAGTTTCAACTGAGAGAAAGAAATATTGCAACACTTCATGAGATGAAAAACAGTGCAGTAAATGTAGAGGCTCACTTGCTGATCCGACGGGCAAGATTGAAAGAAGAAGAGATGAAAAAAATAGATTCGGCCGAGTCAATATCTCTAGAGGTGAAGCTTGATGTTTTGGTAAGTGTAGTGGAAAAGATGATGGACAAGATCAATGCAAGGAATGATTATGATGTTCAAGCTCATGGCTTGCTGATTGAAAAAGAACAAGTTGCTGATCCAAAACATTTTGTTTCTTATCCCAGTTGTCATAGTGATTATTTTGTACATCACCTTAGCGAAGAAAGAACTGTTGATATGACATGTATGCTTGATGATGTATTTTATATTGATGATTTGCCTCAGTTTGATCAATATGATGATGATTATGTTCTCCAAATAGAAGCTAATCTTGCAGACAAATCAGCAGCTCGTTTTTTGGGCGGAGGAAGTTCATTTTCAGCAGCTCAAATACAATGTTCAGCCATCACATATCAGCTATGACAGTGACGAGGAAAGTGCAGCAAATTTTGAAGTAAGTGAAGGATATTTGCCTTTTTGTTTTTAATCATGTCAGTTCATCAGAGACAACTTCCATGCAATCAGAAATCAGCTGTCAACAAGTCCTGATTTGGACCATCTTGAGGGTAATGGAAACCTTGTTCAAGACTTTTCATATCCAGATTTGTAGCCCCTGAATGCCTTTGATTGTCAAGTTGCAAATAAAGACTTGGAAGCTGGAACATATGCTTAGATGATGCAAGATGATTCCCTACCATTTTGGTTCGAATCATTTCAGCTTTTGAAGGGAACTTTTCATAATACATCTTCAGTGAAGAGTGAGCAACATGTAGGCAATCATGTAATCACAATGGAACCAATAGAAAATGGGTTTCAGCAGTCTTTTCATGTTTTTCATGATCCAATAGCTGATGTTTTGGATGAGGTTTGCAGTCAAAGTCTTTCTCCATTAAATACATTTGAGCTTGAAACATGTGCTGATATGAACTTGATCCGGCAGACCGTTTCTTTGTCATTTTCAGTAGGGGTCTTGTCACAAGGCTCAGATCAAAGTTTGCATTTATGGTATGAGGAAAATAGAAGTAATCCATTGGATGAGCTAAGTTCCAGTGTGCGTGAATTTCAAGATCCTTATGCAGTGTTTTTGGAGGTGGATAAAGAATTCATATCATTCAATGGATCTGTTTCTAAGTTGTCATGGGAGTTGCCTTTCAGTAGTTCTCTCTTGTTGATCATAAGCGAGCACTTGCAGATAATTCAAACAGCAGACGAGATACTTACTTGGTTGCATTGGTTGTTTCATTTCACTTGATCAGGTGATGAATGCAACTGTTAGAGTAGGTTTTGATGAATAAGCTCAACCTTGAGCATCATTTCCAGTTTGTCGGTTGTGTTTAAGTATCGAGTCAATTTTTAGTTGAGTGAGAATCAATCTGTGTTGTCAAGTCATGAGTTTCTAGTCATTTATTTCAGCTTGAGTTTTTGACTCCATTGCCCAATGGACGAAGGCACTGTCTGCTCTCTCAAATATCTGCTGTTCTTGGCACCTCCGAAGAGCTACCATCCCCATTGGAGCCAATGTTAGTGTCAATCTTTGTAGCCTTCCTCCAGTGATCAAACATGCTCTTACAAAGTGATTTTAAGGTGTCAAGGTCAAATTTTGTCATTTCAGTGAGTCTTCAAGCAAAATTTGGTCACTGGGTATTAGGTCTAGGGTTTGCTTTTACTCCTTCCAAAGTTGTCCAAATGTCAGTCCGTGTCACCATTCAGATGAGTGTGCCATCATTCAGAGTGTTTTCATTATCATGTCAGTGTCTAATGGGTCATTTTACACCTAGTTCATGCTTCAGTTGCACCTAGGCAAGGTTCATTTCCCTCTCCTAGGGTTTTGAAGGCAATTTCTCTTGGATGGTCAAATCATCGGCAAAACTTGTTTCCTGATGTTCATACACCTTCCCCTATCCTTAAAGTACCTTATCAAATGCTTCCCATAACTGAGATCCCCCAAATTCCTCATTTTTGCACAAACCCTAGTTTCTTGCTAAAACTTGGCAATTTTCTAGGTTGGGCCTGTGTTTTGCCCTTTTGGACCCCTTCCCCTCACTTGATCTCTGAGATTCCACTTTCCCATGCTTCCTAACATCCATCCTTACTTCCAAAAATTTCCCCAAGAATTTATAATCCCCTTATCCCCTTCATTTCACTTCATTTCGACAAAATCCCTTGTTCCACACATCGGGATAAGTTTCACTCAAAAGATGTTTCAGAGCAACAAAAGATGAATTTTGAAAAACTGAGAGAGGTTTTTGTCCACAACATGCCAAGGAAGAAAAAAATCCTTCAATTTTTACACAGGTGTCATGGTTTTAGAGAAATGTCAAAAATATCGTTGCCTCAGGAGAATCGAATGCACCTCTGAAGTGACCTTGGGAAAATCAAGCTTTCTCCTAGCTTAGTTGGCCAAATGACTTTCTTGATGAGTAAAATGATAACTAAACACAAAGATATTTCCAATGAGCTATCATGAGCTCAATTTGGAGTTGAGGAAGGCATTCAAAAGTTGACTGCAACAGCACTCTGCCTTGAGGCAGCCTCATTTGACACATTTTGACCAGTCTTGGGAGATTTGATTTTGGACAGGGAGAATGAACTCCAAATTGAAAAATTATAGTTGGGTTGGAAAGTAGACTCAAAGACCTTTCCAACCAGCTATCCTGCACCTGATTTGGACACCGAGAAGGCCTCCGAAAGTCATCTGAAAGTCGCGCTACACATCAGGTTGGGTGCGCTACGCATCAGGCCACATTTCTCAGTGCAAATTTGCATGTGCGCTACGCACCAAGGGCGCGCTACGCTTTGGGTGAAGCGCGCTACGCGTTGGAATTTTTTTCCCAGAACTTCGCCAAAACTCATTCAAAACTCCTCTTCTCAAGCATTGAAACACAGGTAGACTTTGGTCCACGGTTCGTTCTTGGTTTTCAAAGATTTATTGTAAAGAAATTATGCTAGATGTGCCATGAAAAACTAAGTGTAAAAACCCTCAGTTTGCTGTGAGGGTTTAAAAGCCAAGTTTGCTGTAGGGTTTTCAAAATTACATGTTGCCAAGGTTTTCCCATTTCTTGTGTTTCCCACCCCCATATTCACCAATATTTTCCCCAAAAATTCCTCATAAAACCCTACACTATCCCCCTTCAAAATTCTAACCCCTCCCTTCTACTACAAACATAATATTCCCTACCTCATCCCAAACCCTAAAACATCAGGATTTCCATGCCCTTTCCCTTCCCTAAATTCCTTATTTTATTTCCATTGTCCTCATTTCCCTAATGTTTCCCTTTCCTAATATTCCCTTGTTACATTTGTTTTCCCCTTGACACAACATTGTTTAGATCAAAAGAGCAGTTTACATTCAGTTCTATACAGCAAGTTTCACATATCAGCATTCATCCAAGGCAGTCGTGCAACAACAGTTATGTCATCCGATCATTCATCCGATTATAAAGTGGAAACCCAAAGTGACTTACCCTTGGAAGGACATGCACTCATGAGGCTTCATAGAGGTGGCAGACATATCATTACTTGTCCCAAAACTTAGTGTACAAAGCGAGAATCGGGAGTTTGAAAGCAAAGGTAAAGAGAGATACAAGGAGGAAAAAAGTGGATGAAGGACTCTAGATATTGGCTGAGGCATCCTTGGCTCATCATTGCCCTTGATGAAGAACCTTCAGTCCAAATTTCAAGAAATTTGGGGAAAATTTTGTCAAAAAACAGGTTTTTGGCCTCAACGCGTAGCGTGCCGCACGCTACCCTGAAGATCGGGAGGACGAAATCATGAAAGTTTTGCATTTTTAGGTTTGTCATGATGAAATACACCTGCTCAGAAACTTCCAAGGCATTTCATCAAGGTTTGGGTCCCCAAAAGGTCAAAAAACATGCAAAAAATGACCTCATTGCCCCTTTTTGGACACACAGGAAGCAGTCTTGGGAGAATGCACTTTTGGAGGGGCATCTAGACACCAAATTGGAAAATTGTACTTGGGTTGGAAAGTAGACATCCAGACCTTTCCAACAAGCCAACCCAAGCTCAATTTGGATGCCGGGAAGTGCCCCAAAAGTAGGTGGAAAGGCGCGCTACGCGTAGGGCTCAGGCGCGCTACGCATCAGGATTTTTTGAAAAATTTTCATCTTCAGCTCAGGAAACGAACCCAGTTTGACCAGTTTTGACTTGTGATGGGATTTTTCACCCTCCTTGATGTAATTAATGGAACTTTATGTTGACTTGACACTTATTTACCTATTCTAGATGATTCATTCACAAAATAGCAAAAATTTAATGAATGAATCAGTTTCCGAGCATATAGGGGTTAGTTGTTTGACTACCTAGATTTCAGTTCCTTGTTTAGAATTGGTTGAAATTATTCCTAGAAGGAGGAGCTTGACCCCTAGAGGCTAGGGAATGGGTTGGCATGGTCTATATTATGTATTTTCTAAATCATTTTCATGGTTGGACTCTTGGGAAAGCTTTGAGGCTTTATTGTACTTTTATCTCTGCAATGTTGGCAAAGGAAAGACCAGGGTTTTGCAGCTTTGTTTGGGATTCCTGTGGTTATTTGTGTTGATGGTATACTTCTTTCAGTACTTGTAAGTTTGTTTGTGTGTATCATTTGACTTCTCTCATCTTCTGCAATTAAACAAATGAAGTGTTAAGGTAGAATTCATAACTTGTATGTTCTGCCTTTAAGTTTGTTTAATCTTCTATGTTTTCTACTGTTTAAGGAGAATTCTTGTGACTTCCTTGCTCTCCTTAGCTCCTCACTGGTCTGATCTATCCACCTCATTTCCTTTAAAAGCATCAAGACGATCGCCTACCTTGCCCCAAGTGGACCTCTGCAAAAACTGTGTCTCATCCCCGCACCCAAAATTGCCTTTCCCTTTGATTCACCAAAATTTCAAAAAATCAATTTCAAACTCCTTGTACTTCATACCTAGCCTAAAATTAGCTATCAATTAAGTCATCTCGAGTCCGCATGATTATATTTTCCGAGATTGACCCGGAGAGAGCCCTCTCCTGTCCTCGTAGGGCTAGCTACGAGGCTGAGCGTGGTTTGATGTTGCCTTGAGTTTTGCCTTCTTCAGCATGAGGCAAGTTTGAACGCTAACATATTGGCGACCATACTGGGGAGAAAAAATGGTTTGCTTGTTGATGTCATTTGTTTTATATCTACAGACGGAGCCTGAAGTTATGCCAGGTAGCCTTCGAAACGCTTTTGCTTTGCATTAGCGGAAGTAGATAAATGCTGCTTCAGTCAATCTCTGGTCTAGCTTGTAAATGTGACATCTAACTTGTTAATTACCCCAGTACATGTATCAAGTTCAGATCTGATTTTTGATGGTGGAAAATGATCAGACACTAGCAAGGCTGAAATCATTCACCTGGTGACTCCAAATCATTTTCAAGATCAGATCCAAAGACTCCACTGGAGGATGATCCCGACCAGCAAAAACATGAAAGGACAACATGGACAGATCAGGTATTCAAGTTGGAATTTCATCCAAGACATTTTGTTCTTTGTCATAAATTATTTATTCTCTTTTCCCAAGAATGTCAAGACTGCGTTGCAAAGTATACTATGCTTGAGAAAAGATCGCAGGCCTGCATTTGATTCCTTCCCTTTGAAGATTGTGAATACCAAAGATTTGCATGCCTTTGAGCTTGATCAGGATATTTTTTCCGAAATTTGTGATGACCATCTTCAAATTGATGAGCCCCAAGAGACCAAGACTGATAATATACCAGCTGTACATACCCCTACACCTTGTAAAATTCCAGATCGGTATAAACCTCTTGTTTTACCTTCTGTTCTTCATGCTTTCCCCAAAAACTATGATCTATACTTGGCAAGGTTTGACGGTGAATGTAAGAATGTCAACGCTGAGAAACATGTGCAGAATTTTGAGTCCTTTCTTGATCTTTTTGAAGTTGATGAAGAAGATGTTAGTATTAGGCTTTTTGCTCTTTCTTTGCAAGCCAAAGTGAAGAGTTGGTTCAAAACCTTGCCTGATGCGAGCATCTCGGATTTCCGGCAGTTTGTCAAAGTTTTTCTCGACAGGTGGATGATCGGGTAGAACCTTTTCTTGATTGAAGAAGAGTATAACCAGCTGAAAAGACTACCAGGGGAGACAGTACAACAATTTTCGGCCATATTTAATCAAGTTTATTATTCAATGCCAGTTGAGATAAGGCCTACTCCTGGATCTGATCTCTTGCACTATCCAGGTGCCTTTGATCCAGAAATGGAGTTTCAGCTGAGAGAAAGAAATATTGCAACACTTCATGAGATGCAAAACAGTGCAGTAAATGTAGAGGCTCACTTGCTGATCCGACGGGCAAGATTGAAAGAAGAAGAGATGAAAAACATAGATTCGACCGAGTCAATATCTCTAGAGGTGAAGCTTGACGTTTTGGTAAGTGTAGTGGAAAAGATGATGGGCAAGATCAACGCAAGGAATGATTATGATGTTCAAGCTCATGGTTTGCTGATTGAAGAAGAACAAGTTGCTGATCCAAAACATTTTGTTTCTTATCCTAGTTGTCATAGTGATTTTTTTATAGATCACCTTAGCGAAGAAAGAACTGTTGATATGACATGTATGCTTGATGATGTATTTTATATTGATGATTTGCCTCAATTTGATCAATATGATGATGATTATGTTCTCCAAAGAGAAGCTAATCTTGCAGACAAATCAACAGCTCGTTTGTGGGCGGAGGAAGTTCATTTTCAGCAGCTCGAATACAATGTTCAACCATCACATATCAGCTATGACAATGACAAGGAAAGTGCAACAAATTTTGAAGTAAGTGAAGGATCTTTGCCTTTTTGTTTTTAATCATGTCAGTTCATTAGAGACAACTTCCATGCAATCAGAAATCAGCTGTCAACAAGTCCTGATTTGGACCATCTTGAGGGTAATGAAAACCTTGTTCAAGACTTTTCATATCCAGATTTGCAGCCCCCGAATGCCTTTGATTGTCAAGTTGCAAATAAGGATTTGGAAGCTGAAACATATGCTCAGATGATGCAAGATGATTCCCTACCATTTTGTTTCGAATCATTTCAGCTTTTGAAGGGAACTTTGCATAATACATCTTCAGTGAAGAGTGAGCAGCATGTAGGCAATCATGTAATCACAATGGAACCAATAGAAAATGGGTTTCAGTAGTCTTTTCAAGTTTTTCATGATCCAATAGCTGATGTTTTGGATGAGGTTTGTAGTCAAAGTCTTTCTCCATTAAATACATGTGAGCTTGAAACATGTGCTGATATAAACTTGATTCGGCAGCTGGTTTCTCTGTCATTTTCAGCAGGGGTCTTGTCATAAGGCTCAGATCAAAGTTTGCATTTATGGTATGAGGAAAAGAGAAGTAATCCATTGGATGAGCTAAGTTCCAGTGTGCGTGAATTTCAAGATCCTTATGCAGTGTTTTTGGAGGCAGATAAAGAGTTCATATCATTCAATGGATCTGTTTCTAAGTTGTCATGGGATTTGCCTTTCAGTAGTTCTCTCTTGTTGATCATAAGCGAGCGCTTGCGGAGAATTCAAACAGCAGACGAGATTCTTACTTAGTTGCATTGGTTGTTTCATTTCACTTGATCAGGTGATGAATGCAACTGTTAGAGTAGGTTTTGATGAATAAGCTCAACCTTGAGCATCATTTCCAGTTTTTCGGTTGTGTTTAAGTATCGAGTCAATTTTTAGTTGAGTGAGAATCAATTTGTGTTTTCAAGTCATCAATTTCTAGTCATGTATTTCAGCTTGAGATTTTGACTCCATTGCCCAATGGACGAAGGCACTGTCTGCTCTCTCAAAGATCTGCTGTTCTTGGCACCTCCGAGGAGCTACCATCCCCATTGGAGCCAATGTTAGTGTCAGTCTTTTTAGCCTTCCTCCAGTGATCAAACATGCTCTTACAAAATGATTTTAAGGTGTCAAGGTCAAATTTTGTCATTTCAGTGAGTCTTCAAGCAAAATTTGGTCACTGGGTATTAGGTCTAGGGTTTGCTTTTACTCCTTCCAAAGTTGTCCAAATGTCGGTCCGTGTCACCATTCAGATGAGTGTGCCATCATTCAGAGTGTTTTCATTATCATGTCAGTGTCTAATGGGCCATTTTACACCTAGTTCATGCTTCAGTTGCACCTAGGCAAGGTTCATTTCCCTCTCCTAGGGTTTTGAAGGCAATTTCTCTTGGATGGTCAAATCATCAGCAAAACTTGTTTCCTGATGTTCATACACCTTCCCCTATCCTTAAAGTACCTTATCAAATGCTTCCCATCACTGAGATCCCCCAAATTCCTCATTTTTGCACAAACCCTAGTTTCTTGCTACAACTTGGCAATTTTCTAGGTTGGGCCTGTGTTTTTCCCTTTTGGACCCCTTCCCCTCACTTGATCTCTGAGATTCCACTTTCCCCTGCTTCCTAACATCCCTCCCTACTTCCAAAAATTTCCCCAATAATTTTTAAGCCCCTTATCCCCTTCATTTCGCTTCATTTCAACAAAATCCCTTGTTCCACACATCGGGATAAGTTTCACTGAAAAGATGTTTCAGAGCAACCAAAGATGAATTTTGAAAAAAATGAGAGAGGTTTTTGTCCAGAACATGCCAAGGAAGAAAAACCTCCTTCAAGTTTTACACAGGTGTCATGGTTTTAGAGAAATGTCAAAAATATCGTTGCCTCAGGAGAATCGAATGCACCTATGAAGTGACCTTGGGAAAATCAAGCTTTATCTTAGCTTGGTTAGCCAAATGACTTTCTTTATGAGTCAAATGATAAATAGACACAAATATATTTCCAATGAGCTGTCATGAGCGCGCAATTTGGAGTTGAGGAAGGCATCCAAAAGTTGACTGCAACAGCACTCTGCCTTGAGGCAGCCTCATTTGACACATTTTGACCAGTCTTGGGAGATTTTATTTTTGATAGGGAAAATGAACTCAAAATTGAAAAATTCCATTTGGGTTGGAAAGTAGTCTCAAATATCTTTCCAACAAGCTATCCTACACCTGATTTGGACACCGTGAAGGCCTCCGAAAGTCATCTGAAAGTCGCGCTATGCATCAGGTTGGGCGCGCTACGCATCCAGGGCGTGCTACGCATCCAGGGCGCGCTAGGCATCAGGCCACATTTCTCAGTGCAAATTTGCATGTGTGCTATGCAACAGGGGCGTGCTACGCGTTGGGTGAGGCGTGCTACACATTGGAATTTTTGCCCAGAACTTCGCCAGAACTCATTAAAAACTCCTCTTCTCAAGCATCGAAACACAGGTAGACTTTGGTCCACGGCTCGTTCTTGGTTTTCAAAGATTTATTGTAAATAAATTATGCTAGATGTGCCATGAAAAACTAAGTGTAAAAAACTTCAGTTTGCTGTGAGGATTTAAAAGCCAAGTTTGCTTTAGGGTTTTCAAAATTACATGTTGCCAAGGTTTTCCCATTTCTTGTGTTTCCCACCCCCATATTCACCAATATTTTCCCCAAAAATTCCTCATAAAACCCTACACTATCCCCTTCAAAATTCTAACCCTTCCCTTCTACTACAAACATAATATTCCCTACCTCATCCCAAACCCTAAAACATCAGGATTTCCATGCCCTTTCCCTGCCCTAGAGTAAACCATAGCCTCCTGTCTGATTAACCTTCTATTAAAAAAAGGGTTGCATATAATATGCAAGCAATACAAAGAGACTTAAATCCACCAGACAACGGGGAAAGTCTCAGCCATCTGCCAAAACCAGCTCGCTGTGAAAAACTCATAGCAAGCCAAAACATGAAGGACTACTCCTCTAGAGGTTATCCAAAACCTTATATATAGGGGAATATCCTTTAGCCAAATGCTAAATTATTAAAAGGGAGTCACCCAACATAGTGAGAGAAGAGACCTGAAGTTCTTTGGCGAGAAGAATGCCCTAGAGTAAACCATAGCCTCCTGTCTGATTATTTTTCATTTTCCCAAAGACTCATAAATACTCTAAAACTTTGATTTCTCTGGGTCCACAAAGGACCCCTCCCTCTCCTAACAGCCCTAAATTTCCTTTTGACGTAACTTCAAAGTTCAAAATGTAGTCAAAAGAAACTTGCCTCAAAGCCTTTAAATCCATCCACTGAAGATGAAGCTTCCATGCCTCAACATATGACCTTTTTTTTTAATAGAAACTATTGAATTTTATTTATAAGCAGAGGTTGGGCATGGCCAAACAACCTCTATTACAGTCAATTGAGAGATATTTGTCTTTTTTAGAATCCTCATAAACTGGCTTTAGTAACAAAAGTTAGTTGTTGCTTTTGATTCTTTTGGAGTGGCTGAGTGCTCTTGTTTTGTTCTTGATTTCTATATAACCTGTCGCGCATTTCCACTTTTCATTGTTGCTTTGTAACTTTCCTGACTTAGTATAATTCCCACACTTACATTAATCCCAACTCGGATAATATAAACCCACATATATTAAACTACTTTCATATATATCCTGACCCCACCTCCTTTGTGTCCCGTGACTCTTTCGTACCCGACCCCATTACAAGGGTAACACCCCACCGTAATCATCACACCATAACTGTCAGATCTTTCCCCATCCATATCTGACACTTTTCGCGTCCCTCGTTGTTCGACCCTTAACTCTGTTAGCGCTCGAATTTGCCTCAGGCTGAAGAAGGCAAAACTCAAGGCAACATCAAACCACGCTCAGCCTCGTAGCTAGCCCTACGAGGACAGGAGAGGGCTCTCTCCGGGTCAATCTCGGAAAATATAATCAAGGGGGCTCGAGATGACTGAATTGATAGCTAATTTTAGGCTAGGTATGAAGTACAAGGAGTTTGAAATTGATTTTTTGAAATTTTGGTGAATCAAAGGGAAAGGCAATTTTGGGTGCGGGGATGAGACACAGTTTTTGCAGAGGTCCACTTGGGGAAAGTTAGGCGATCGTCTTGATGCTTTTAAAGGAAATGAGTCAGATAGATCATACCGGTGAGGATCTAAGGAGAGCAAGGAAGTCACAAGAATTCTCCTTAAACAGTAAAAAACATAGAAGATTAAACAAACTTAAAGGCAGAGCATACAAGTTATGAATTCTACCTTAACACTTCATTTGTTTAATTACAGAAGATGAGAGAAGGCAAATGATACACATAAACAAACTTACAAGTACTGAAAGAAGCACCCATCAACACAAATAACCACAGGAATCCCAAACAGTGCTGCAAAACCCTGGTCTTTCCTTTGCCAATATTGCAGAGATAAAAGTACAATAAAGCCTCAAAGATTTCCTAAGAGTCCAACCATGAAAATGATTTAGAAAATACATAATATAGACCATGCCAACCCATTCCCTAGCCTCTAGGGGTCGAGCTCCTCCTTCTAGGAGCAGTTTCAACCAATTCTAAACAAGGAACTAAAATCTAGGTAGTCAAACAACTAACCCCTATATGCTAGGAAACTGATTCATTCATTAAATTTTTGCTATTTTGTGAATGAATCATCTAGAATAGGTAAATAAGTGTCAAGTCAACATAAAGTTCCATTAATTACATCAAGGAGGGTGAAAAATCCCATCACAAGTCAAAACTGGTCAAACTGGGTTCGTTTCCTGAGCTGAAGATGAAAATTTTCAAAAAATCTTGATGCGTAGCGCGCCTGAGCCCTATGCGTAGCGCGCCTATCCACCTACTTTTGGGGCACTTCCTGGCATCCAAATTGAGCTCAAGTTGGCTTGTTGGAAAGTTCTGGATGTTTACTTTCCAACCCAAGTGGAAGTTTCCAATTTGGTGTCAATTTTCCCCTCCAAAAGTGCATTCTCCCAAAACTGCTTCCTGTGTGTCCAAAAAGGGATAGTAAGGTCATTTTTTGCATGTTTTTTGACCTTTTGGGGACCCAAACCTTGATGAAATGCCTTGGAAGTGGCTGAGCAGGTGTATTTCATCATGAAAAATCTAAAAATGCAAAACTTTCGTGATTTCGACCTCCCGATCTTCAGGGTAGCGCGCGGCGCGCTACACATTGAGGCCAAAAACCTGTTTTTTGACAAAATTGACAAAATTTTCCCCAAATTTCTTGAAATTTGGACTGAAGGTTCTTCGTCAAGGGCAATGATGAGCCAAGGATGCCTCAGCCAATATCTAGAGTCCTTCATCCACTTTTTGCCTCCTTGAAGCTCTCTTTACCTTTGCTTTCAAACTCCTGATTCTCGCTTTGTACACTAAGTTCCGGGACAAGTAATGATATGTCTGCCACCTCTATGAAGCCTCATGAGTGCATGTCCTTTCAAGGGTGAGTCACTTTGGGTTTCCACTTTATAATCGGATGAATGACCGGATGACATAACTGTTGTTGCACGACTGCCTTGGATGAATGCTGATATGTGAAACTTGTTGTATAGAACTGAATGTAAACTGCTCTTCTGATCTAAACAATGTTGTGACCAAGGGGAAAACAAATGTAACAAGGGAATATTAGGAAAGGGGAAACATTAGGGAAATGAGGACAATGGAAATAAAATAAGGAATTTAGGGAAGGGAAAGGGCATGGAAATCCTGATGTTTTAGGGTTTGGGATGAGGTAGGGAATATTATGTTTGTAGTAGAAGGG
>Ga0139314_100053_pt1 | contig 18688 bp, 20 predicted proteins | sample In2P11_FD_99376 | JGI IMG/M metagenome (GOLD analysis project Ga0139314, IMG submission 99376)
GTTTCTGTGTTCTGGGTACAACGATCAGAGAAGTGTTTATTGTGAATCAGTTTTGTTCAGTGGAAAGGAGTTTGATTGAAGCAAAATCTTGATGATTGATCGATGTTCATGGATCCAGTCTGAAAATTTATGAAACGTGGTCCCTGAAAGAAAGAGAAGGTTGTAGCCTTCTGTAGGCCAGCACCTACACATTAGTATCTTGGCTAGTGCAAGAGCTAAGGGGGTTGTAGCTCCCTTCCAGGAGAATATGGAGAACGAGAGAGAGTTGTAGCTCTCTATAGGTTGTAGCCTGCGTACTGGTAAAGGATTGCACTAGTACACTATAAAAGAAGTTTCTAATTAAAGAAAGATAGAGACGAATTGCAGCAGGTGGTTTTCACCCACATTGGGTTTCCACCTTATATCTTGTGTTGTGTGGGATTGTCTTTCTGCTCTGTTTTACTATTTCCGATTACTGGTTATTTGATTCTGAAACACATCTTAACAATCAACATCAGAAAGATAAAGTAAATTAAAAGTTTGCATTGTATACGCGGGTTTTCTTCTGCATAACTGCGTATATACGCAGGTTTAATTAGATGAAGTAGCGTATATCATTTGATTTTGAAAAGGATTAATTGTCTTGATAATACTGATTCACCCCCCCCTCAGTATTATTTCCAACAATTGGTATCAGAGTAGGTCCTTCTGAAGGAGCTTAATCGCTTGAAGGAAGATCCATCATGAGCAACTACGAGAGAGAAGCATCTATCAAGCCACCGATCTTTGATGGGACAAACTTCGTATATTGGAAGGTAAGAGTTACCGCCTATCTTCAATCTCTTGGTACAGAAGTCTGGGATATCATAGATACAAGGTACACTTTTCCATCAGCAACTCCTACAGATCCAGCTGAGAAGAAGAAATATGAAACAAATGCAAAAGCAGTCAATACCCTATTAGGATGTCTATCTCAATTAGAATTCGTGAAGGTTATGCAGTATAAATCCGCAAAAGAAATTTGGGACAAGATTGTTCTGAGCTACGAAGGAGATGAACAGGTAAAACGAGCAAAACTTCAAACCCTCGGGATTCAGTATGAAAATCTTAGAATGCACAATGATGAAAGTGTGGCTAACAATTTCCATCGTGTAGATGAGATTGTTAATTGTATGAAAAACTTGGGTGAAGAAATAAAAGAGGCTATTGTGGTTGAAAAAGTTCTAAGATCTTTGCCCCCTAGGTTTGAATCTAAAGTTTCTGCAATAGAGGAAAAGGAGAATCTACGAAATCTTACCATGTCACAGCTACACGGGATTCTAACTGCTTATGAAATGAGGAAAGGAGGACCATCAGACAGGAGAGAAGCAGCTTTCAAGGCTTCAGGCAAAGGAGACTACTATGAGTTAGGACATGCATCAGAAGAGGAAGAAGAATCAAATTTTGTCAAGAATCTTCAACGGGGTACTGGAAGATTCAGAGGTAAGTTACCCTTCAAATGCTTTGCTTGTGGGAGAGTCAGTCACTATGCTGCCAAATGTCCTCATAAGGATAAAGGGAAGGAACCTGTTAGATGGAACAAGAAACAGAATGCAACTAAGAAAAGTTACTACACTCATGAAGATAGTGATGGTCTTTCAAATAGTGATGAAGATGAACGAGGTAATAACTATAAACTTCTAATGGCTTTTGAAGATGATGATTATATGGATGCTATAGATGTGGATGGCTTTTATGAAGAAATTTCTAGACTCAAAACATGTTTAGAAGAAAAGAATATGATCATTGACACTTTGCAAATCCAACTTGATGAAAAGGAACAATCTCTTGAGAAGTTAGAATGTCAAATTGTTGGGCTTCGAAAAGAAATTGAGAAAACAAAGGCTCTTAATCTTAAATTTGTTAAAGGATCTGAAACTCTGGATGAGATCATCAATGTACAACGCTCTCCACTAATCAAGACAGGTCTGGGGTATAATGGAGAAGCATCTCAAGCATCCACCTCAAAGAGTTATCTCAATGCAGCAAGGAGATATGAACAAAAGCCAAATGGAGATCACTAGGTAAAACAGGGACGAATTCCATCAAGAATAAACAAAGACTACCAGGTAAATCAAAGACAATCCACCTTAAGGGTGAACAAAAGCTACAATCAGCCACAGGTAAGATCTTCTCAATTCGCCTCAAGAATGGATGACAATAGAAACTACAATCATATGGCTGGTAAATTTGATAACCGCAGAAGTTTCTTCAATGGCCAATGTTTCTCTTGCCATAATTTTGGTCACAAAGCAGCTCAATGTGTTGCTTATAAGACAATCATGACTAGAGAAGCTCAAAAACAAAGAAGTATGACTGGGATTACAAAAAGGACCTATAACAACTTTTCGGCCCTTGAAAATGAAATTGAATGTTCTATTTGTAATAACTTTGGTCATGAAGATTCTGAATGCAGGAGCAGGTTTCGGCAGACAAAGGAACAAGCCTCAAGCACCAGAACATGGCGAATAAAGGAACCACAACCAGAAAGATGTGGGATAGCTTTTTATGCAGAAGGACAGGAAAATCAATGGTACATTGACAGTGGATGTTCAAAGCATATGACAGGTGATAAAGGAAAACTTGAATCATATAGTGTTTGAGTCATAAAAGGAAGAGGCACTGCTCAGTTGAAAGAAAAGGTCAAAGCTGGAAATGTTTTATATGTTGATGGCTTGAAGCATAATCTACTGAGTGTCAGTCACATGTGTGATTAAGGAACTGAGGTAATATTTCGATCGAATGGATGTAGTGTTCGTGATCTCGATACAGGAGAAACAGTGATCAAAGGCAGAACTCCAAATAATTTATACATTTTTGAAGAAGGACAACAACAATGCTATTTGAGCAAGGACGATGAACATTGGTTATGGCACTGGAGGTTGGGGCATCTTAGCTTTTCACAAATAAGGAAAGCATGCAAATACCAGGAAATCCGTGGTCTTCCAGACATCAAAATCCCAGACAACACAATATGCAAATCATGTCAGTTTGGTAAGCAAACCAAAACTAACTTCCCTGAGAAGGAAGGATCAGCTAGCAGGCCTCTTGAGCTGGTCCATGTAGATGTATGTGGTCCATTTAGGACAAGGTCACCTCGAGGAGAAAAATACTTTATATTATTCATTGACGATTTCTCCAGGATGTTTGGTTAGGACTTATGAAGCACAAAGACGAAGCATTCGAAGAATTCAAATCTTTCAAAGCCTTGGCTAAAAACGAATCGGGTCACAAAATTAAGTGCCTCAGGTCTGACAGAGGTGTGGAGTTTACCTCAAATGAATTTTTCGATTTCTGTGAAGAACATGGAATAAGAAGGGAATTCTCTACAGCTAGGACTCCTCAGCAAAATGGAGTGGTGGAAAGGATGAACAGAACGGTTCAACAAATGGCTCGTGCTATGCTTGATGAGTCTGGAACTGCCGCAACCTTCTGGGGTGAAGCTGCATTTGCTGCGGTTGTTATTCTCAACAAAACAAATGTCCTAGTGAACAGCACTCAAACTACTCATGAGCTCTGGTATGGTGAGACTCCTTCGATAAAGCATTTCAAAATTTTTGGAAGTAAATGCTATATTAAGAACAATGATGAACAGCTTGGCAAACTTGAACCTAGAGCAGATGAAGGCATTCTCCTTGGTTATTCTCCCCATAGCAAAGCATATAAGTGTTACAATAAAAGACTTGGAAGAATTGTTGATAGCATTGATGTGGTGGTCGATGAAAAATGATACATTCCTAGGCAAGTAAATTATGAAGATATCGAAGAAGATGAAAACTACTCTCCAAATTAGACTGATGATGAAGAGGAACCTCAAGAGGCACCAGAGGAACAGATAAGGATAGAAGAGAAGACTCCATCTAGGTATGTTCAGAAGAATCATCCAGAATCTCAAATTTTGGGGCAGAAAGAGGCAGGTATACAAACAAGAAGAACAATTGCAGAAGCCTCAAGCTATTTGGCTTTGCTTTCCTCCACTGAACCACAAAATGTAAGAGAGGCATGCAAAGATGAATGCTGGGTCAAGGCAATGGATGAAGAACTTGAGCAGATCGAAAAGAACAACACTTGGAAGTTGGTTCCTAGACCAAAAGATAAGAATGTCATAGGGACAAAATGAATCTTTAAAAATAAGTTGAATGAAAATGGAGAAGTGATTAGAAACAAGGCTAGACTTGTTTGTAAAGGGTATGCTCAACAAGAAGGAATAGACTTTGGAGAAACTTTTGCTCCCGTTGCTAGACTTGAGGCCATCCGAATGTTCCTTGCTCTCTCAAGCTTTCAAAAGTTCAAAGTATTTCAAATGGACGTGAAATCAGCCTTTCTGAATGGAGACTTAGAAGAAGAAGTGTACATTGAGCAACCAGATGGTTTCATTCTTGGGAATGATCCAAATCTTGTATGCAGACTTAAAAAGGCTCTCTATGGTCTTAAACAAGCTCCAAGGGCTTGGTATTACCGTTTGGACAAATATCTTCATCAACAAGGATTCTCAAAAGGATCAGCAGATAGCAATCTTTATATAAAAATTGAAAATGATAAATTGCTAATACTTGTTGTGTATGTAGATGATATTATCTTTGGCAGCAATGAAGAAGCTATGAGTCAAAGCTTTGCCTTGGTGATGCAGAAAGAATTCGAAATGTCTTTGCTTGGAGAATTGACATATTTTCATGGATTGCAAATACAACAAAATGAAGACGGTATCTTCTTGTCTCAAACCAAGTACCTCAAGCATATTCTGAAGAAGTATGGCATGGAAGATTCAAAACTAGTATGTACCCCTATGGTTACAGGATGCAGTCTCAGTGCAAACGATGAATCTGCAGCAGTGCATCAACCAACCTATAGATCCATGATTGGAAGTCTTCTTTACTTGACAGGTACTCGACCAGACATCATGCATGCAGTGGGAATAGTTGGAAGATTTCAGGCAAATCCTAAAGAAACCCATCTTCAGGCGGTAAAGAGAATTTTCAAGTATCTTCAAGGAACTCAAAACTATGGCTTATGGTATCCTAGAGATACAAATCTCACTCTACATGCTTATACAGATGCAGATTGGGCTGGAAGCGTGGATGACAGAAAGAGCACAAGTGGTGGAGCATTCTTTATGGGTTCCAGATTAGTAGCTTGGTTCAGCAAGAAACAGAGTTCGATTGCTTTATCTACAACTGAAGCGGAATATGTGGCTGCTGCATATTGTTGCACTCAAATTCTTTGGATGATGCAAACCTTGCAGGACTTTCAAATCACTTGTACACCACCTATCTCCATCTTATGTGATAATACAAGTGCAATCAGCATTTCAAAGAACCCAGTCATGCATTCAAAAACCAAGCACATACCAATCAAGTATCATTTTCTCCAGGAACAAGTGTTGGAACAAAAGGTCAAATTAGAGTATGTTCCTTCTAAGGAACAAGTTGCTGATATTCTCACCAAACCACTGCCCAGGGAGACATTTGAATACCTCAAACAGAAGCTGGGAGTAGTTGATGCATCATCCTGTTGTTAAATCTTGTCTATTTCAGAGAAAAATGGGTGTACGCAAGTTGCCTGAGGAGGATCCGCGTACATATGCCGGTTTGTGCAGAGACAGTCGCGTATATGGAGGTTTGATGGATATCAGTAGGGACAAGCTCTGGTTGAAGATATTCTAATATGGGTCTGACAGAGACTATTCGGCACAGGTTCAGGGGGAGCAGATAATCTTCTAATAATGCATTTTTGACATTACCTTAGAAGCTTTTGGTTCTAGTTTACAGCTTTTGTTGATTTCAGGTGGAACAGAGGTAGAGGGAGAACAAAAGGAAATCTTGGTTGCTGATCTAATTGGTGATTGACAGATGTTGCTACTATCAGTTATTAGTGACTTTCATAAGTCTTGCTCTAGATATTTCGTCTCTATGTCATGTATCTCTCTTATGGTATCTCTCTTATGGTGTCAAGGTCATGTAATGACCTTTCTTGGTTTCCACACTATGCCTGGGATGAAGATGTAATGTTTTTGGTTGTCATATGTAATTTTTTGATGTATCCCCACTTGGTTGGGAGGATGATCTCCACTTGATTGGGTGATGGATGTATGATATTGAGTCTTTTGGTGATAGGAAGATCTTCTATGATGTATAAGTCTTGGTTCTTCTTGAAGAACATATTTTTGCATATCTTGTCTACAGTCAGGGGGAGCATGGTCAGCACAGGAGGGCAGAGATTTCAGCATGTACTCAGGGGGAGCACACCCCTTTGCCCTTGATGACAAAGGGGGAGAAGACTTTGAAGATCTTGGGTTGCCATCAAGTCCAAAGGGGGAGATTGTTGGCATTATGGTACAGGTTTGGAGCTATGGCACAGGTGTTGTCCTTGATGGCAACTCTATCTGGTGACAGATCTCAATTCAAGTTTTCAGAATAAAGGAAAAATCATATACGCAGGTTCAGCTAGACAAAGTTGCGTATACACGCGGGTTGGATGTTTTGAAGGCGCGTATGCGTATTCATGCACTTTCATGCAAGAGAAAGCACGTATATGTTGGAAAACTTACCCTTGGTCCATGGCAGTTAGTCCTTGGTAATTGAACCTATGGTTTTGGACCATGGTATCTCGTCAGACGTGTTGATCCCAAGTATTGAGCCCGTGGTATTGTGTTACTATGGTTTTGGACCGTGGTATTGAGAAAGGCCTAAGACTATAAAAGGAGGAAGGAGATCATTTGGCAAGGTATCTTTGGGATCAATTGAACATCTACATGTGCTAGATCTGAAACTTTTGTGATTGGGGTTATGGTGCAGATCTGGATTTGAATAAAGGAAGAACCTAAGCGCATAAAGAAGGATAAGATCTATTGATGGGAGATAATCTTTAAGGCTTGAATGATAGTATATCTGTATGATCTTGATCTGGTCTGTAAGGTGCACGCTTGATCTATAAATCTGATAATCTGGGTTAACTTGTGTTTAATTGTTTGAAAGAGCATATTATCCTTTATAGATCTGTACGCAGGTTCAGTGAAGAGAAGGTGCGTATACACGCAGGTTCAGCAAAGGGAAATTGCATATACGCAGGTTGCTCCATGTACAGGGGCGTATACACGCTCGTTTCAGGTTTCTTAAGTAGCGTATATGTATTTTATTGTGATCTAGCTGCCTCTATTTGTTGCTGCAGTGTTCTGGGTTCAGAATTTGGTATATGGTTACTGTTTCTGTGTTCTGGGTACAACGATCAGAGAAGTGTTTATTGTGAATCAGTTTTGTTCAGTGGAAAGGAGTTTGATTGAAGCAAAATCTTGATGATTGATCGATGTTCATGGATCCAGTCTGAAAATCTATGGAACATGGTCCCTGGAAGAAAGAGAAGGTTGTAGCCTTCGTAGGCCAGCACCTACGCACTAGTATCTTGGCTAGTGCAAGAGCTAAGGGGGTTGTAGCTCTCTTCCAGGAGAAGCTGGAGAACGAGAGAAAGTTGTAGCTCTCTGCAGGTTGTAGCCTGCGTACTGGTAAAGGACTGCACCAGTACACTGTAAAAGAAGTTTCTAATTAAAGAAAGATAGAGACGAATTGCAGCAGGTGGTTTTCACCCACATTGGGTTTCCACCTTATATCTTGTGTTCTTGTGTGGGATTGTCTTTTTGCTCTGTTTTACTATTTCTGGTTACTGGTTATTTGATTCTGAAACACATCTTAACAATCAACATTAGAAAGATAAAGTAAATTAAAAGTTTGCATTGTATACGCGGGTTTCCTTCTGCATAACTGCGTATATACACAGGTTTAATTAGATGAAGTAGCGTATATCATTTGATTTTGAAAAAGGATTAATTGTCTTGATAATACTGATTCACCCCCCCTCTCAGTATTATTTCCAACATTAAACCCATCCAAGCAAATGATATCCTTCCCCCAGTCTTCATTTGCAACATAATCCGGTCCATACCGCTTAGAAGGCAGCCAAATAATGGGAAATTGGAACCTTAACCCTATCCAAAGGACCCCACAATTTCGTATGCAAGAAATATAACATGGAATTCTCTTCAATGCTCTGGCAGAATTGGGGACCCCAAAAGGTTCTCGCGCCTGTACTGTTGATGATGAGATCATTCAACGCTTTTGACAAGCATCCTTGGCTTCTTCCTAACAGGTGCAGATCTGCCTCATACACATGTCAACGCACCACCATTGCGTCCTCAACATTTGGTATTTTCGTCCTTCTAGTTCAAGGAACCCGGAATGTCTATTATAAATATCCACAGATTAGAAGTGCTCCATTCTTATCATCAGTGGCTGATTTGCTTGGTTCTCCTGGAATGTGTCGAATGCCTTCTTCCACTTAACTTGATTAATCATGAAGGACGTGAAGGCTCTTAACTGAATGTCACCTACATACGTTACTGGATCAAACAACTGATCAATTTCCAGAATGTAATTATGCATATATAGCTCACATAACAAATGCTGGTTTATTTGATTGCGAAGAACCAAAATCCTCAGGAACTGCATGGAGTCTTTTAAAATTTATATCATGGCTTATCTCTTGGTGGGTACTTTCTAGACATAAAAACAAATATTTTTAATGAAGGAAAAGGGCATAACAGTTAGTAGGGGGCCTACATGCCATTATCTGTTGCGTTAGTGTGAACATATCGTCCTTGTTTGCCTCCAGTAACTGAACCCGTGCTTGCAAGTCTTCGATCTTCTTTTGTAGCTTTTCCTACTGCTGCTATATCATCCTTGTTTGCCTCTAATAACTGAACCCGTCCCTGCAAGCCTTTGATCTTCTTCTGTAGCTTTTCCTACTGCTACTTGGCCTTCTCCACCTGGGTGATATGATCGACCACCACTCTTACTTCTTGCTCTGGATTTTCTATGAAAATTCCTAAACCCGAAATCCCTACTGTAGCAAACTGATGTTACTTCTCTTAATGCAAATTATTTACTATGTTCTATGGTAAATATCGAAGTAAATACAACTATAGCCTTACTTAATTAAATTATATGCGGAAACAAGAAACTGAACAAGAAAGAAATACATACACATATTACACAATTATTTTTGGACAAATGTCCCTGGAAAAACCCAATGCGAGAAAACTGGTGCAGCAGACCTGAGGGGTTTATTATTATCTTCGGAAAAAATCTCATGTACAAGATACAACTAGCAAAATATAATGTTGATTTGGGGTAGCATCGGATGTGCTCTAGCCATGAAATTTGGTGGAGAGCTTAGGGCACATGAGACCTCCAATACCCAGAAAGGGTTTTGGCAGATTCTAAACAGTTAGGGATATATTAAAATAATTAATATTTTTAATGGAGTCCCTAAGTCTAAACTTGGGGAAATTAAAATATTAATGTGAATTAATATAAAATTGTGTTAGAATAGTCCAAAAGACATGGATCAAGCCAGATCTAATTTTAGCCATCGATTAAGGACTTAATCTTGGTTGTTGATTTGTCAACGAGAAAAGTATAAGAGAAGGCTTGAGGGTCACTTGGAGAACACACCAGATTGTTCAGTGATTCTATTCTCTAGAGCGGGGTTTGCTAAGAGAGATAGAATCAATGATCAGTTGCAGCGAGGGGCAGTGAGTACGAGGCAGAGAGGCAGGCATAGTGCCGAGAGACCAGCGCAGAAGCAGAGAGAGGTAGACACAGAGCCAGAGGGAGCCACGCAAAGGTAGCAGAGACTGTGTAGAGCCAGAAGGGCCTGTGTCATCCATGCAGAGGCTGCAGGAGTGACACAGAGCCAAAGAGGCTGCGCAGAGCCTCAGTAGGCTGACACAGAGGTCAACAAGGCTAACACTGAGCTTTAGATTGCACTGGAGAGGGATTTCATGGAGCAGGCTTTCCGAACACCTATTTCCAAAGAGAGGTATTGCTGCCAGATTTTTTATCTCTGTCGAGTTAGCTAGCTTAGCACCCAGTGTACTCATAAAAGAACTGCTTAATAATAAAACCCTCAGATAGCTGCACTAGTTTTACCGCATTGGGTTTTTTTGGGGACATTAGTCCAAAAATAACAGTGTCATTTGTGTGCTTGTTTCTGTTTCCTTCAGTTGATGATCTGTAATGTGTTAAGTATGCACTTGTATTTATTTTCAGCATTTACATGGTAAATAACTTGTTAATTAATAGAACAAGTAGGTAGGAATAAATCACTAAAGTGCATGGAGGGTTTCTAAAGTGTCAGACTTAGAAATTCCAACATGGTATAAGAGCATGGTTGTAGATCACAGGAGAACTGAGGACATCAGCAGAGCAGAGCAACAACAGCAGAAAACAGCTGCCCCAAGTGACAGAAGTTGTTCCTAGCATCAAAGCAACAAGGAAGGGGTGAGACAATGCCTGTGTCATCAAGTTCGAGCCAAGAAGAGGTTGAAGGAGGCAAAGACAGGCTCACGTAGAGGCCAGGAGGGCTGACGCAGTTAGTTGAGGGAGCTAGTTTGCCGGTCCCGAGACTGCGCAAAACCTTGGAGCTCTCACCTTCAGGTTGCTGGGGATTAGGAGGCTGTGGGTAAGTTGCAGAGTGGAGCTAGTGAGGTACTGTAGTTAGAACAGTACCTAACAGGGTAAGGCCAAGGAGGAGGGAGTTGCTACCAAGGGTTTCTAGCCTAGAAATCTGGATTAGTGGTGCAGTTGCACAGACGATCAGAGTAGGTGGCATCTCGACATCGGCAGAAGGGTTTCCAAGAGGGAAATCAAGGCTTAGAGGGAGTCACATCAAGAACTTCCAGGAGGGAAGTAGAAGAGAAGCATGGCACTACACGGAGTAAGAGACTAGGATAGACCAGACGGAGCCTCAAACTTCACAGTCTGGAAGGCCAGAATCTTATCCGTACTTGAGATAAATCGTGTCAAGCATTTCGCCTTGAGGATGATAGCAATCCCAGTTGATCCAGCTGATAACGACAAGTATGAGGAGGCAATGGCGAGAGCCAAGATTATCATCGTTGACGGGGTCAAGGACCATGTAGTACCACACATTGTTGAGAAGGAAATGACAAATGAGATGTGGGAGGCCCTAAAGAAATTGTACCAGCATACTTCTGTGCAGAGAAGGATGTTACTAGAAAATCAGTTGCGGTCATACTAGATGAAGAAGGGAGAACCGATTAACACCTTCCTCGGTCGACTGAATGAGATTCGGGATCAGCTGACTTCCATAGGGGCCACACCGGATCAGGAATTGACGGTGAGAACAACCCTGAACGCAGTCTTAGAATACTGTGAGGTATTTGTCTAGAGAATACTGGGCAGAGCAACCCTTCCACATTGGGAGGAAATGTGGGTGGCTCTTCGCCAAGAAGAGATGAGAAGGCTAAGCAAGGTGGGAAGCAGTGGCAAGGGGATTAAAGTCAAGAAGGAGGAGGAGGAGGAGGATGTTGCGCTAGGATCTGAGGGAAAGCAAGAGAAATAGAAGAAGAAGGACCTCTCCAAGATCAAATGCTTCCACTGTGGGGAGCTAGGTCATTATGCAACCCAGTGTCCAAGGAAGAAGAACAAGGGAAGTGAGGGGACTGTGCCATGAGTGCACACATGCCACTTGAGCAGAAGTGGGGAGACATCGAGCTATAGTCAGACGGACTATAGGCGATGAGGGGCAAGATCCTCGAGGTACCTAACCTCTTGGATTATACCTTGCTATGGGAGCCCCGAAGAGAGAGTAGCAGGACTGGCAGAGTGCTACAGTGCAGGAGTTCCTAGGACAGCGCAAGGCTAGGAGGCTGCAACAGTGCGAGAGGCACAGGAGTGTTGCACCAGTGTAGGATGGCACAGAGAGGCGTGAAAAGGTGCGAGATGCAGGGAGTTGTTGCAGCAGTGCAAAGGTCAAAGAGGGAGCACTTGTCAGCGGTAGAGGGAGCTTCAGCATCAGGAGTACTCTAGCCTGACAGAGAGGTCATAGTTGGGAGATTAGTTACTTACTTCTCAGTAACTGAGTTGCAGTGCAGCAGTTAGCAATGGTAGTGCTATGTGCAGCACGATGCAACATGATGAGAGGAGATGCAGTGCAGATGCAGCAGTGGCAGCGGCAGGGCCATGGGAAATAGCACAGTTGCAGAGGGCGCTGTCGTACAGATGCGGCGATGGTAGTGGCTGAGCTATGGGAAACAAGCCTAGCATCAACATAGGGACCGATGCCAGATGATCAGGGTGATACTCAGTAAGGAGTATTGATAGAGCGCAATCCTTGCTAAGAGGGAGTGTTGATTTGGGGTAGCATCAGATGTGCTCTAGCCATGAAATTTGGTAGAAAGGTTAGGGCACATGAAATTTCCAATACCCAGAAAGGGTTTGGGCAGATTCTAAACAATTAGGGAGATATTAAAATAATTAATATTTTTAATGGAGTCTCTAAGCCTAAACTTAGGGAAATTAAAATATTAATGTGAATTAATATAAAACTGTGTTAGAATGGTCCAAAAGACATGGATCAAGCCAGATCTAATCTTAGTCCTGGATTAGGGACTTAATCTCGGTCGTTGATTTTTCAACGAGAAAAGTATAAAAGGAGGCTTGAGGGTCGCTTGGAGAACACAACAGAGTGATTAGTCATTCTATTCTCTAGAGCGGGGTTTAATAAGAGAAATAGAATCAGTGATCAGTTGCAGCGAGGGGCAGTAAGTACGAGGCAAAGAGGCAAGGGTAGTGCTGAGATACTAGCGCAAAAGCAGAGAGAGGCAGACGCAGAGGAAGCAGAGACTGTGCAGAGCCAGAAGTGCCTACGTCATCCACTCAGAGGCTGCAGGAGTGACGCAGAGAGCCATAAAGGCTACCCATATCCTCACTAGGCTGACGCAGAGGGTTTCAGGCTAACACAGAGGCTAGCAGGGGTGATGCTGAGCTTCAGATTGTGCTAGAGAGGGACTTCGTGGAGTAGGCTTTCCGAATACCGGTTTCCAAAGAGAGGTATTGCTGCCAGATTTTTCTGTCTTTGTCGGGTTAGCCAATTTGGCACCCAGTGTACTCGGAAAAGAACTTCTTAATAATAAAACCCTCAGATAGTTGCACTGATTTTCTCGCATTGGGTTTTTCTGGGTACATTACTCCAAAAATAACGGTGTCATTTGTGTGCTTGTTTCTGTTTCCTTCAGTTGATGATATGTAATGTGTTGAGCATGCACTTCTTTTTATTTTCAGTATTTACATGGTAAATAACTTGTTAATTAACAGAACAAATAGGTAGGAATAAATCAGTAAAGTGCATGGAGGGTTTCTAAGGTGTCAGACTTAGAAATTCCAACATGGTATCAAAGCGTGGTTGCAGATCACAAGAGAATTGAGGACATTAGCAGAGCAGAGCAATAGCAGCAGAAAACAACTATCTCGAGTGACAGAAGTTATTCCTAGCAGCAAAGCAGCAAAGAAGGGGTGACGCAGTGCCTGCATCATCAAGTTCTAATGTGGATGGTTACCAAAATTGATGTGGTAGTCTAGAATTAGACTAATGGTTCACTTAAAAACCAATCAGCTACGTGTAAATAAGATTATGTACGTGTATTTCCTCCCGAGGGTCCCGCTAAGTTGACAAATGACCGTTGGTCCTACTTTGACTTCTTACTTCCCAAGCGCTTCAATCTCCACTGTTGATCTGGCTTTCTTAAATCCAACGAATATCGCGTCGTATCACGCGCCAACTAGCCGAACAATCTCCACCGTCGATCTGTCCTATTTGATCCAACGATTATCACACCATCTCGCGTGAATGCTTGCATGACCGATGTCAGGTTGAGAGCGTGTGAGAAAAGTGGTTTTCCCGTGTTGTGTCACCAGCTTAGGTTAATCGCGCAATTTGAGAAATACCATTTCCCAGTTATTTTCCACGCGATATACCACTTACTGCTTTCCAATACTACTCACGTGTTTAATACAAAACCTTTAATAAATGTGCGTAATAAGATTTAGCACCTAATCTCGTTATTCACCCTTAATGTTAATTGATTGTAATTAACAATAACCACATAAATGGAAATAATACCCGATTAGGGTACAAATTGCCGATACGCAGGTTCAAGAGAAACTGTGCACCAGGAATAACACGCAACACCACACTTAATCAATTATTCAATAATATAGAAATTACAGAGTCTTGGCCCTCTCAGCTCGATTACAGCAATTTTTCTGACCTTTGTTTCCTCGCAAACCCTATCTCTCCCTCAATCTTTCACTTACTCCCTCTTCTATTCCATTCCAATCTATCATTACATATTTTCCTTTTCTTTTATGGATCAAATCCTATCCTAACAACATTGACACTTAGTCTCTATTTTTATCAGCTCAACTATTAAATCCCTATTCTCAAGCTCTAATACACAACTATCCTAACACTTATCTTATGTTCTAAAAATAATACAATGATTTAATTATTACAATAATTGAGATAAATATCAATTCGAGAGATCCAACCCTCTCTACTACACTGATTTTGACCACTCAGGTCAATAAAATTCATCTCTTTTTAGCCACGACATGTGAACATACAATCATATTGCTGGCTAAGCTCGGATGCTCCCGCATCAGACTCCCAAGGAAGAAAAGAATCATCCACTAGACTTTCAGGATTAACTCCATACTTCTGCAATTCTGCTGTTGTCAACCAATTGGCATCCTCTAATGGTTGTCCGTTCCATTTGACTAAATACTTAAAATAAACATGTCCCCTGGTTCTTTTAGTTACTCTTTTCTCTAGAACAGCTTCCACCTCTTTCTTAATTGTCTTTGGCATTTGTTCTTCCCAATGTACAATCTGTTCTTCATTTTCTACAGGTTCATTCTGTATCTCTGTCTTTGTCTCCTTGTATGGGTACAAATCTGCAACATTGAAGATAGGTGATATTCCAATCCTTTCTGGCAACTCGATTTCATAAGCATTGGTTGAAAACTTCCTCACAATTCTGCATGGCCCTATCTTTTTCATCTTTAGTTTATTATAAGTCCCAACAGGAAATCTTTCTTTCCTCAAGTACACCATCACTAGATCTCCCACTTGGAATTATTTTTCTTTCCTCCTCATATCAGCTCTATATTTGTACTTGCCACTGATTTGTTCCTGTCTTTGACATCTTCTTGTAGTCTCTGCATCTGCTCTGCAAACTCTTCAGCCTTTTCACTTCTTGTCTTCTGTTTGTCCAAATTTCTGAGCTCATACACACCTCTTGAATTCATTCCAAAAACAATTTGAAATGGACTCATCCTAGTACTTCGGTTTGGAGTGTCATTATAAGCAAATTCAGCTTGAGCAAGTGCTAAATCCTACTGCCTAGGATTTTGATACACTAAACTTCTTAATATGTTTCCCAAGCTTCTGTTTACCACTTCGGTCTCTCCATTTGTTTGAGGGTGATATGCAGAACTAAAACTAAGGTTGGCACCTAGTTTCTTCCAAATAGTTCTCCATAAATTCCAACAAACTTTGTATCCCTATCAAACACAATACTAATAGGTAATCCATGCAACCTTACAACTACTGAAAAAAATAAATTAGCAATATGTGTTGCATCACTAGTCTTTTTACATGCAATAAAATGTGCCATTTTAGAAAATCTATCTACCACAACATAAATGGAATCATTTCCTCTTTGGGTTCTAGGTAATCCCAAAACAAAATCTATACTAACTGCATCCCATGGTCAGTTTGGTATTGGTAATGGCTGGTACAATCCTATATTTTGGCTTCTCCCCTTAGCATGCTGACATATCCTACACTTTTCAACAAATCTCTTAACATCAGTCTGCATCTTTGGCTAGTAGTAAAAAGCATTTACCTGAGCAAAGGTTTTGTCTTGTCCAAATTTCCCAGATAACCCTCCACATTGTTTCTCCTTGATTATGTTTTCCCTCATAGAACATTTTGGAATGCACAGTTTGTTACCTTTAAACAGTAAACCTCATTGGATAAGATAATCTAACCACTGGCTTCTATTATGAATTATCGGATTTTGTACAACTGTATAAGTATCTTTAAATTTTGCATCGTCTTTATACATATCAACCATTTCTTCAAATCCTACAACACCAATTCTTAATTCTTGCACCATGAAATTTACCCTAATTAAAGTATCAACAACTTTGTTCAACTTACCACTTGTATGTTTGACCACAAAAGTAAAAAATCTGTAAAAACTCTACCCACTTGGCATGCTTTTGATTCAATTTTGGTTGATTGTTTATAAACTGCAATGTATGATTGTCAGAGTACAATACAAACTCCTTTGGTAACAGATAATGTCTCCATTTTTTTAAAACTTGCATAATAGCATAAAATTCTTTATCATAAGAAGAATATTTCTTCTTAGCTTCATTTAGTTTCTCACTAAAGTATGCTATTGGTCTCTGTTCCTGACTCAGAACTGCTCCAATTGCAACTCCACTAGCATCAGTTTCAACTTGAAAAACTTTTCCAAAATTAGGCAAAGCTAAAATTGGTTTTTCTGTAATTTTCTTCTTCAGCAACTTAAAATTTCGGTCTGCTGCTTCTATCCACTTGAATGGTTGATTAGTCTCTTTGATTGTTTCAATAATTGGTGCACAAATCTGACTAAAACTTCTGATAAATTTTCTATAAAAACTTGCAAGACCATGAAAGCTTCTTACCTCAAATATGTTTCTTGGAATAGGCCAATTCCAAATTGCTTGAACTTTCTCTGGATCCATTTTCAGACCTTCTTTAGAAACTACAAACCCCAAATAGATTAATTCTTCTTTCATGAAACTACATTTCTTCAGATTTATCAGCAGTTTCTCTTTCTATAGAGTTCTTAGAACCAACTTAAGATGTTCCAGATGTTCTTCTTTGCTTCTACTGAAAACTAGAATATCATCAAGATAAACAATGAAAAACTTGCCTGCATATTCCTTCAAGACTTCATTCATCAATGTCATGAATGTGTTGGGTGCATTAGTGAGTCCAAAAGGCATCACTTACCACTCATACAGTGCATTTTTTGTTTTAAATGCAGTCTTCCATTCATCTCCTTCTCTAATCGTTATTTGATGATATCCACTCTTCAGGTCTATCTTAGTAAAATACTTTGACCCACTTAAACAATCCATCAAATCATCCATGCGTGGTAAAGGAAAACAATACCTGATTGTGATTTTGTTGATGGCTCTGGAGTCTGTGCATATGCGCCACTCATTACCTTTCTTTGGGCTCAGTACTATTGGCACAGCACATGGACTAAGACTCTCTTTGATTAATCCCTTATCCATCAGTTCTTGCACTTGTCTCCCAACTTCTGCATTCTCCTGAGGAGTCAATCTGTATGCTGCTTTGTTTGGCACATTTGCTCCAGGTATCAAGTCAATGTGATGACTAATACTCCTGATTGGTGGCAATGCATTTGGCAACTCATCCACAATAATATCAGCGAAATCATTTAACAGAGTTTTGATTTCTTCAAGTAAATCATCCAAGTTTGTAGAAGTCAAAATTACCTTAGGTCTCCCTATGATAGCGAAATGCATTTCTTCATCTTTTCCAACTTCTTGAAACAACTCCTTTCCATTCATCAGCATAACACTATTTCCAGCTGTTCTTTTGTCTGCTTCATCTTTTAATGGAAGCAAGGTATGCTTCACTCCATTCTTCTCTAGGGTATAGGTGTTTCTTCTACCATCATGAATGGATTTTCTATCAAACTGCCAAAGTCTTTCCAGCAATACATGGCATACATCCATTGGAATTACATCACATAATATCACATCCTTGTAAGTACCAATCTAGATTAATTCTACTTTGCATTGCTCTGTCACAATAAGCTGGTGTCCTTTTTGTAGCCATGATACTTTGTAAGGAGTAGGGTGTACTGTTTTCAATAATCCTAACTTCTCCACCATTTTTGTAGAAACCACGTTATTAGTGCTTCCACTGTCACTTATCACTTTACAAGATTTTCCTTTGGACTTGCATGTAGTCCTAAATAAATTCTTTCTCTGAGCTAGTTCTCCTGTCTCTTTTTCTGCTTTAAGCAATACTCTTTTCAATAACATGGATTCTCTTACTTCAGGTGATTCTTCCTTATTTGCAATTTGAGTTTTTTCTTCCTTTGCCTCAGCCACATTCACATTTTGCTGATTGGTTGCTTTATTATGAGGATAGTCCCATGATCCATGTCCCCATTCTCCACATGTATAACACCGAGTTTCTCTTCCTCGACCTCTTCCTCTGGGTGAAAATCTCCCTCTACTAAAATCTCCTCTCTGTGGTGGTCTACTACTTGAACCTCCTGCTTCACCCTAAGGGCACTGAAATCTTGATCTGGTAGTTCCTCTACCTCTTGTTGAACTTTTCCCTCTATTCCTCTAATTTTGTTTTCTCAACATCTTCTCCTCTGCTTTCAAAGCTGCTTGATAGGCATCTTCAATTGTCTTCAGACTCAGCAAGTTGATTTCATCCTATATGTCATATCTCCAATCATTGATGTACCTGGCTACCTTTTCTACATCATCCTCTGCATGTCCTTCTCTAATGCTCAGCATATAAAACTCTTCTATATATTCTTTAACAGTCATTCCTTTTCGTCTCAAATTCTGTAATTGTCTGAAAAGATTTAACTGATAATCTTTTGGCATAAATTTAGCTTTCAATCTACTCACCATTTTATCCCATTGTTTGATCTTGGGTTTCCCCTTTCTTGCTCTGTATGTTTGTAGTTCATCCCACCAGATAGTTG
>Ga0139314_100059_pt1 | contig 18234 bp, 13 predicted proteins | sample In2P11_FD_99376 | JGI IMG/M metagenome (GOLD analysis project Ga0139314, IMG submission 99376)
GATTCGTTTACCAGGGCACGGGCATCGAAGTCGGCATCAGGGGCAAGGGCAAGTGGATGAGAAGGAGAAAGAAGGGCCGAATGTGGGAGCGGGAGGAAGAGGAGGCCATAGGTACACTAGGAGTGATGTGCTTGGTCTTGGTCGTGGACACGGGCATGGCCATTTGGGTTTGGGATCTGGCGCGAAGAGGGAAAATGCTGATAGCGGTGTGAACAATGGGACAGATGGAGGTGATGGGCTGTTGCATCCTGGTGTTGCGGGTGTCAAGAATAACATGCTTACACGGATATCGACGAACTTGTCGAGTCGGAGTCCGTATACGCATCCGCATGCGACGTAGAGGGCAAAGCATCAGTATAACATTAGTGATGGCTACAGGGGTGGGTATGCTGCTTTGGCTGGAGGGAGTGGTGCAAGACCGGACTTACGACGCCGAGCGACGAGTGATCCTAAAATCCCAGTACAGCGACTTCGAAACGGGCACGATTATGGGAGAGGTGGAGTAAACGCTGATTTCGCTGGTTATGGTCGAGGTGGAGGAGCTTTGAATGCGCATGGACAATTTCCCGTCCAGCCAGCGCAGGCAGTTACTGAGCAGGAGACAAAGCCAATGACGGAGATTGAACTGTTGCTCTACAAAGCTGAAAGAGCGAGAAAAGAAGCCGATGCGAATGTCACAGAGGCGAGTGTGCAGAAGTTAACTACACAGCTTGCGGAATCGAATGTTGAGTTACAAGAGCGTTTGGCAGGTAGCAACCGGACTGCATCGGATCTAATGAGACGATTGGATGATGCGCATCATTCGCTGTCGAGTACAGCTTCGTCGCTGGTTGATACGATATCTTCCTTCCAGAATCTGGTCACGCAATCGCAGAGTTTGATTGAAAATTTCGAGCACCGAGAGAAGGAGCTGGACAGGTCGACACGGCACACGCTGCAGAAGAGGCGGAGAGAACTATTCGACGACAAAGGAGAGCAGGTACAGACATTGGAGGAACGCAGTCGCAAAGCAAATGAGAAGGCCGAGGAATTGAGTCGACGACTCGAGAACTGCAGGACTATTGTGAGGAACTACCAGGACAGAGAGCAGACGAAGCGGAGGGCGTGGAAAGGTGTGCTTGTGGGCTGTTTTTGGGGCGCTTCCATGATTGTGCTGGGTTTATTGATGGGCTTGGGATTATGGTGGTACAGGAGTTATGGGGATATCGTGCGGCACGATGTGCAAGAGGTGATAGCCATGGCGTTGGATGGTGGGGGGCCAGGGATCGAGGTCAGGGCAGGGGAACTGGCAGATATGAACGAGACAGAGAGGAGAAGGGTGCTGGAGAATGTACCTGAGGATGTACGAGGTGTGCTGCAAGATATCGCGGACCGACATGGATCAGGCGACTATCCTGGGAATGATATGAAGGGGAGCATGACACAGCAGCAGTATATCCCACCGTCCTCTGAAGCCAAAGTGGAAGATGATAAGAAGTTGAAGAAGCTCTTTGAAAAGCTAGAGCTCTAGTATTACGATTGGTGGATGATGTTGGAATTTTCGGCAGGCTAGCAGACAGTTGCAGCAGGGAGAGCATTGTTTTCACGATACCCATGTACAAATACACCATCATCCTTGTTCGTCGTCGAAGACCATGAATGCATTCTTGAGAGACTGGTCTTCAATATTCGGATAAGATCTAAACCTAGTCTAATAATGTAAGATTCTATCAATCTAAAATACCCTCTACAACAAAACATACAAGGCAATCACCTGAGATTCCTCTACGCCATCCCAACATTCTCCTTAATCGAATCCTGCAAACTCTTCCACCCCGGCCGTCCCATCTCCTTCAACAACCCCTCTGCCTTATCCCTCGGCTCAATCTCATTAGGATCAAGTCCCCCCGAGAAATTCTCCGGAATCTTGCGCTTCGGGTCCAGGGAGCGCAGAATGGCTAGGACATCATCCCAGTTGAAGCGGACTGCGAAGCCGAAGATTCGTTGGTCTTGGACGTTGGGAAGTACGGCTGCGGCGACGTGCAGGAGGGCTGTGTCTTCGACGTCGACGAACCATTCTGTGGATTTGTGAGTGTTAGAGGAAGGTGCCATGATAGGGAGGAGGTGGGTGTTTAGGGACTTACGTTCTGGGATCAGAGAGTGGTCGGGTGTTACGACTCCGTTCCAGAGGGAGACGACCATGCCGCTGCTGCTGCGGTATCCTTGGCCTATGGGATCGATGCTGCGGCCTAAGACGAAGTTGGGAAGGACTTAGGAATGATCAGCATCATCAAGTCTTATTACCTGTTGCAAGGGTGTACTGTAACGCACCTGCATTGACGACCAGATCAGGTCGCTTGCTCCGGTTCTCTTGGTGGAATTTCCAGACAGCTTGCTCCGCTTGTGTCTTGCTCGCTTCGTAGTTGATCATAGGCCGTAATTGCTCGTAGGGTGGGCCGGACCAGGCTTGCTTGATGGCTTTCTCGTTCCATGTGTCTTCCCGAACTGTGATGCCTTTGTCGAGAACTCCGACTGCTGCTGACGATGAGGACGTGAGAACGAATCGCTTTACGCTTGGTTCGGCGTACGCGGCCTTGAGGGCGTTGAGGGCGCCGGCGACGGTGATGGGGATCACTTGGTCTGCTTCGTTGACGAAGGACATGGAGGCTGCTGAGTGGGCGAATATGTCAACTCCTAGGGTGAGAGTTGCCGTGTTAGCATTATGGCTGGACTGTTTGACCTGTTTCACCTTGTCGACTTAGGAGCCTTGGGGATTGTGAGGGCGTAGCGTAGGCTTACCTTTGACTACCTCATCGAAAGCACCTTCAGGCTCCATATCCGGTACGGCCACTAGCTCAAACCGACCGTTGCCATAGAGCTTGCTGAAAAGCTTGACTGCCCAAGCATCCTTGGCTGGGTCCCGGACAGTGGCCCGTACTTTGTAACCATGTCGGAGAAATTGATCGGCTATGTGGGAGCCTAAGAAGCCATTCGCTCCTATGACGAGTACCGTCGACCCTTTGGGGACTGCAGGATTGGTGATGGTGTTCATCGTTGAGAAATGATGGTTGTTATGTAGTCCGTGGACGTTGTTGCCTGGATGCCTCTCGAGTACCAAATCTTTGTCTGCTCTTGTTTTCAAGTTTTGGTATTATGCCTGATTTATACACCAGGTTCTGTCGAAAAAACAAGGTGGAGGATCGGTCGGAAGACGGTTCGCTCTGAGGGCGCCTGGACGGACATACAACACTTCCTTCAATGCCACCAGAACAGACATAACAAAATAGATCGGTATAAATAAATGTAGAGGAAACAATCAAAAAAATTCACGCCCAAAAAGTAAACAGCAAGCTTTAAGGCATCTCATGAGAGGTACAATGGTACGTACGGATCATCCACCTCATTCTCACACCGCTTCACCTTACTCCCTATGATATGTAATAGAATGGACTCTGCACAAACCGCGACATCTCGGACACGAAACAACCTGTGCTGCGAAAGATCAACGTGAGCTCAACGATAAGAGTCAACTGCCTGAGGTAGTACTGTACCATTAGCGCAAAGGTTGTATCGACTTCTTCGCAGACTTTCTTCCTCTGTCTTCTCGATCCGTGTAAGACCACCTATCATTACAAAATTCACGATGCGACACCTACAGGCTCTCCAATCGACCAATAAATCTCGGCAAAACACGATCTTTGACCTTGAAACTGACGAGTCCTGCCCAATGATATCCCCGACTACTATTCAAGCCGATGCGCCTTGGCGGATTTGGCCAGTGGCTGAGCCAGCTCACAGCCTCTACGGAGTACTTCATCTTCAACACCGCTCATCACCACCGACGAACACGCATTTCTTTCTGGTAGAGACATATTACCATAATGGCCGTTCGATGAACGGTTTTCAAGCTACCTTTATCTGTGTTCGCAGGCTTCAGCAGCGCTCGTACGACAATTAGGCTGAGAACATGGACAACGCTAGCCTGATTTCACGAGACTCAATTTCCAGCACAACTCCGAGCAGAAGGCATCGATTCAATGCATCACTGACGGATCTTACCAAGTTCCTCAATCGTCAGGATTCCAAAGCGAGCTTACAAAGTCGCGCAACCACAAGTTCAGGATCGTCACGATGGTTGGCTCCATGGTTCCCTGACTTTGACACTAGTGTCAGCGACAGCCAGAATGGTACCACGACCACTGTTGATTATCCAGACCGGGATCCTACGCGATTGCAGCTAGTTGCACTGACATCAATGGGGACTGCGACGAGTCACAAGGGCGTGCCATGTCTCCCGCCAGGATTCCCGAAAACGGACACTCGTCAACATATAAGGGATTCGAACCTGAGTGGAACGTCGCTCCCACTGACCCTACAGGAGAAGGCTCTTATGAGCATTGCGAGAAATGTGGAGCTTTATGCTAAAGAGTTAGAGAGGGACTTCGCAGCAGGAATCGAATATGTTCAAATACTACACAAGCGCATGTTTCAAATTCATCGGAGTGAACGGAATGGAGACCTAGAAGAGATGAAGAAGCAGATCAGGAAAATTCTAGCGTTGGCAACACCTGTATCCATTTATTTCGCCACATATTTATTCTACAAAGTAGCAGACCCCCGCTACAAAAGGTCATGTTCTCCAATCCTCGTCCAACTGTGTCAGCCAGAAATTCAGAAGTCTTACGGAGGTGGCCTACTCTGCTCAACCGCAATAGCTTTCACAGAACAGCCTGACAGATCGTCCGAGTTGGCACGGACGTTCCAACAATGCCTCGTCGACAGCTTGGTGAAGCTCTTACCTCATACGTGCTTTGCAGTTATATATGCCAGAATCCGGTATTGTAAACTTTTGGTCAACATCGGGGATGAGTCAGGCGCTCACCTAGCTTGGGAACGGATTTCGTTTGACAATTTGAGCTTCATACAGGACGGAGCAGCTCGCATATGGTTGCTTGGAGAACTCGGTTTCACAGCATGGTATCTTACTGAATTTAGGAAGGCAAAGGAGTACTGTATTTTGGCGATCGACGACGCTGACTTCGAAAGCGGGCAGCCAACTACCAAAGCCAGGCGGTGGAGATACTTAGCTGACTGCAATTACCGCCTTGGTCTTCATGAGACTGCTTTGGCGCAGGCCACAGTGGCTCGAACTATTTTGGACGGCGTGAACGAAGTTGGTGAAGAAGTAAAGGAGGAAAAGGAGGAAGTGCAAGACTTTATAGCAGAGATCAAAGAAGCCATATTGAAGAAGTCAGCAGTGGCTACTGCTCCAACCCTACCACATCCGACGGAAACAACATGAACACATAATGCATCCATACAATATTCAGTCCCAAATACTGATTCCCAGCGTTCAGAGTCATATTCACCCTTCTTCGAAGATCATTAAGCCTTGGAGGGCAGTTCAATGTGTCGTCTACTGACAATCTTGCCACTAGTCAGACAAGCCCTGAATGTTTTTTGAGCATCAGATTGACTATGTTGAATGTCAGCCGGAACAAGCACAGTACTTAGCGGAACTCGATTTCAAACAGGCCACTCTACATGCATAATCAAGCTCACGACCCGAAATCATCAAACAGGTACCCATCAATACGTGGAGGACTAAACTACTCCTTTTCCACCCTCTCGATATCTCCCCAAAGTTTTCCCAGCAGTTGATTCCTCCTACTTCCTTACCATCTCACGCATCCACAACCACCACACCTCCATCAAACACCTACCACTGCTCCCGATGGTCTTCCAAGACTCCCATCAAGTCCGACCACGCCCAAAACAACCCACCTGCCACCAGTCCTGTCCCCTCTCCCTTCCACCCTCAAGCCCAGCCTGAGAGCGGTGCACAACGCTTTCGCAACCACCCACCTACCCAAATGTCGATCGTGGCATCTAGCTACCCACCTCATCATACTGCAGATCGCTACCACTGAAGCACACACAGTACACACGTACACACGTATATCGGCGATGAATAAGTATGATGTAGAATGGTACAGTACAGTATCTACCTACGTATGGACGTCCGCTAAGCACCAAGCTCTAAGTAAATCGAGGGAAGAAGGCAGCTACGTGCGTCGCTGCTGTGAAGATACGTATTCAATATGAGGCAGGACATTTGGGAATGGAGTTAGCGTACGTATGTATATACGGCAATGTGGTCTGCGAGTGGGTGTTACTAGAATCAATTGCTTGCGTGTCTCCATAGCTCCGACCATTTTACTATCTAAACTGTACATACCACATAAATAACGTAAGCTACTACGCCACAAAAGAGAAGTCACCTTCACTATTCAACAGATCTTGAAGCCACAAGGTATCCTCAATCCCAGGAACGATGTCATGCGACAACGGCATTGTTGCCACCACATCTTCCAATTGAACCTGCTGAACTCGAGAATAATTCATGGGTGGCTGCGGCAACGGCTTCATCATAATCTCCCGCGAAAATTCAACTAGCTGACCCTTCACCATCCGGGCGATCGGCCAGCTCCGACCTATGGTATTCAATGCACCTAGCGAGACCTCGAGATACTCCTTCAGACATCTCATGCGTTCCTCATCCTGAACTAGACAATATGCGGCTAGGTGGGTTGTAGCGGCGAACGCGAGCACGCAAGCTGAGCAGGGTGACATGGATTTCATTGATTCGGAATTTCGGTCAATGAGGAGTCTGATGATGGCGTCGGCGGAGTTTACTGCTGCGATTGTGCAGGCTGTTTCGTCACGGGAGAGCATGTTTGATGGTCTCTGAGTCACGCAGATGGTGCCGAAACTTCGGTTGCGTGCGAGCTTGGAATGAGGTATGTTTAGTAGGATGGAGGCGACGTTGATGATGGTGAGGGCGCAGAACATTAGTTCGTCGGTTTCGCCGTTGGGTAAGATGCCGTTTTGGCGATCGACTGGAAGAGAGAGTGTGTAGCTTTTTATCGAGGCTCGGCAGCTGTGGAAGGCTGGAGAGGGTTGAGCTTGGTATGAGTCTTGAGCGGTGAAGTCGAGGATGTTGTTGAGGATACGCACCGCTTCTACACGGTAGGCGAAGCCAGAATAGTCGAAGTTGTCATCCACGAAGTGACGGTCTTGCATTTGACTGAACGTTCGTGATGCTGTGACCTGGCATGAATTGAAAGCGGTATCGTGACAAGGTACCAGCCTGCTATAAGGAGGATCGAGTTTGGGAATTGTTGGTGTGAGTACTCGAATAATGCCACATATTGAGTAGAGTTCCCACCAGGTCCGACGCCAGCTCTCTTGAATTACAGCGCTGCATCCAATGCCGAAATCTTCTGAATCAAGACCTATATGGAAGGCTGTCTCAACGGCTTGCCGGATAGCCACATCGCCTTGCTCACGCTCACCACTGGCGTAAGATGTTATCGTCAGAAGTAAGAGCGCTTGGACTTGGAAGCCGTCAGCAAGATTGAAGGCTTTGATGATGTCTCTGAAAGTGTCGAGTCCACCATTATGACCGGTAAGCAAAGGTTGGACAGCATATTGCATTGCACATTTCAGGTATGGCGGCAAGAAGTCGGGGTTCTGTTTGTATAGCCTGCGCGGGATCACGAAAGGATGTGCTGGATGTATATTTTGGTAGAAGACATTGATCCATGGTTCTTCGACTATATCATTTGCCACATGATGGTCCAAGTCGATTGTGCCATCGCTGCTAGGTGTTGGTAAACCTCCGGATCCCCTGTGTGACGAATGTAGTGGAACGTCCTTGGTTGACACATTGGAATGTAATCCACTGGCAGGATGCTCTGTGGCGGCTGGATAAGGCTCATTTCGCTTGCGTCTTCCTCCAACATATCCACGTCGGGACTGCACGTAGGTACAGTCGAGATTGTTCACCGCGCATCTGTTACATGCTGGCTGCTTTGCATCACACTTGAGATGCTTGCTTCTGCATGTTAGACATGCTTGAGAACTAGGACCGTTTGATGTTCGGTTTGGCATACCCCGTAACCACTTTGCGTGTTCGCCGAATTGTGCTGATGGACAAAATCTAAGAGTCCGAGCGCAGGCTTGATCAAGCTGCGGTGATCATCGACCCCATGTGCCAGCTATTCTTTGGATCCCACATGGAATCGTCAGCTTTCAGGGTTGTTGGTCACTACTGTATACTTGTGCCAATGGTCGCCGACCTCATCCTGGGAATTCTATGAAGTCCAGCCAGTCTCTTGATCGTAAAAGGGAGGTTTGCCGAGACTCCGATATTGGTCCCCGAAGACTTTGGTCCCCGATACCCCTCGCTCACGATGATACCACTCCAAATTATGAAGAGAATGCAGTTCGAAGATCCAAGCAAATGTGTGTACGTGCGAGTGCTCCCTGTCAGACAGTTCATGTCATATTGTGTTGCAATCCGATCGATACAGCGTCAATCGTTATGGGCGTTATGACCCTGTTCCCAGGTGGAAGATTGGACGGCGACCTACTATATGAAGATATTCCAAAAATACTCCATAAAGTGTGGCTACCATAGCCGGACTAACTTAGTACGCTCCGCCCTGTCAGCCTGCATATGTTGATGTTTCATGTATAACATGTCTACTATCCGACCTGTGCGTCCTAAACTTCACCACCATCCACCATCATTCTACTGTTTGCTTTGACGATGGCGGCCAAAGACATTGAGAAAGCATCTCAAGATCTCTTCACCAACACTTCCATTCAGTCCTTTTCATGGCTGGACCTCAACGTAACAGTCCAGGATCGCAAAACGAAACAGCCGCTGTCCATTCTGGACTCATGCAGTGGTAGTGTCCAGGCTGGCCAATTGGTGGCACTGATGGGACCAAGTGGCAGTGGTAAAACAACACTACTCAATGTCCTGGCTATGCGATCTCAGTCTCCTTGGAATGGACAAATCCGTGTCAACTCGGCTCCTGTAGAGAAGAAGGACTTGCGCAAAGTCTCGGCCTATGTCGAACAAGAGGACGCCCTGATCGGTAGCTTGACTGTCCGCGAAACTATCGACTTCTCGGCAAGGCTGGCATTACATGGAGTTAAGAAAGACGTCCGACAAGCAATAGTCAGCTCACTCATCTCTGCCTTTGGACTTCAACAACAACAGGACACCATTATCGGAACGCCAATCAGGAAGGGCATCAGTGGTGGCCAGAAGCGTCGTGTTAGCGTTGCTAATCAGCTCGTCACATCCCCTCAAGTCCTCTTCCTCGATGAACCGACGAGTGGACTTGATTCTGCAGCCAGCTACGAAGTCATGAAGCTCATCTCAGACCTCACAAAGAGGCATAACTTGATAGTCATAGTTGCTATCCACCAACCTTCCACATCTACTTTCAACCTCTTCGACAGCCTGTTACTTCTATCCCGAGGCAAGACGTGCTACTTCGGACCCATGACTGAACTCGTACCGTACTTCAATCATGTCGCTCCGATACCCGTCCAAACAAACCCAGCCGAGTTTCTCCTCGAACTCATCAACACAGATTTCAACACGAACTCCGAAAGTAAAGTGGACCTCGCCACCATCCACAACAGCTGGCAAACTTCACCCGCGCAACAAACCCTCCACTTAACACTCACCAACAGCAGCTCGCACAAAGGCCCATCCCACCTGACCACAGAATCGAACCACAACCACCAACAACCCCACCAAAAATCCTTCCACCTAGACCTCCCCCTAATCCTCCTGCACCGAAACTTCATAAAATCCCACCGCGACCTCCTCGCCTACGGCACCCGCATAGCAATGTACATCGGCCTCGCAATAATGATGGGCACAGTCTGGCTCCGCCTCCCCTATACCCAATCCTCCATCCAACCATTCATAAACGCGCTCTTCTTCGGCGGCGCATTCATGTCCTTCATGGCCGTCGCCTACGTGCCCTCCATAATCGAAGACCTGCAGCTCTTCAAAAAAGAATACGCAAACGGCCTGTACGGACCCCTGAGTTTCACGATCGCGAATTTCTTGGTCGGGATTCCGTGGCTGCTGCTCATCACGCTGATTTTCAGTATCATTACGTATTGGCTGTCGAATTTCCATAATACGGCGGGCAGTTTCTGGCTGTGGGTGCTGTGGCTGTTTTTGGACTTGTTGGCGGCAGAGAGTCTGGTCGTGCTTTTTAGCGCGCTGTTTCCGATTTTTGTGGTTGCGTTGGCGGCTATTGCGTTTGCGAATGGGTTGTGGATGAGCGTGGGCGGGTTTTTGGTGCCGTTGACTACGCTTAATGTGTTTTGGAAATGTAAGTTCCCTCCATACACCCACCCTCACCACAGTGTACTTACCACTTACCACTTACTCTGAGTACTTACTGACTAATTAAATGCAGATGTGTTCCACTACATAGATTACCAAGCCTACGTCTTCCAAGCAATGATGTACAACCAATTCAAATCAACGACCTACGACTGTCAACGCACGAGTACCACGAGTGCGTCCGGATCTGGAGGATATTACTGCATGTATCCCTCCGACCTCCAATCCCATGGTAAAATCCGCGGCACCGCAATCTTAGATGCATACGAGTACTCACATGACGAGGGTAAATTGTGGGAGTGGTTTGGAATTATGTTGGCTATTATTGTTGGGTATAGGATTTTGGGGTATTTGGTTTTGTGGGCGAAGACGAGAGGGTCGCGGTGAGAAAAGAACAAGGGAAGGGAAAAGGGGACTTGAGGTTCTGCAATGTATATAGAACGGGGGGTTTGGGTGATTTGGGGTCAAGGTTTTAGATCTTTGGTTTTATTCGTAGTCAATCTCCTATACATCGGGGACTACTTAGTGGTATCATAGTATCAATCACACTCGCTTGATATGAACTCCGTTTCCATATGCTACGCCATGCTATGCAGTGCAGTGCTTCTCGAGACTTGTTTGCTTGTTCAACGCTTATATTCAAGTAGTCAGCCTCCCGTTCATTTCCCTTTTGAAGGCTTCTCGCAAGGCTGGATATTATACCACCTGTCACAGTATTTACTGTCCAAGACTAAAGGCTTATGCAGCCCCACCTGTACTCACAAATTTGGCGAACCAGCTCTTCCAGTCCTTGAGTGGCATGCTCGTCATCTTGCTCAGAAAATCTTGAATCATAAGTGCTTGCAGTCCCAGGCTTGGTAGTTCCGTGTTTTGTAAGTAATTGATATACTCTTGTCCATTCTTCGCGTAGATGGTCTTCTGCAATCCTGCCGCCTCCATGAGAACTTGTCGACTCTGCCCATCCTTGGGATTGAAACTGGAGTTCTGAGGCATGGACCAGCACAGTGGTGAGAAGCGAGTCATGACAAACTGTTTGAAGCCTGGAAGTTCTTGTTGACCAGCTTGTGTGGTATCTGTTGGTGTTTGACCTTGGACAAGATCAGCACCACCCCAGACCAGACACATCCGTGATAAGAGCTGAAAGGCCATCTTTGCAGTTGTGAGGTCGGAAACATCTTTAGTAAAGTGTTCAATAGTGGTAAGAACGGTTTCGAAATGTGGTTGGTTTGTTGTACTGACAAGGACGCCACCGAGACCATTACCAAGAACAACAAGGAAAAAGTTGAGATATTCTCGTTTGAGCTCCGCAAGCTCAACCTCATCGTCCGTTCCGGTTGGTGGTGCAGATATACCAGCCCAAACGCGTTGGAGGAGACCACCGAATAACGTATCAAGGAAGTTGAACACTTCATTTTTGATGCCGAAGGTGACTTGATCCAAAAGACGGAGTAATTGTGCCATCTCATCCCGCGAAGACGATTCTATCAGTAGATTATCCACCCATCTTGGCAGTTGGGAAAGCATCTGCTGGCCAACCATGCCAAGTAATCTGGTGAACGTAAATCGAGCGGCACTTCGAATATCAGGCGAAGCTTTAAGTGCCTCAAGAGCTACAAGGGTGGCTTGAGAGACTTGAGAGAATGCCTCCTTGATCGGTCCAGGGACATTGTTGACAGCTGTGAAAGTATTCGTACCTTGCCAGTCAAAATATCCTCTTGCGATATTACCAAGCGCCATGATATCATGGTGGACCTGAAGACACGCTTGTTTGTTGGTTTGTGCAAGGACAAGGTTGTTCTCAATGTCGGTGAATATAGGCTGCATGACTATTTCAGCATATTGAATCTGCTTATCTGGCGGCACATTGCTTGTGCTGATTATGCAACCAATAGTTTCGAATAAATAGAGCTGACTGTTGAAAGTGCTGTCACTAGCTTCCTCATCTGACTCGTCCTCATCACGACTCTGTGGCATCTCCGCTCGAATAGTTAGAAGATCTTGCAGGTTTGGTACGACTGAATCCGCGACTGGACCAACATTATGGCGTTGTTGTTTGACGAACCGCTGCAGAAGATACCAGGATCGTAGCTTGACTCGCAGATTACGACTATGTGCAAGCTGTAGAAAATTCTGTAGAACGGTTGGGACAAATTCCGAATGCTTCTCGAAAAAGCTGGAGTATCTCACACAGATCTCCATATATTGGACTTGAATTCCTGGTACAGGATAATTGCCTGTGTTGGATTGTACCATAAGCAACATCATTCGAACAAGCCGCTCGGCAGCTGGGGAATTAGGTTTGTTTTTCTGGTATAGACCGCCGCTCTTTACGGCAAGGTCTCCTAACAAGTACATCTCGTGCAATGCAAGGTCCAGATCTCTCCAATTTACTTGTTGTCCATTGGTTTGCAATCCTTCGAAGGTGTTGTTGACAAGAGCAGATACGGCATCGATGTATAGCTGCTCGTCCGTTGCAGCAATAGATGCCTGCAGGTTGGCAAGCTTCTTCCGTAGCTCCTGGAACTCTGCTTCTTCTGTGTTGTCTCCATCGTTCTCGTCATCGAATTCGGCATACTCGTCGACTCTCGATTTGCTGAATATTGCCTGCAAGATGGGCAAGAGGATGGTTGTACGCTGAGATACAAACTCATCACCTTGGAAAGCTCTGCGGAGGAAGGACAGGACGTCTGTCATAGCCGGCAGGACGTGCGTGCAGACATCATCGTACTCGTCGGAGAAGTATCGTAATAACTGAGGAAGGAATGAACGTAGCATGCTCTCCGCTTTCCGCCAGGTTTGTGAATCTTGCTGTTCATTCTCCAGAGCTCGCACAATGTCAAGGACAATAGCATTGACCAGCTTTGCCACGTACTCTGCTAGATCAACATCATAAGAAGAGTGCTTGACATGTGACAGAATGGGCCATGCTGAAAGTCTCTCGACAATCGACTGCACACCAATAAACTCTATCATATTGATTTTGTCAATTGAAGACATTTTCTTGCTCACAATCTCAGTCAAGGCCTCTAGAGCGGTATCTCTTGCACGCTCTTCCTCGTATTTGATGTCGGATACGCTTTGTTGTTCGACTTGTTGGGAGATAAGCTGAAGCATGGGTTGGTTCACAATCAAGGAGATATCGATCCAGCTGACCCACCTAGATATGCCCATCATGCTCAGTTCTCCAACAGTGCCTTGAGTAATGCCCCACTGACTGAGTATTTCCTGCCATGCCTGCGCAATTTTATTCACGTCTCTTGCCCGCACGAGATCTTTGAGGGTATTAGCTCTGTCCTGCTCCTCTCGTGATCTAGCCTGAAGCTGATCACCTATCTCATCATGGACGGAGTTGACAACTCTCAGGTAGAATGCGACACCTATGAGGTTGTCTCGTCTTCCTGGAGTGGCGGATGTCAGGTTGAGAAGGTCATCAAAGAATGTTGGCCAGACAGAATCATAAAGCGCACAGAAAATAGACGTTATGGTTTGAGCAATCTTGTTCTCAATGGTCGAGCTGTCTGGTGCAAGCCTCACACCAGCTGGCGGAGAGTTGAACTGGATTGTTTCAGAAGCAACACCATTCTGCGTAGTAGTATATTCTCGTTGCAAGTATGTCATCAGCTGGCTCTTTACCACATCCAAGCCTTGTGCGTCGATCAGACCAGCTCTAATTGCATTGTTGACTATTTCCAGGCTGAACATGCGCACTACATCTTGATGTCGCGGAAGATGAGTGAATATGGCTATACATGGCTGCCATGCTGTCGGTTCTTGTCTTAGGCCATTGACAAGTTCAAAAGCTGATCGTTTAAGATTTGGATCGGCCTTGGGGTTCCAAGCGATATCAATCGCCGAAACTATCTATTGACAGGGTGTGTCAGTGCGCATTTTCCAAGAAAGAAACGTGGAAAACAATTTTTGGAGAAGATGCTTTCAATAGAATACGCGCTCACTTGTTCTTCCATCAAGTAATGCCAGTGTTCCTCATCCACCGACTTGTCCTAGGAACACTGGTAGGGTTGTTTAGTCACCGCATCTGCGAGGACTGGTTGAAATGGAAGCGCGTGCTTCCACTACTTAAGCCATAGTACGGACGACTGGAAAGAAGTATATGGCCTGAGGTTATGGTAGTGATCTGTCGACCTGGCTCTGTCGATTTTGGATGTATCCAAGACTTGTGTTGCAAGTATTGTATATTACAGATTCTCGAATAGAATATCACACCAGTGCCAAAATGCGGGCGTGCGCAGTTGTCCAAATCGTCATTTTTCGGTCGAACTCCGGCTAAAGTGCGGTCAATTCCCTCCTGACCAATGGTGGTGTTGTGCTTGGGCTTTGAGGCGAGCACGGGGTCCTACTGCTCGACAGAGTGATACTGAGACAGAGGTGTTCTGTATCGTTTCAATTGTGTTATGTACTGTTTCACTATTCAACTATATGATTGGGTCTAAAGGTGCTCACCGGAGTCCCTCCAGCTATCACTTCGCCATGCATGGGAACAACTTCATTGACTTCATTGTCCTGATTATGACAAACCGCGGTCCCTTGGATCACAGTGTCTTCCTGTACTAGACACATAGATGATCACGAGATTGACAGTGCCAGTAATCCCTGTCATGGCCGCGGACATTGCAAGAGCCACAAGTTCGAGACACGGGTTTACGCTTTAAAGTATTGTAGCAATGGCTCCAAGCTCTAGAAGCCGAATGGGTTTTGCGGAGCTAGAAGAATGGTTAGTGTCGTATCGTTTAAAGAAAATACGTCAAACTTACTTGCTTGTGACAGATTGGCCCTCCGCCCTGTAGGTTGAGGTGCCAACTTCTTGGCTGCAGGCATACCAAATCTGATCTCAGGTGCTGGACCAGTTTGTTGCGGCACAAGAGGTGCCGGGACGGTTGACTGAGGTATCGGTGGGGCAGGCGGAAAGTTGTTCTGCCCGAACCCATTGGTCTGTCCAAAACCTGTAGGCTGTGGTTGCATTGTTTGAGGAAAGCCTGTTTGTTGCGGCTGGAATGGCTGCTGTTGAGCAAAGCCCGTTGCCTGTGGCTGAAATTGGTTGAAGCCATTAGCTTGCTGCATTTGTGGTTGTGGCATGTTCGGGAAACCAGTTCGTTGAGGTGCGAGCGCAGGTGGAAGAAGTGAATTTATACCCCCTACTGCTAGGTTTTGCTGTTGAAACGAGCCGAAGCCCGTGGGCTGTGGCTGCATTGTCGAACGAGGATCGGCAAATGGACTGCCAGCTGCATTTCCATTAAGATAAGGCTGTTGCATCTGCCCAAATTGCTGCTGTGATTGGAAGCCAGTGGGTTGGGGTTGAAAGCCATTCTGCATCTGTAAACTTGGCTGTTGCATAAATCCAGTCTGCTGTGGTCTAAGATATTGTTGCATTCGCTGGACTGCAAGCTCCTCGAGACTTTGGCCAGGAGGTGCGGGATGTGTGGCATTAGCAACACCTGTTAGTTGTGGCTGCAGAGGTTGCAGCCCAAATTGACTCTGCTGAGGATTGAGAGGAGCGGATGTGGGTCGTGGTGGAGGAGCCAAAAGCGCAGATCCTGTATAAGCTTGCTGTGGTGCTTGAGGTCGTTGTCGGGGCGGAGCTATACCAACTCCACTTTGTTGAGTAGCGTTGGCTACCTGCTGGAATATTTGCGGAGTTGCACCAGTTAAGGCTGGCTGTTGTGGCGGAGCTTGAGGCGGTGCCTGAGGTTGAGGAGCTGGACCAGGAGGAGGAGCGTAGGCGATGGTAGGTTGCAATGGTTGATCAAGCAGAGATAAAGCTTGTAAGTTTTCCGAAGGGGGTCTTATTACAGGGGTTGGTATCGGCTGTGAGGCGGGCGCAGGGGCAGATCTTGTGGACGGCTTCACTTCCCATGCGTTATCATCAAACTCGTTCCTGACTTCTCTTGTGGGCGCGTTTGTGCGAGGAGTTGGTTTTGTCTCTGCTAGGGAGTTTGGCTGTTCTGTATTGAATGCGCTCGGATCAACTGTATCGCCCGCCGAACGTGTTGCTTCAGGCCGTTGTCGTCCAGTATTGTTCTTCAGTGCACCGCCTGGGCCGGCGAAGATCCCTCCTTCTGCCTGCCCTTGACCAGATGTTCGACTGTATTTGTGATCGAGATATTTCATGACTTTGAGTGCGTCACCCTCTTTGAGGCCGAGCATCCTTAGCGTTTCCATCTGAATGTCAGGCAAAATGCTTTCATCCATTGAGTCCTTAATCATGGCCTGAGCATAGCGCTCACACTGGTTAACCCCCACACCAGCCGAGAGAAAGAAGTCGAACCAGTCATAGTCCGGAGGTTTGTTGACCTGCGATTGTGGTTTTGTGGAGTTTTCAATGGAAGCACCCGCTCGATTTGAATCAGATGCCTGATTTCTTCGCTTCATCTTGATAAGATCAGCTACTGGTATATTGTCATCAATTGACTCGTTCGTCACTTTTTCAACATACTCCAGATCTGCTGGGGACATTTTTGCGACGGGTACTGCAATTTTGACTCCATTTACCTTGTGGAGGTGGATTTTGCCATCCGCAACACCTATAAATTGTGCATCAACCTTGAAGGATCCAGAATGATCGGTCCAGGTCCGTACTTTGCTGGTATCAGGTTTCGACCTTGGTTTGGCATCTGCTTTACCAGATTTCCTGTCTTTCTTCGACGAACGATGTTCCTCATCAGCCAAACTGCTTCCCCTTTCAGGCAAGGAAATTTCTCTTTGGCCGCGCGATTGCTCTGCTTCACGTCGTGCGCGATCTGTTCGAGCAGCCTCTTTCGCCAGCCTCTCTTCCTCTAATCGATTCTGCTCGACAGGCGACTTCCCGGCATTGACTCCTGAGCGGCTTGAAGACTCGATCGGGACAGTACCTGTGATTTCGATGTAGCTGCTCGGTACAACGCCCTCCTTGCCATTTTTGACTCTTCGGACATTCCACCACTCGTCAGACTTCATGTCATCTAGAACCACGACTTCATCTCCTTCGGCGACGGTGACTTCATCATCGCCCTGAGCCATGAAATCATACACTACGACACCTTTCCTTTGTGAGCCTGCTGAAGCAGCACTAATAATCTCTTTCAATCCTTCTGCACGGTGAGCGCCTGCTATCTCACCTAGGGCACCCATGATTTCTTGTGCCGTGTCTTTAGCGCCAGCATGAAGATCTAAACTCTTGTTGGGTCGATTCAGCTCGAGGAACACATGTTTTCCCTCCATCGAATAATGATCAAGCTTATCTGCCGTCCATTCCTGGGTAGGCCCATCACGAGACTTCTCAGGAGATAACATGATCGTTCCTGTTGCGATGTTCAACCCCAGTGTTATTGGGATTTTCTTCCTCTTGCCCATAGCTGATACCATCTCGCTGATATTGTACAAGTGATACCCGCCAGGCGAGCGGAGAGGAGTGTCTTCTAACGCAGGCGAGCGGAGATAGGGTTGTGAAGCTTGCATGTTAGGACTGTCATACTCAGAATATGTGGCTGCCTGTGCAGATGGAATGACCTGAGACTGTGGCCGTCGAGGCAGGGCGGGAGCGGATTCCTCGTCCGAAGGTGGTGTCAGCCGTCGCGATGGTAATGGAGGAGATACAATGTTCCTCGTCGCAGGCGGAGAAGCAGGAGCAATTCCTCCTAATACTCGAGCCAGATTGGCGGCTGGACTTTGTGGATCATGCGCGGGAGAGGCTGGTGGAGATGGCTCCTGCTCAGGATCTGGGGAGGCATAAGCAAGTGCCTTCGCTCCGGCAGGTTTAGAGGCAGCATTCCCAATCTCTATGTAGTTTGCAGGCGCGAATCCATAATCACCGTCAACAGCAACCAAAGTCCAGTCTGGATCCGAGATATCGTAAACTTGAATTGTAGCATCCTCAGAGAACGACACCTCTTCTTCTGTTTGGCGTGTGTAATCATAGAGCGCTTTGGCTGTATGGATGGGAGTGGCAGCCTCGACGTAAATGGATGAAAGCATTTTGCCTGACATTCAGATGGAAACGCTAAGGATGCTCGGCCTCAAAGAGGGTGACGCACTCA
>Ga0139314_100060_pt1 | contig 18207 bp, 21 predicted proteins | sample In2P11_FD_99376 | JGI IMG/M metagenome (GOLD analysis project Ga0139314, IMG submission 99376)
GTGTCATTCAGAGTTAACAATGACGCTGCGAGCGGCTCAAGCCTGGACAGTTTGAAGAGGCCCATGGACGAAAACGACACCTCCACAAATCCAGACACAGTCCACCACTACTGTGAGGAGTTCTGGTTCAAGACCAATGTGGACATTGTGCTGAACATGACAGCTGTCATCCCAGTCATTGACAACCTTTTTGAGGACTACTTTCCCTCTCTTCCTGGGGAATCTCAGATTGTTCCTGCTCACATCAAAGGGCATGTGGGGCTGACAAAGATGGTACCCCAATCTGGTGGGGCGCCTAGCAAAGTCAAGCAGTCAACTCATGGTCATCGGTGACATTCCAGATAGACAGATGCAGTTATTGCAGAGATGATTTGCATTTCACAAAGTCAGGCCTGCAGCAGGGACAAGTCTAGCAGCATGTTTGTTCAGTTAGTCACTGCTGCCAATTCGCGGTGCAGTGCATGGGGGCGTCACCTGAACGTGTGATTGTAAGCACATGAAGGCAATCTTTGTACATGTAGATGCTGTGGTTCATGTGTATGTATGGCAGCATTACAATGCTGCATGTGATTGGGGAGACAGGTTTAGTGTCTGCTTGCTTTTCTGTGTAGGTATACATTTCATTAGTGCAGTTCGCTTTAGAAAAACATAGTTTTAGGAGAACGTAATGAGAGGCTGTACCCATCAAACAGCATTGCTTTCGGGGTGTATGCGGTGCTTGTGTATAGTGCCTGGCAGTTTGTGCATTGTAATGAATTGACTGGCATGCAAAGCGAAGTTATTGTTAGAAAAACATTGAGAGTCAAGTCACACAACTGAAATTTATATTCAATTTGGTAGCATGCAGGGTTTAATCCGGTCAACTCAGTAACTCCCTAAATGTTCACGTTGTACACCGCAAAGCTGACATGTTACTTTGTAGCATGGCAAGCTCGAATGCCATGGACATTGTAACGCACGTACTGGCAATCAAGTGATACACATGTGTACAAAACAAGGCTTCGAAACATACACACCACACTGTCTCCAAACCCATACACCCCCATAAGGTACCAAGAACAAATGACAACATGATTCCAAGCTCCAATACCCAGGTTCCAAATGAAAAAACAGATGCCATTGATTGATAAAAACAATCGTTACTGTAAACACCTGTCGCTGCTATCAATCATATGATATCATATTTTGCTGAGTCCTAAAATAGATTGCAGTTCTACCGAAAGAGCACAAACTTTGGCACTTTCAGAATGTACAGGTCACTATATATTGCTGGTGCTGTGGAAGTCAAACTAATTAAGTGGCTTGAGCCGCTCGCAGCGTCATTGTTAACTCTGAATGACACTTGTGTACTCAAGCAAGTGCACCACGTCAGCTGGTGCCTAGCTTCTGAGCAACTGGCTTGGGAGCGTAGAACTTCTTGGCTTCTTCAAGGGCAGTAAAGAACACACACCCTCCCAGCCCAATCCACACCACTCGCGGCTGCCATCCCTACAGCACACATATCCTTTGGGCTTTTGCTGGCCACAACAGCATCATGCACTACATACAACATTGCTCACAATAACATTCAGGACTGCTGCAGAGTTGTGAGATGATAGTGTGTGAAGCAATGCTGGTTTATGGCAAAGAGCAGTAAAACAATTCATGAAGGCAGAGACCTGCCAGATTGGTTCACTGCTAAGCATGACCTTCTTGTGCACGAAACAGACACTATCCCTTGTTTGTCTGCTTTGACAACTCATTTCACTTTGCAGGGTCATGCCAGGTATATACGTGTAGACCACATTCTGTCTTGCGTAACCATAAGGCTGGCTTCCAACCACCATGCAGAATGCTTGCCAGCCAACTAGCTTTATCCTAGGTGATTGGCTTACAGAAAAGGGGTAACAAAGCCCTGAAATTGGGAGCACCAGAGACCATACCTGTAGGAAGGTTGCATAACCTTCCTGCTGAGCAATCTTACTGGCGCAGTCAAAGACATTAGTGTAGGTTCGCTTGGAGCCTTGAGTCATCAGCCTGGTTTTGATGACATCCAGAGGAGTGGTGGCCACACCTGTGATGGACCCCGCCAGCGCCCCTGCACACCCCCCACAAGAATCAAGGACCCTGCGTAATATGATATGGACAGGTTTGCCAGCCAATGCTAGGTACCCACTAGGCCTGTCCTAACCTAGCTCTGAGCGCCAACATGCACGAAACACTACAGACACTCAGTGGCAGCCTAGCAGGGTGCGCTGACATGGCAAGTGGCCTACAAACGCAAAAGTGTCGATGCTGCTGTACTGTTTGTTGGCATGTTTGCAAGATATTCACAACAGGCTGCATCAAGTAGGGTGAAACACACATGACTTGCGTGACATCTTCCCTGTTGGTTCCTTGCTGAAAGAGAGAGGAGGGCATGTGACTTCTGACTAAATTGCCCTATGGATGCACATCTGTGCTGTATGCCAACATGTTTGATACTGTGCAAGGCTTGTTCAGCACGGGCCGAACACCTGGTTCCTGTAGAGGTATCAACAGTGGCAGATCGTCAGCAAAGCTCTGCAGGGGGAGCGAGGTACAGGCTTGAGTAAGGATGACTTTACAGTGGCAGCTGCAACAGTCTCACCACACTGATCCTGCCCAGTGGACAGAGATGAATTGTGCCAGCAACAGCGAGCCACAGCATGCTAGGCAATACTGCAGCATCCGCAGCAGCTACGCAACAGTAATCCTGCTTGTGATGATCAGGCATGATTTGATGCCAGCAGCAACAGGCCATGACATGACTCAGACACAACAGTCCGTACACATTCTCATTGGTTAACAGCCTCATCCATGTGGCGAATCGACCAAGTCAGACCATGCAGAACACCAGCAGCTCTGCTTACCAATGACTGCACTCTCATGCGGTCTGATGTCGCTGCCGGTGTACTTCATCCAGGCTGTCTTCAGCTGCTCGTATGCAACAAACTCAATGGCGTCAAACGGCAGGTCTCGGATGATGAAGGAGCCGTAGCCCGCAAACATGCCGCGCACACCCTCGGTCTTCAGGATGGTCTGCACGGCGTTAGCAGCCCCTTTGGTGAACTCCCCTGCAGCAACAAGCATCTGCCCATGAAGTCTGCCAAAAGCGTCTCACTGAATGTGTAGTGCTGACCCAAACACAGTGCAAAGGTCACAAGCCAACCACATCACAGCTACGCAAACCTAGCGTTATCAAGCATATGTAACAGTCATGTCAGGAGTTTGCGCTATGTGTGTGTGCAAGCCTTGTCATGGTATGTTTGGCTGTGCAGCGTTTGCAATCGTATCTGTCTTCCTCCAGCAACAGACAATGGCATGAGCTGTGAAGCCCTGCCATGAGTGCCGCGTAGGTAACAGATGAAGATGCAGCATTCGCGCAGAGCCTCCGTCATGAACTATATTGACAACCAGTAGTCAAAAAGTGTGCTGGTGTGTGAGCGAGGGGAGAGCTGCGGGTTCATGCCCAGTTCATGCGGATACAGAGTGCACAACAATTTGCCAAATGTGCTGTATGTTTCCTGTGACCATTAGGGAGTTTATACTGCTAACGTAAGACATTTGCCGTTGCAAATGGATGCTGATAAGGTATCGTAAGGTACCCATAGTACCTCTGTGCGTTTTTGATTTTGAGAAATAGTGATAGTCAATGATAGGGTGCTGACAGGTACATGATCAAGTGTGCTCTGCATGCGCAACTTGTTCACAGCGCCAACGCGAGCATCGACGACTCAGACAATGGTGGTGTCGAAGCTTGCCTGACTGCAGCCGCTGCTTGACCACCTCTGTAGGTACCCTGATGACTGATGCAGCCAGCCCAGCTGCAGACCCCGCCCCCAAAGGTGCCAGGAAAGATTTATTTTCTGGCACCCTATCGTTCAAGGCAGCCTTGACTGGCTCATAGATGGCCATGAAAACAGCTGAGGCAGGTGCAACTCCTGCTAGGTTGCCCCATACCCCTGCATACAGGTTTTTGGCACCCCCCTGCTTGACCAGGGCCTTGAAGCCACCCCCTCTGAGCATGAGTTGGAGCCTTGTCTTGATGGTGTCAATGGGGTACAGCGCTGCAGAACGTAGATGGTGTCAGCGTTTCTGGTTAAGTCACTGGCTTAAGCCAGACGTACCAAAGCTTGAGTGGTACAGGTGAGACAAAGCTCCACCTTGAGCAGACACAGGATGCCAGCCCAATGTGACAAAATCACTACAGGGTTGCAAAGATGTCATTTTCCACATCTGAGCTGCGATGGACTGCATGCCATTCTGTACATCCATGCAACATTATGTATGGCAATTCAAGGCCACTGAGGATGTTACCTGCTTCCACAGCACACCCAGCAGTGGCACCAGCAGCAACATTCCCCAGTACTACTCGCCAAGCTGGCGCGACTGTCACCTTGGCAACATCAGTGGCTGTTGTGACCTTGGACTCATCTGTCGAAGCCAGTGTAAAATGCGGAACTTGCTTTTTGTGTATGTACGTGCTGCCTGCAGTTATGCCTTAGTTGTTGCAACTGCTCCACAATAGTATGCAATGTGGCCTCGCGAGTGAGTACCTGTGCATGCGTTCGGAGGCACAGTAGCAAATGACATGCTTGCAAAAGGACTGCTTGCTGTGCGACTTTGAGCGCGCTTGCAGGGACGCGCTTGACGCTCTGAACCGTGACGTTGTCTTAATCTGATGTGCGGCTGTTGTACGCGGGAAATCGCACGACCTAAACCGCGGCAATGACCTTCAAGTCTTGTAGCAAGGCTGGGAAGATCCAGTGCGTCACTGGCGTCTTCCCGCAGCTGCACCAACTTGCGCCTGGCATTCAGCGCCATTACCAGACGAGCCGCACAGCTTGCAACGCTTGCTAGGCCTGCCTGCTGCGCTCAGACAAGGCTCCTAGCTGAGGTCAATGGTCCTCGGGTTTAGTCACTTATGACTCAAGCCTGTGCTTCGACGCAGATGTTCCTGGATGGTTACTCAACATATTGCTGCGGAAGCCAAGTAAGTGGGATAGGCCGCTCGCGCAGCGTAAGTATGATGACATATGCAGCAACAACTGCAAAAGTGTTACAGCAAATGTTGGCGGCACAAAAACCATCTGATATATCCAATGGCTCCATCAGTCATGTCACGATGGTGATCGCAAGATTGAAGAAAGAGTGGAAGGAGTCTGCATGTGTGATTTGTACATGTGTGACGCTATGCGTAATGTAACAAGATGTAAATAACTGCTTAATTACTACCTCTGTCATACTCGACACTACACATTATTACGAGGCTCCTTGGCTAACTTCGGCATCTGTTCCTTTCTCCGACAAATCTTGTCGCAATGGCTCCTTTTGATACTCTCGTGCCTCACTATGGTCCGTTCGATCTGCAGTCTGCTACCGTACTTATCACTGGTGGCAGCTCAGGCAAGTACTTGAAAGTATGATGCTGGTAACTTAATTACTGGAGTTCACTCGTCCCTGGTGGTATGTAGGGATTGGCTTGGGTTTGGCTCGAGAATTTCTGGAAGCAGGCAGCACTGTCATCATCACTGGTAGAAGGGAGGGCCCGCTCAAGGAAGCTCAGGCAGCACATCCCAAGCTACATTTCCAGGTCAGCGACGTCTCCAAAACTGAAGATCGGCAGAAGCTAGTTGACTGGGCCGTCAAGGAGTTCCCAAGATTGAACGTGCTCGTTAACAATGCTGGGATTCAGCGTAAGGGACCTTTGACAAAAGAGCCTGAAGACTGGTCTGTCAGGCAGAGCGAGATGCAAATCAACATGGAGGCTCCAGTCCACTTCATGCAGCTGCTCAGCCCACACTTTCTACAGCAGAAAGAGGCTGCTTTTGTGAACATCTCCTCGGGGCTGGCATTCATACCATGTCCGTTTGCTCCTGTATATGGAGGAACAAAAGCCTTTGTGCACCATTTCACTTTGGGAGCCAGGTTCCATTACCACAAGACACAGATCCGCATTGTGGAGATTGTTCCTCCAGCTGTCAAGAGTAACCTAGGAGGCTCCCATGACTTTGGCGAGGACTGTGATGAGTTCTGCAAGCATGTCTTCAAGCGTTTTGCTGCTGGAGAGTCAGAAATGGGGTTCACTTTTGCTGAGGAAGCCCGAAACGCGTCTCGTGGGCACAATGAGAAAATTGCCTTTGGCATGTGGAACAGTACCTACAAGGACATGCCAGTTTTTGAGGCTGGAAACAATAGCTAAGTACACTGCTAAGGACACTAGTGTGCTCATGCTATCACGCATTATACAGGTCTGACCTACTGTCATTACTTAACCTTTTAGCACACAGCTGGTCCTGCCAGTGCGGTCCATACGGATGCAGACTGTCATACATCACCAAACGGTGTGTACCTTTGCCTCAATTTTGCAAAACAGTGGTATTATATGATATAATATCACCTGATGCCGGGCCTAGTCTTGACTGTGGCTTTCATATGGTTCCACTACTCTTTACCGAAGTAGAGTAGTCATGGTAATTTTGCTATGGAGACCCTGTCATTTTGTTAACTCCAAAAGCTACCTTCCTTCTGCAGAGAACTCTGTTTCCAACAGGACCTGTGCAAAAGGCCTGCGCAATGCTTTGTTTAGTGACGCTTGTGTTTACTGTTTCGGTGCTGTGGTCAAACCATTTCACAGTGAGTAAACATTTGGTATGCCTACCAAGGCAGCTTTGGATATGTCAACCTACTTCTAAATAATTTAATTTGGCAGCATACACCTGCTACCCCTGGCAGCGCTCCTAGGGGTAATTACAATAATAATTGCAACGGTTGAGGCCAAGGTTTTCTGCGCTGTGCCGTGATCGTAAGCTCTCACGTACATGGTCTGCAGATGCAAGACCACCCGATCATCAGGCATGAGGGGAGTCAGTGCAGGCTTTCTATGACTTGCATGGCAGGCAGTCTATCAGCGCGGTCACCTTGACTATTTTGTGGCGGACCCTTATCACGATTCACAGCATGGAGTGAGTGCAATTGAGCGAAAGCAGACAACGATCCCAAGGCGGCAAATGCGCACCGTACCTCTAACAAAGCTGCTTGCAAGCATGCAGCCTGGTACTGCTCTCATGGGCTTGAGCTTCACCCCCCCTTCCCTCAGAGCAGCTGTTACAACGCGCCACATAGTCAACGAATATCCGACAGAAGTTCCTGAAGCTGCTACTCTAGACCCAGATAGCCTCCTGACAGTCGTGAAGAGGCTGCAGGTCTTGAACATCTTCCTTAGGTCGTGCTTGGTACAGTTGCCTGCACAAGGCTGGCTTACATGTCTGCAGGTAGGGGGACTACTCTTGGGCGGTTCTGCTCTGTTCCGCACTAATGGTCTAACACAATTTGGGGCAAGACACCTAGTCTCCAGAGTGGGTGGAGACCCCTTTAGCAATATTGGTGAAAATGAAGAGTGTGTGCAGCTGCCCATTGCTTTTTGGTGCGCACATCCTCCTGCAAGTGATGCACACATCCTTTTTGTACAGAGTGTTGTGGCTACAAGTCAAAACCTGTGTCACATGGCACAGTACAGCGTCAAGACCAGTCTGCGTGCAGGACCCGGTCTGGAGATGATCCAGCCAAAATGATTGCAGAGTTCCTGCAGCGTTAACAGAGGCGTATAGTGCAACATGTTTGTTGAGATATGTCGCTGACACTCTCTTGCCTGCAACATGGGCAGGTTGGACATGCTTTAGGTACTGAGCAGTGCTGAAGGAACATTGCATGCATGCCCATTGCATGGGCTGCCTGTTTGCTCTACAGATAGCATCTGTGGCTCCACGCACATATCGTGTTGTACTGCAAAATGTATAGTGCAAAATGTAATACCAGTGGTACATTGGTTAGGTCAACCAGGGTAGGTACACCAGTGCCAACCACTACCGGTACTACTACCGTGGTAGGTAAAGCACTCAACTGGGCAGTGGTTTGCTGCTGCTGCAATCAAGCGTCATGTGTTCTGGTACCCCCATCAGTGTTCCTCTAGAGGAACTAGATCTACAAGTAATACAATGATTAGAGGCCGCAGGAGTGAGACTGGTGATACGGGTCAGGGTCAAGCAAGTGTTTACACACTCAAATAACTATCTAGACATAAGCCATTCATATCGGCAGGGTCAAATCAATATACAGGAAGCTGTGTCTAGGGTCATCACACTGAATGTAGCATAAGTAACGAGCAAAGAATACTGAACAACTTCATCACAGCATCACTTGAACCACGAAACGTAACACATGGAACAACGCAGATCGGAGCTAGACTACGTCTGAATTTTCAATAAGACTGCCCAAGCATCACAAACGCTTGGTACCAAACCCTAAACACCATCAATCAAAACTCAAGTTACTAGACTATCATGAATCGTCTCCTGTGTTGCACCATTGCAGTGCAACAAAAACGGCATACGTGAAGGTTGGACCAGCTGACATTTGCTCCATGTACATATCAATGGCCTAGCTATTGACAGCACTGCATCAAGCCTGGCATGCCAAAACAAGACACACATCCGTCAAGTAAACCGAACCATGCCAACATCAAACGTTATGCTAGACACAAACGTACGACCAGCTTGGAAGCACAAAGACAAGACTCTGTGCTCATAAATCGTCAGTAGTAATGAACATGGCAATTCTCCTGCGCACCCCCTCAAAACTGACAGCATTGTTGCTGTTTAGGGTTTGCCTTCGAAAATCAGTCAACTCTGTTGCAATGCTTGAGGGCTGCCCCCCCAGCAGAAGCTTGCCGTCCTGACCTGCTTCCGCTTCCGCTGTGCCAGCACTGCCCCTGACTCCAGCAACTTCGCCAGCGCCATTACTCTGTGCTGGTGCAGCGTCTGGAAAGACAAACTGGGCAGCATTGCTGGCAAGAGAGTTGAGCTGCTCTCTGATGGTCTGCTCAGCCTGCTCGGCCCCATCTGACTGCCCAGAACTGCTGGTAGCATCTGACTGCTCGGGCTCGGCCTCCTGCTTGTTGATGGGCACACCAGCGGATAGATAGTTGGAGACACGAGCGGGTCCTCCTGGTACCTTCTGGTACTTGTCCAGCATACCAATGATGTACTTGAGGCGCTCATCAAGCAGAGCTGTGGCATTGTACACGCCTTCTGCTGGATCTGCCAAGTCCCTCAAGGCCTGCACCATACATGGGCATAACGACTTACAGGCTGTAACTCTGCCTTACACTGCTGCAGCTGTAGGGGGTGTTCCACTTATTTGCGGCCATGGTAAAGCTGCAACAAAGGGCCGAAACAAACATCAGGCAGACTGAGCAGCACTGTGAGAAGGTTGCATGTCACTGGCCTCAGACAAGGTTTGCTGGCACCAACTAGCAAACAAAAAGGTGTGCTGGCGGCTGAAGGAAGTGACAGCAGCGCTGAACGGATAGATGGGTTGGAGAATGGTTGCGGTGACTTACACATAGCACAAATGACATGAGCCCACACAGGACTGTGAACAGAATGTGGCGGCCCTCGTTGCTGAAGCTCCCTCCAGTCTCAAACAGGATGAAGGTGGACACAAACAGTGCTCCAATGGTGTACAGCAGGGCCCAGTGCACAGGGGGCAGCAAGCGGCATGCTGTTGCCTGCCTCTCGCTCTGTGCATGCGCAAGCCGCTGTGACGCCTGAAGGATCTCGCCCACATCTGTGCCAGCCCGCCTGTAGTTGCGTGCTTTGCTGCGGATGGTTGCTAAAGCAAAGCCTTCCCCGAGAGGCGGGGCCTGGTTCTCAGGAGCATAAATCTCTTCCTCGATGTATAGCCTGCAAGACCTCAGTGGCGTGAAATGGGCAGGCCAAAAGACGAGCACTGAATGCTTGCGGTTGCAAACAGAATGTGATAATGGCCAATCAGGGTTTTCAGACTTGGGTAGTACAGTAAGGAGAGTGGAACAGAGATGTGAAACCTTCACAGCATGTGTAATTAGTAAGATGGCCTAAAAACCGCACATGCAATGCGAAGCTTGATGACACACACTTGTTTGCAGTGCCGTGGTGTTGCTACCTGACTTGTGCCAAGATATCCCTGGCATCTGGACCAAGGGTATTCACAGACTCCTCAAGAAGCTCCTCAAGTGACATGCACTCGTGAAAAAGGTGCTTAACCATTTCCTTTTGCCTCTGCATGAGTTTACAACATCCTTTGAGATCACTATGCATGCCGCAAGCACATCACAACTCCAATGCTGGACCAACACAGCCCCAAGACTCACATCATAAAGGAAAGCCATTGTGTTACCACTGTAGATGGCAAACACCAGGGAGAGAAAGCTAAAGAAACTGGTCTGGAAGGCTGTCACGCTGTCCTTAAAGTCCAGGTGCAGTACATGAGCTGCCAGATTCAGCAAATGGGGATGCGCCAACCATGCTGTGGTTGTAGCAGTGGCTGTGATGAGGAAGAACTTGGACAAGCTGAAAGCACTGCGGATTGGTGACCAGGCTGAATTCCTGCGCAGGCAACAAACATGAGCAACAAGCAAAGCCCTGCTGCGACCACCCAAGCCGTGATGCTTACTGTCTTCTCTTGCTGAGCTTGGAGGGTGTATGTAAGCCTGTGGTACGTATGATTGTCCGGCCTCTAGTGACAACCTTTGGCTCAGCAACAAGTGGCTGCTTTTGTCTACCTAAGCAAGCAGCCACAAAATGACTGCACGCCACAAAAGCAAGGCCTGGTGGCATTGTGACTGTGGTGACGTCACGTAGCTCACGCATGCATGATGAAACTGTAACTGTGCTGCGAATAGAGCTAGCATTTCAAGACGCAAGTCTGCTGCTGCAGTGGAGTGGCGCAACCAGCACTCACCCGCAAACAAATGCTGCAAGCGGGGCTGCGGCTGAAGCCGTGCGGCCAGCGAAGATGACAATCTCACAGTTCGGACAGGGCGGGATACGACTGTTCTTAGCTGCAAAGGCTGTTGCATTGCAAGGGCTGGCACACAAACGAGCTGTTCTAACAGATGAAAGCGGTAGCAACGGAGCTCAGCAGCAGCCAAACAGAACAACTCTGGCGAAATGTGCAAACGTACAAGCGTTTGGGCAGCAAGGCGCCGCGAAAGTGGACTGATGACACACTCTGAATGCGGATGTCCTTCACCGTCGATTTCCTGACGTGTAAAAATTTGCAATTCACTTCACGTGCAGTTTATGCCAGGTGCCAGCTGTCATTGCAGCAACAGAGCACAGTCCGGGACTACGAAAGAAGCGCAAGTTCGTGTCTTAGCTTTGCTTGAGTAAACGCTAGCCGGGATGTCCAAGGATAACTTGTATGACGAAGGTGGGCGTAGGATGGGTGCAGGGGACAGGGGAATGCGTGGCCAACCTGTCATTCACACGCCTTCTGTACGCTGAATACGGTACGCTGTCGTTGCTGATGCAGTGATGAAAGTCCATGCAGCGCTTGAGTCCGCCAGCAGCCAACTAGCTCAACATCCTACAACTGGTCTTTTCTTCGTGAACGTAAGAAGCTTGATTGCCCAGCCGGTGACTGATCCGCACAAAAGTTGAGTTGTGGAGCTCCGCAGGACCACATCCAGAAGTCTGCGCCTGTTGTCGTACAGAGGGCAAAGATCTTATCAGAACAGCAGCACATGTGCAAGGTGTGTATATATATAACGCCTACTACACTGCGCACCACAGGAAACGTTGTGCGCTTCTGGTGTTCCAGTTGAGCAAGGACCAAGCTGAAGAGGCTGCCGTAACAGTCAAGTTGCTCAGGACTTCAGGTGCAGCATTTTGCATGAACATGCATCAGCAACTCGACCAGGCTATGCTGGCTTGCAACCTGTTGCCCACAAGGCCAGTGCGTAAAAGCCCAGTGTCAGCTACAGCCAAGGAGTATGTGACTAAGCTTCCCCAGCTGCTGTCCTTGAGCAAACTGAATCTTACCAGGAACAACACCTAAGCCTGTGCAGCCAGCTACTGTAGAAGGTCATGATCTGGCGTCTTCTAGGGGGCCTCTCACACCTGTGTCCATTGCCCAAGATTGCAGATGCAGCTGCTCTCAAAGAGGGTCTGGCAGCTGCAACCCCTCTTTGCATCCAGATTTGTTGGGCAAGGCAAGATCGTCTGCTTTCAAGTTCACACAGGCACGGCGCCAGCTCTGCTCAGTAGCATGATTCTCTGTGAAGATGGACAGACTGGTTGCAATTGTGCTGTATGCGTTCCCATATCCCTGCTGCACCTTTCTGTCAAGGAGGTCAACCCGCTGGCTATAGTGAAGCTAGGCTGTGTTGCATCTTGGCTGTGCAACTAGATGATTTAAGGTGGTACGAGTGCTGCCCCTGATTACATTCGCCAGGATGCAATCAAAATCTTTGCAATATCCTAGTGAACAAATAAATGACTGTGGCTACCTGACAGTCAAGCTAGTACATGGTGGAGTCCAGTGCCAACGAAAATGTCTGGAACACTGGTCGTACCATACAGCGTCTACAGGTAGTGTCTACATGACACATTCATGGCTCGCAATGTACAGCAAGGCGGGGTGTCAATGCCTGGGCATGCCCTTGCATATATACATGTACAGGTGCTGGCAGCTACAGACCCTCAATACCCAATCCATAACAAAACAAAGTACACACAGAGCAAACAAAAAGCCAGAAGAACCCGTAACAGTGTGCCTGAGTTCCAAGGCGCCCTGGTTGCGCTGCTAGGTTGCCAATACCTACTCAGCAGGCCAGTATTCTGCTGCAATGACAGGCCTTCCTGACTGTGGGAACGCCCAGAACTATCATCAGGCAAATGGTGCATTGCAACTGAAGACTGCTGATGCTTTGCTTTCGCACTCGCTACGTGAGCCAGGTGGGCTCCAGGCGCCTCACTTAGATACCAGCGCATCCCCAGAGAGTTACTGCCTGGAGTTCTCCCAGAACATTCATGCACTGCAGCATGTGCAGATGAGACCTGCAGCAAATGAAGCAGCAGTGAGTGAGGATACCCCGCCCTGTGCAACTAACCCCTGACCCCAGTCGGAGGAGACCCTCCCCCCTTTTGGTTGCTTGAACGTCGCTCAGCCTGCACAAGCCCTGCTGGAAAAACAGAGCTTTCTCATTGCACATTGCATCACTTGTATGGTGCCATAGACCGTGACAGTGCTGCATGTTGTCTGAGGTCCAACTGAGACACAGACAGTGTAGAGCATCGTCAGAGTACCTTAGGGTGCCAAGCAATTTTCAGAAAGTCCAGCTGAGGACAGGTGGGCATGTGGAGCAATATGCATACAGTATCTAGCAATGGCATGCATACTTGCATGCGCACGTACACATACAAGCACATGCACACGTATAATCTTATAAAAGCATATGATCCTATCAGACAGTGCAACATGGCAGGTTGTCCTTCACCCATGTTCTTCACCCAAGGCGCATCACAAGCACGAAGTTAACAAAGCTGAAGGAAGGAAGAAAAGTGCAGACTGCTAGGCAGCATGACGAAAGGACTTAGTACCAGAAGCAGCCCTAGGGTCACCCAGCTTTCAAGAAAGCATGTGGCCATATGCATAGCACAGAAATGCATGCCAGTGTCATTCACATAAAAGCACGCGTGAGCTGACCTCAGCAAACTGAACAATGGTGAACCAGCAGCTGCTTTTGCCTTTCCGCAACCAGCAACAGCTGACATCCCCAAACTGCCCGCACATGTCTAGGGTTTGCTGCCTGGCCTGTGGCCCTGCTGCACCCTTCCTGAACCCACTCACCACCACAGTTCTGCCATCACTGCTGGGGTTGGCAAAACCTGACGGCTGTCCAGAGTATGCTGACGTGCTAGGGCTTCCATGCCTTCTGTACTGCCCCATGATGACTACTGGCTGTGTAGCTGATTGGGAAGCTGACTGAGAAGCTGGCGGTTGTCCCATAGGTGCTGTGAGGGGGTGTCTCGAAGCCCTGGGGCCCTCACGCAGGGGCTGGAGAGGTCCAGAGTCTCCAGAGTCCTGGGGTGCTTTACTAGGCTGCTCGAGGGAGGCAGCTAGGCCCTGCAGCTCAGGGACATCAGACCAAGACTGCGCTTCAAACTGCGTGGAAGCCTGCATCTCAGACTCAGATTGAGCAGTTGAGTGTGTGGCTGAGAAGGCTTCAGACTGAGCTGCTTTTGACCATGTGGAGGAGGCTGCTTCAGCCTGAGCGGCTGAGCTTGACGCTTGCAAGGCTGCACCCCAAGTTTTTGAAGGGGCCACTGCAGGGGCTCTGCCAGGCAGTGATGATGATGGTTGCGTGGCATAGTGTGTGTGTGCTGAGGCGGGTGTCTGAAACCTGCGATGGTGAGGTGTGGCTTGATGGTGGGTAGGAGCCAGCTGGGGCTGCAGCGCAATGGGCTTTACCCCTGGATGAGAATGGGGTACCCTCCTATGCAGAGCTGGAGTGCCTGCATTAGCATGTACTCATAATTTGTGTGTACTGTTTAAGTATTTGCTGATCACAAGCATATTTGAGGTACATACAACTGTAAGCAATAATTGCTAGGCTAGTCCATTTTGGGCACAAATGTATCAATGCATATCTATCCTTTGCTGGAGGTGTACGCCACTGGTGATGAGCCTCAGCAAAGAGGTGCACCTGCAGACTTGAATGCTGCTGGGCTAGGTTCTCTTGGCATGAGGCCAGTGTCCTCCAGATCCTCCAAAGCCTCCCCAGACTTCCTTGCCAGGAATGCAATCCATGCTTCATGATGATCCACATTGCCTTGCAGAGTTCGGGCCACGCCATGTGAGTGATAAAGGTGCACCTTGTGGCCTGCTACACGTGCAGCGTCGACCACATCGTTGTAGTCTGCATCTCCTGCAGGATTCACACAACTGGGTGAGCTATTTGATGCATACAGAGCGGGGATGTGTAGCTACTATTGAGCTGGTTGGGCAGAAGGAACAGTGGCGTATTGCTTTCTGCAAAGACAGTGTGCGAAATGGCGCCATGCTCAGGACTCTTGTACACAGCAGGCCAAGGTCGAACCAATAGCAGCAGCCTGGGAAAGGAAGCACAATTCTGCACTTGCCTGACAGCAAAACAATCAGTGCTTGCTTTTGTGCTACAAGCTGAGTCGTGTGGAAGTCAAGCATGACTCTTTTTAGGGCGTCATCTGCCTCTCCTCCTTTTGCTACCTGTTGGCAAATGCCATCTGACTTGACATACATCCGAGTATACAGTCAGTGTATGTATGCAAGCATATCACGTGCAAAGTCACCTTTCCTATGCTGTAAAGCAATTGAACTCGAGGGTGTGTGCATAGCGCGTTTTTCAACTGGCTGGGGTAATTATCAAACGTGCCTGCCACAAACACTCGGCAGACTGTCGAGTTTGGACAGTTTTTTTGAACATCTTGCAGAAGCCACTGCACTATCTCGAAGCACCGAGGGATGAGTTGAGTAGGGACTCGGGTGTTCTCGATGTCCCACACAATGATGGCCTCTGTCTTGGCTGCGGCGGACATTGATCCTGGTAAATGACCGCTTCGGTTCCATGGGTCCTCGCAACGCCGTGGTACCACCGGTTGCATAAACGGATAAAACAACATAATGCTTGCATGTATCTGCAGGTATCTGTATGGCCGCGTCGCCGTAGAGCCGCAGAGCCCCTGCAACTTCACTGCATAGCGCTGATAACATGTTGCACTGAGTTGCGGGATTCACACTGTGGGCACGGACGCCTCCCCTGACCGACTCCTATTGCATGGTCTAAAGCTTCTTCGATACGAAACAATACTGCTGCGCCATGGTGTTTTGGACCTGGTCAAGTATACAAGTACTGTTGGTCCTGGCCACGGTAGTGGTAAGAAAGAGTGCTCCTGTAAGTACTCTACAGAAGTTCCTGCTTGGAAGCTTCCTGTGTGTTCGCTAGGTGGCCTATGGCTTCAACATGCAAAGCCGTTGGAAGCTACGGGCAATGCCTGGGCCACCTCCTGCATGGATGTTTGGCAATCTGAATCAGGTTGGCACAACGGCAACCTTACCCCTCCTCCCTATATTCACTGTCGCTGGGCTTGCAAAACAACGCCTTTGTTGCTGGTGGTGTCACCTGTGTGTATCTTATTATGCAGCTTGGCGCAAGGTTTGGTATACACCTGACGCTTGAGCAGTGGTACCGCCAGTATGGCCCAATCTACAAGTTTTTTCTGGGCAGAGCTCCGGTGGTGGTTGTCACAGGTACACACAACAGCAAAGCACAGCAGATTTGCACTGCGCAATATGTGCTTCAGCAATCCTAGTTTTATATACATCAGTTGCTGAAGGACACAGCCCTGAGTCAAATTTCCAGAGTTGCAAGTATATGTTATCAGCTATAGAGTCATGTGTCAGTGCTGAATATGCAAGCTGAATACTTGCTGTGCCAGTCTGTCTATCGTAGCTGGCCCCAAGAGTGTCTAGTACACACACCTGAGTGGCTGACTGCAGACCCAGACCTACTGAAGCAACTGTGCACCAAGTCCTTCATGAAGTTCCATGACAGGCCTGACTTGCAGATGCGCTTGAGTGAGGGGCGTGAGATCACAGACGAAGGCATGCTGTCTGCCAAGTGCGCCACTTCCCTATGCATGCGGTTCTCTTATTACACTGTATAAGCAAACACCATGTTTAAATCTAAGCATTGTCCACAGTGGTTGTCCGTAAACGCTGTCTGTCAAAGCTGGTCATCTCAATGCAAACAGGTCACCTTGATCTGTATGGCCAAACCTGAAGCGGCTTTGCTGCTCTGGGCAGCATTGAGCATTTACAGAGGAGTTGTAAAACATATCTTTAGCAAACATTGTATCACAGCGCATGGAGGTTTCTATCTTGTGATGGTTGCTGGCCATGCGGCGGCTAGCCTGCACACTGGAGAACACAGACCTGGTTCCTTGCTTGCAGACAATTGTTCACTGTTCACATTGCTCGTGCATGCCAGGATGTTCGTAATTGTTATCTCAGGCTGCTTGTCAATCCTCGAAGGGCACTTTTGCTTGTTCGGGCTGGGTTTGTCATCATCTTTGCTATCTACATCTGACTAAATGTACGAAAAGAGAAGAAAAGACTGCACCGCTTGGCATGATTCAAGAGAAGCTCATGCTTAACCTAAGCTTCTCAAAGGGACTCGTGAACACAACTCGATGCTGGCGCTCTGCAACCTTCCCACGTTGCAGCTTCCCCTATGTAACGCGCTCAAGCAGCAATTGTTTCAATCCCATACTGTGCAATCGGCTTCATGTGACTATCACCAGGGATATAATCAACGTTAGTGATTATTTCCTGAACCATTGGCATGAATGGTTATCACAGGGTGAAACTGCTGACCTAACAATTGTCCCAAGGTAGACTGCCCAGAGGGAAACTACTGATGTTAGTGCACTACTACAGGGGAAGGTATTGGACCGGCATCCGAGCTGCCTGTGAGCCGGTCTTCCACTCAGACAAGCTGCAGTCATATGTCCCAATCACCAACACGGCACTGACTAGCCTCATACAGAAACTGGATGCCGTCCAGACAGAGGGCCCTGTTGAGATCAACCTTGCTCTGGCTGGCATGACAATGGATGTCATTGGTGCCTCAGCCTTCGGGTGAGAACCCAGGCCTTAGTTGCTAGAATCTCATCGTCGGGTCATGGTATGTGATCAGCGTGTTGGCAACTTCTCAATAGCTGCCTTGCAGGTTCTTGACAGCTTCTTGTCTGGCTTGTGCTTGCCACATCAACCATGACTCAGCAATACTAAGCTGTGGTGCTTTACTTCAGGCTGTAATTTGCCACATCAACTCAGCTGACTCAGCAATACTCGGCTGTGGTGCTTTACATCACGCTGCAGTCTCTGACCAGTACAGCAAGGACATTTGTTGCTTTGCTTGTCAAAACAAAGCAGTATTTGAGTTGTTCGATTTTTCAGCAGGAGGGATTGATCTGTTTGAGTGCCGTCACTCTTGGCCTACACGGCTATGTGTTCTGTGCAGCACGAGGGTTGGATTGCACAAAGGTGCAATGCATTTGTGCATGCATGCTTGCCCTGTGTTGTTAATGAGATGTGCATGCAGGTGTCGCATCATGCATGTTCACACTGCACTTTGCACATAGGCCGTGCACGAGCTATATGTGTACTGCAGTTGTGCAAATGTGTACTGCATGGTGCATGCATCTATTGTGCTGCGCTGATCTGTACTGCACTGTGTGCTTGTATGTGCTGTTTCTGTCCATTGCAACTGGCATATGGTTGCACTCACTGCTGGCCCGCGTTGCTGGATCCATTGCTGGTCTCTTTGCTGGCCCCCATTGC
>Ga0139314_100063_pt1 | contig 18022 bp, 11 predicted proteins | sample In2P11_FD_99376 | JGI IMG/M metagenome (GOLD analysis project Ga0139314, IMG submission 99376)
ATGTTCAATACTTGTTATATGCCCTTACTCTTAATCTCTTGTCTCATTGATCTCACACTTAGTCAATTTTGGAGTTCATCCTTGTCCTCACATTTTGTGCAAGTCATGAGCACATTCATCCTATAACCAAGTGATGACTGCATTACACATTCCTAAACCTTGGTGATGAAACCCTTACCTCTTGTACCTGCGAACTGTACCCATCTTGATTACAACCTCCTTCATTATGAATTAAGCAACCTTAGAGCACAATCACTCAACCCTTACTGCTTACACTTGCCCATTGTGCAAGCCTTGATCAACCCTACCTTGTTCTACACATTGCACACTCCTAGTGGAAAATAGGGCCATCTATTGACCCCTACAGTGGAAACCTGTGTAATCCATGGAGCCTCCTCCTCAAACATTGCACACTGTGCAATCACAATGCCCAAGCTTGTCACCCTTGTCTCCTAGACTTGCCCTTTGCACCCTAAATTTATCTCCTTTCTCTTGCCATTATGCACTGCACACTTCTAGTGCCTAGACATGTCACCCTTGCCTCCTGAATTTACACTATGCACCCAACAAGGCCTCTCTCTTAGTACTTGCACAATGTCCCATCATAGTTAGCATCGTATATGAGAAAACAAGGTAGACTAGGTGATTTTAGGACTGGTATTGTCTTGCCATGAGTGAACTTCACTTGCAAGTACCACCATCTTAACATGGAAGATAATGTTCAAGGAGGTCATCAAAGAGAGATTGAAAGCTTGATACTTGTGGACGTGAGACACAAAGAGACCATCATACAATGAGATAAAATAACTATGGACTATGATAGATAGACTGAAACCAAGATGACTTGGAAGACTCTAATGCTATAACTAGACCCTTTGGAGGGTAAGGATGAAGTATAAGCTAGATCTATCCTGAAGGACTGAAGACGTGGAAACAAAGAGAAGAGCTTGGCATTGATACACTACAATGAAGTCTCATGTCATAGTCGCCAAATTATAGCTCTTTAAAGTGCCAACTCAAGAGTGTTGTTTTGTCTCATGTATTTTGCCACATTATTAGTGGAAATTAATTATGTAATTTCGAAAATTGGGAAATGTAAAATGTGTGGAAGCCCAAGGGTCACACATGGAATGTGAAGAGTCACTAGGTAGCTCAAGATTCATGAGGGAGGTCAAGAGTCACATGGGAGGTGAATATTCACCTTATTTATTACAAATTAACCCTCATAACTCAAGCAAAGGAGTTTTCACCTTGGCTTCTCAAGATAGGCATAAGAGAGAAGATAATTCTTTTGATGAGCAAGTGGTTGCATAACGTTCCATTATTGAAGCTAGTGATGCAACAATGTAATTGAGTATCTTGTAACTTTCACTTTTTCTTGGAGCTGACACACTTTCATGCATGTATCATGAATGTTGTAAGACTATTATTTCGTGTTTGTGATGTATGTTTGTGTCTTATATGTGCTAAAGAAAATGAAATATTTCGTTGGCCTTGGTACACATCTTTGAATTGTGCATCCTTGTTTGATTTCAATATCATTGTTACTTTGTGAACTATTTCATAGACTAATTAACAATTCTTTCTATGTATATGTGTGTGTCTTTATTAGGATAGTACTGTTACTTTTCTTCTAAAGGCTCACTCATTCTTTTCCCCTCTATGAAAGTACCTTGTACACATTGCAACTATTTATATCATAAAGCTTACTTGCTTATCTCAAAAGTATATGCATGCTCTCTGATGTTGTAAATTGTAGCTAAGGAAAATCTTTAAGAACATAATAATTATAGCCAGGGATATTTCCCCGATGGGGTTCTTATCCCAAATAGTGTGAGGTCTAACTGGGACTTCATATTGGGGAGACTGGTACCTATATGTTGGTGGCTTCTAGCACTGTTAGCACAACCCTTACCAAGAAAATATGTAATGGGAAGGTGCAAAAATAATTGCCAACAATTATGAGAGGAATGACTAATAGTACCAAAACTACTCAAATGTATGGGAAGGGTACTAGGCAAGGATTTTTGGAGTCTAACCATAAGCTTTTGATTCAACCAATATGGGCAGCTTTGACAAGAAAACCAAGAAATTTGACTCGTGAAAAGACAAGGAAAAGCATTCCCCATGAGGAAGGGGGAGGGGTGGTCTGGAATAAAAAACATTAGTGTGTGTGTAAGAGTGGAGTGAAGTGTAGAGCAGGGCAGGTGTAGAGAAACAAGAGACCAACACTTGGAGGAGGGCCATAATAGAGAAAAAAATATTGATGATATGACTGGATTAAGGAGATTAGTTTCAACACTCCACCCAAGATTGCTAATTGTAACTTCCCTCAAGGATTCCTTATCTGGCTTGGGGTGGACAACTGAGAGAGAGATTGCAATGCAACTAAGACTATGGTGGGGTAAAGTGCAACTCACCCTTGATTAATTGCAAGTAACATTTGATTATAATAATATAAGTGCACTTGGGAATTTTAATTTCTTCAATGTGATATAGTGCAAGAAATAGAACTAATGACTGCGTAATTACAAGTTTATTTTTTTAATGTGTATCGTAACGTGTGTGTTGCTTGTTTATGCCATAAATTGGTAAATTTCCATTGATTCCTAGATGTGAGGGAAATCTAGTTTCAATGGCCATGATAGTTGTGTAATTTTCATATGGCTTCTTGTGTATCCTTACATGCTCTTATAATGAGCTTGAAGGGAATAATATTGTAAATATATATAGTTCGAGTCATTGCTAAGTCTCTGGATGATACCAAATTCAATCAAATAAGTAACATGGCTAAGTGGATAGGGGAAGTTAACCCCTCAATCTCATGGATAGCCATGAATATTGGTTGGATATAAGGAGCTCCCCATAGGTTACAAGTGAGCTTAGTTTACCTTAGGAAAGCTAGATGATTCATATGTTTGTTGTAGATATTAAGAGATATTGTGGCGTAATAGACTTAAAATATAAGGGCGATTTCCTTGGCAGTAAGATAAAGTCTTAGATGAGAAGAGTCTTTGAATAAAACTTCAAGATTCATGTTGAATAGTTCATTGAGAACTCTTAAATGGTGGAAGTATTGTGAGGAGATTAAATGGCCTTGAAGTGCAGGTGTTTGGTCTTTACTAGGTCATTTCAAGTTTTGAATAGCTGCAATGTACACTAGTTGGGACTGTTGATTGGTTGTGAGGTCCTTAGTTTGGAGGAGAGGAGGTCAGAATGCCTCATAAGAGGCAATTGTGTGTAATGTCCCTCTAATATTAATTGTGAAGTCCACTGGAAAATTGGTAGCAAGGAAGAAGTGTTTGGGTGCTTTCATGGTTGGGGAGGACCTTGATAGTGTAGAAGTATTCTAGGCCACTTTAGTACCCTAGCATGGTTCTTATTAGATCTTGGGACAAGATGAGAGTCTCCATTGGCCAACATGCATTTATAAGGATAAACTTGAGGATTAATTGTTTTGTTCAGGCCAAAGAGAAATTAGGGAACATCCTTGGAAATTCTAGGGAGTTGGTGATCCAAGCTTTATCCCCTAGTCATATGGATGACACAAGGGCCATAACCAAGAGATAGTAGGAATGGGGCTTACCAAAATACCGAGCTACTAGAGGATTTAAAACTTTATGCTTTTGCATCTATATTGGTATTACAAACTATCACAAGTCAACAATAACTTTGTAAATTAGGCATGTTAACTAAAAACATTGATTACTAGAGTACCAAAATTTTTGAAGAATGATGTCATGATTATGTCACATATAATGACACGGTGATGCCACATGTAAGACACGTGTCACTTAGATTCAACATTTTTGGCATGCCAATTATGTAAATATGAGTGACATGTAGCAATAAACACATCAACAAATTGGCATGCGATAGCAAACACATCATCTTTTTCCATGTGTTAGATGTTGATTAAGTGTTAAAGAATGAGGTGGTATGCTGAACTATCACACAAACATATCGAGATATCAAGATCTTGTGAAGATTGTAATTATAGAAAAAAATTGATATCTTGGTATTCCAGTATCCATGTATTTCTATATGTAAAAATCTATTAGTTATTGAATAATATTGAGGTACATTAGGATATCATAACACTAGAGAGTTGGAAATGCACCTTTTATAAAAAAAAATGTATGGCAAGGCTCTAGTTAGATGGACTGTCAAAATATATGGATTAGTGCGAGAGTGACATGTGTCAGTGCCATGGCCTATACAAATGCTAATGCGGCCCTTAAGGAGTATATCTTCAAATCGACATAACTTTTTCCTAGGAGCTTAGAATGAGATGACATTTATATCATTGGAAAGCTCTTAATGAGTAGAAGATGATGGAAATGTCTAAAACGTGATTTGAGGCGATGGAAGAAAGATAAATTTTGATAACTTCATCTTAATAATAAACCTTAAAGGTAGGGTCTAGTTACACCCCACAACCCTAATATGACATTATGGGGTTGGGTGTGTTATACTACAGAAATCTATCCAAGCCACATATAGAGAGTTAGATCTCATCGGGCACAAGGAGGATCTCCTCCTTAGCTTCATTATAATCCAGAAAGACCCTCCCCAATAGTGTATTTAAGTGCCATTAGATATCCATCGTGTACATATATTGGTTGAAGTGACCATGGGTGTGACCAACATTAGAAACCTAATCAACTATCTCATTGGCCACCTCAGTAACACTCAAGTAGGAACATTCACATGCAATCCCATTTTAGCCTCGACAATTTCATCTTAGATAGGTTGGGGCATATGGAAATCTTAAAGCCTCTCAGAGGATTCCACTCTCTACTAGGCTCTAATGCCAACGTGATACTTGTAATAGGAAACATCACACCAACTTCTATCATGTTGCCTTAAGAATTGTTGCCATTGACTTGAGAACCAAACTCGACTCGAGATGGAAGGAAGAGATGAAGGGAGTGGCTATAGAGGGTAAGAGATGTTGAACATAGATGGAGGGAAGTAAAGTAAGATGAAATATAATGAGAGGAAAAGACTAGGAAGAGCCTAGAGAGTGAGGAGTGAGGAGAGAGTCAGAATGTTTGAGTAAGAGGGATTTATTCGCAACTAAGGACTCATAGTTAAAGGGATAAACAAAGACAAATCCAGACAAAGAGGAATGTTGCCAACAAGCTTCTCCATTGGAGAGTAGAGAAAAAAAAATTCTCTTGTAAGGAAACAACTGAATGGAGCAAATGACCTTAAAAATTGGTGTAATTTAACCACGTGGATTCCATTGTCTACAATAAACATAGAGTGTGAGACCCGAGCACAATGAGTAGTCATAATACTTTCAAAAGTTGAGACCTATACGGGAACCCTTGGTGTGTGTATAATTTCGCCCTTGCCTAGATTGAGCATCCCACTTCGAGTATAATGAATGAGCGACATGAGAAGTAAGGAGGGGAATGAACTCACCAATTGTGCCTACAACTCACCACTCTCCATAACAAGTGCTATTAAACTGAACATGTAGCAAGACCAAATTGGATCATCCTATTATGTGAGAACATTGTCCTCGGATCCTTGATGTGATACATGTTTGATGACCATGGGGGGTGCATTACCAAATCTATCACCATAAATACTTGGTGGGATGGTGGGCATGCACCCCCATCCATCTTATTGTTGACACCCCATCTAGGAGAAATTTTCATTCTTGTTCACAATTCATAGTTTTCATTTATTTAAAATTTGACACTTCATTTTGAATTTCCAAATAATCAATAGTATAAGGCATAAATTACAGAAAAAACATTTCAAAAGAAAATATGTTTTTCATATCTCTCCAAGATGCCTCCTCTTTAATTCCATGCAAATCTAATGACAGCAAGGCCTGCTGCAATCTCTTGGTAAAAAATGAAATGTAAGAGAGACAAAAAAACCTTGAAGGATATAGAAACCAAGAAAGAAAGCCTTCAAGGGAAGCGGTAGGGCCTACAATTGGATTATTAGAAGGATATACTAAAATCCCTAGAGGAGAACAAAAGGAAAACCTTGTTGGAAAGATAAGAAGAGTGGAGAATAAAAAGTAGAGAAATTTTGTTACAAGCAGGTGATAAAAACACCACATTTTCCTAACAATTTGTAAATAATAACAAGACCATACACACTATTGGGGCCATGGATAGACCAAATGGGTTAAAAGACACATCCTTTGTTGATCTAGCTAAAGAAGGGACTATGGAATTTGGGAACCTATTCAAGGAAGACTCTAGAGTGACCATTGACGCCATAAAAATGTGGCTTCTAATTTACCCAACTTTATTGACTAGGATGGAAATAATCAATTAATGGCTGAGGCCACAATGGAAAAACTTATGGGGGTCTTAATTAGTTTAATGCCCTAGTCTAGGTGACATCCTTGTGGTATTTTGTATTGGTTGTTTTGACGTCCCGCGAAATAATCTATTAAGGGTAGAAGAATACTTATTAGTGGCTTTCAATGTTACCTGTATCTTGCTCATCCTTGAATTAGACGATCTGTGTACCTTTGAATAAATTAGTCCCATTTCTATGTACATCAACATATATCCAATCATAAAAAAACTCATAGCTTGATAATTAAGAGACATTCTCTTCGATCACATCTCACTTAAACAATTTAGTTTCTTCTAAGAGACAAAAACACTTGAAGAAATTGGACTCACTGAGAGGGTCTACATTCCTTTCGCACTAGCAACCAAAAGACCCTCAATTTCAAGATAGATTTGTCAAAGACATTTAACAATGTTAGGTAGTTGTATCTCAGGATGGTTCTAATTAATCCATGTTTCTACCACTCTTTTGTCACCTAGACCATGAATTGTGATTGCACCACCTCATTTTATTTGCTTATAAATGGTTTTTCCGCACCATTTTTCGAAGTATAAATAGGCCTTAGATTTGATTTCCCTCTCTCCCCCCTCCTTTTTCTCTAGCGGCAGAAGGCCTCAGTAGAGCGTTAAAGGATGCTCTAGCCACATGCCATTTGAAAGGCATCGTAGGAAGGTCCATATTCTCAATTTCCCATTTATTATGTGTAGGTGATATTCTAGTAGTTTGTGAAGGGAACATCAACTATGTTAAGAAATTGGAAGAACTTCATAGCATTTTCTCTAAAGCCATTATAATTCTCATAAATAAATCCAAATTCTCTATTTCTCTTGGGGCTCTTAGACTAGGGAAAAAAATCCATATCTGAAACAATTTATCTCCATGTTGAAGACTTAAGGATAGGTTTCAAGTACTTGGGTTTTATGCTTAAAGCAAAAGACTACCACAAAAATGACGTGCTCTGGATCCTTGTCAAGTTGGAAAAGATAACAAATCCTTGGTGCAACAAATGGTTACCTAGAGTAGACTGTTTGATGCTAGTTAAGGTTGACCTAGAATCCATCCTAGTATATTATACCTCTCTTGCTTGGATATGAAAAGGTATTCTACGAAAATTCCACCAACTCTCTTATTACTTTATTTAGGTCAACAACGTAGATTTTTTTTTTTTTTTAATGGTTCTAGCATCATCAAGGAAATTGGCCATCTCCAAAGTTTTGGGTGGACGAGGACTAAAGAATGTCTTCCTTTTCTCCAAAGTGCCAGAAGCAAAAAATGTGTGGGGGGGTTATAAAAGGAATAGGGTCTTAGAAACAATGGAAACTAGGACACTACTGAGAGGGGTTGTGAATCAATAGTGTGGCCAAATTATACAACTTTTCACAAATTATACAATGTTTCACAAATTATACAAATTTTCACAAATTATACTTTTGAATCACTTTAACAATTGTTCATGGATCAACAACACAACTCAATCATGTAAAACATAAGATAATCAACAATCACATGAGCAAGATATACACAAGACACTAATATTTCTTTTATTGCAAGCCTCAACTTGATTACATAAATTCCCCACAAGCTACTACTTGTAGGTTTATTAGTTGTTACTGAAACAAACTTCTATTCCTACTCATTTATCTGTCTTCACTGAAAGGGACTGCTACCCTTGCTCATTTATTAACCTTTGTTGAAAGGGACTCTTGCCCTTGCTCGTTTATCAACTAATACTTAAAAGGACTCTTTCCCCTACTCGTTTATCAACTACTACTGAAAGAAAATATTGTAGTTTTTTCTTGTCAAAGGAAAAAATACTATATATATATATATAATAAAAAATAATATTTTTTATAAAATGGCTTATTTTTAAAATTGAAAAAATAATATTTTTTATAAAATGGCTTATTTTTAAAATTGATTTTATGCAAAATTGGGGGGCCTAGCCCAATATTCAAGTTCAACAAGGATTGAAAGTCACAACTCATAACAGCGTTGGAAACATTAGCCATCGAGAGAAGGACACATGAGACTATTAGTTCCCTACGTGTCGAGGAAAAATGGGACTAGTGGCAAGTATGCCAAAACTCCACATCAATGTGGGATTATTCCCATTCGTTGAAAAAGAAAGATGAGCCTCACAATGCATAACTTAGTGACCAAACATTGCTCATTAGAATGTTTTGCTCTAATTCACTACTCCTCATTAGGAATCTCACTCCATACATTGATGATGCCACAAATGACAAAAGCACGGGGTATATAAAAATCATGAAATTCATGTGCTTGCTCGATAAGAAATAGCAAAGAACGATTGCTAATCCCCGTGATTGTCCATGATTTAAAAAAATGCATATGAATAAAAATCTTGCAAGTTTTGAATGGCAAAGATGACCACTTACAAATCGAAGGCCTAGGATGGATTGCGAGGCCCCTTGTCCATTTGAAATTTGAAATTTAATTTAAGGAAGGTGTTGTTCCTCTAAGATGATAATGGTCAATTAATCATGCAAGAGCATCTAAGATATTTGTTTTGGGGGTTTTGGTTTTGGTTTTTATGGAGGACCAATACATAGACAAACTGTAAGAATGATGTATTAACTCTTTTTAGATAGTACTAATAGATAATCAAATGGCTGTTTTTTAACTTCAAACAGTGATTTGAATTTATAAGGTGTGTAGAAAGAATTGTAAGGAGATATGATTAATTTAGATTTCAGACAAAAAGATAAATTATCATAAGTGGAAAACCTTTGTCCAATGTTCAAAAGTTAAACAAACAATGCTCAAGATGACATAAGATGCTGACAATTTTATGATATAGAGGGAGCCTTTTAGACCGATAGTCCAATATCTCAGTCTCTTTATGATAATAACTTTAGAAAGGAATTTTAAGAATCACTGTAACACATTTATTCTCACCTGATATCTCTATAAAATTTAAACACATGAAGAATAAACAAAATGAATGAAACACATGAAAAACTAACAGAAGAAAATGAAACTGTATGAGACCAAATTTAGAATCCTTTGCTTTATTATTAGTGATCTAGAAACAACTTGTACATCAACGCTTTTACAAAATTGCTTATGAAAGGTATCACCTTTGCTAACTCATAGAAGAGAGTTATTTATACAAGTTGAGTGTTAAGAAAATATCTTAAACAAATTTACAAAAATAGCTTAATACAAAATCAAGAAAAATGAACTGATAGTCGATCTGTCACTATTTTGCTGTTGAACTATTGATGACTGTTCCCCAAAATGATGAATGTTGTTGACCTGTTGATGGCTGTTCCCCAAAATGGTGAATGCTGTTGATCTTTATTTCAGTCAAGTAAATCAATTAATTGTTCCCAAAGTTTATTATCTAGGATAGATAACTTAGTTACCCTTCGATAAACCTCATCCATTTCTGTATATTTAGTAAAAGTAGGTATTATTAAAAATATGTGTTTTATTTCATTAAAGATGAAAAAGGTATCTCGGAGGGCATTCAACACAAGCCTTGGTGTTGCTATACCCTTTATATTTGAAACTGTAGCTGCACTGGTCTTGACCTCTGTGAGCTTGCAGACATAGTCTTCAATAGGCATTAACTTATCATTTATCACAAATATGGAGGGAAAACCCTTGTCGGTCAAGGGTTCCAGCTTACTGAAAAAACGTTGAACTATGACATTAACAATGCTGCACTTTTCCTCCAACTAAAGAATGTGATTTTCTTTGTAATAATTTTCTTCACTTCCAGTATGGCTTCTGTCATGTCATCAATACCCAATTCTTGAAGCTCATAACTATCTTTAGAATTCATCAACTTGATTATATCAGTGGCTATTTCTAGCTTGTCCTCAAGTTCATTTGAGATAGTTTCAATAGCTTCTTGAGCTTCTTCCAACAAGTCTTTTTGATAAAAAATTATTCTGATATAAGGGCAGATATCTTTGATTGATTCAATGATATTTGCCCATATAATCTCCTTTACTAAACCCAGTGTATTTCTGAGGTAAGAGTCTTTTACTTCTTTCTGCAATACCTCAATTTGACCTCTTGCCCTCTGCAACTCAACTGCATGTGAGATGTCTACAATTGCTTTCATGTATTGTAGTGTCCTCAGTTGATCCTGTAATTTCTCGATTTCCTCTGCTTGAATAGACAGGTTCTGAACAACTTCAACAAGATGTTTAGATCCTTCTACTGTACTTGTGGTTGTTGCTGTGCCTGAGGTAGAAACTGCAGTCATAGGGACTGCTGCAAGAGGAACTACATCCATTGGAATATTGGCCTTTTTCACAGCGTCATCTTTCTCTTTGACAAGTCTTTCCATTTGTTCCTCCATCTGTTTTATTTGCAGATTTTGTTCCATGATGAGCTTCATCATGTTAGATTTCTGAGTCTCAGTTTCTTCAATTTATTTAGTCATTGGGTCCTCTGAAGCTGGCAATTTGAGTTGCTTCCTTAATGCTGAAATCTCAACATTTTTCTTCTTGACAATTTCTTCTGCAACCTTTATATTAGAGGGATCATATCCCATCTTCAGCACTAGCTCTTTCAAAGCTTTGATCTTGGTGTCTTTTGCCAATGAGGAAACTTTCTCAAGCTTGAGCTGTGACTGAGTATTAGCCAAGGTAACCTGCATCTTTGACAGACTCATGACAATGTTTTTTTTTTTTTTTCTTCGTAAGGCTGTTCTACTTATATTACAAAAAAAACAGAAAAACAGTATTTACAACTGGTGATTACATCTGGGCAGAGGCCCTGCATCTTCCACGAGATGTTTACTAGCTTCAGGATGGATTTACCCATTTCACTTATACAAAATTTGCCTCATGACACCTGGGCAACAAAAAATGGAGACTGTTGTCCACCCTCGCTGGCGTGGCAACATTTAACAGTATTTAACATGTAAGCCGACACGTAGACTATCAGAAAAACCGACACAGTAGACTTAGGTAGCATGTGAACCGACACAGTAAACCGACACAGTGGACAGAGAGACCGGCATAGAGCCATAACGAACAGACCAAGAAGGCGAAGAAGGAAAAAAGAGAGGGGTATTCCTATCGCCGCAGCAAAAATTCTGGACGATGGTGCCGTTAATCCTCATCGGTGGTATACGGCTCGTCCTCCTGTTTTCCTTTGAGTTTCTGGTCCGCCATGTCCGCGACCGAGAGCTGGATATTCGGCTTCGTCTCGCTGGGGCCAGCTTCCTCTGCTTGCATTGCTGGTTGAGCTTCCTGTCGAATTGGCCTCCTCATGTCCACCCGCGGGACTTCCATATCAACCATGGGGGCATTCAAGTCAATTACCCTTCCTCTGAGATTGCTGCAGTGCTCCACTGTTACAGAAACGATGAGCGTGTTGCTCTTTAAAGTGCAGGGGATTCTGTAGCGGATGGCTGGATGTTCTGAGTGCCCGTAATCCATGATTTCTCCACGCTCTCTCAGAATTCCTCGCTCTGCAACTCTGCCCGGGGTCCTGTTTACCTCCGAGGTAATCTCCATCGAGGAGGAGGGAGAATTCAGCTGCCTCTGCGAGGCAGCGCATCCGCGTGAACCTCCCCTTCTGCTGCTCATTCGTAACCTTTCTCTCTGCATTGCTCGGCAATGGTTCCAACTAAAATTCCTCTGAGCGTGGCTGCTCCTGACCAGGGAATGTGCAGGCACAAATGGCAGACGATTAACCAGCTTGGTGAGATGCCGAATTTCGACAGAGGGTTCCATTATAAGCTTCCTGTGCTTCCCCGCGCGTAGAGGCTCATTAATGGCTGAGGGGACGGATGAGCAAATGCGTCTGACTGCCTCTTCCCCTGCCTTAACTACTCGATCATATTTTGGCTGCATGGCTCGTCCAGGCTGCCATCTGCCCATGTGACGGGCCATGTGCCTCTCACATTCTCGCAGCACCCGCATCCGGGGGTGGGAGGTATTTTTGCACCAAATCGATGCATTCCTGTTTGAGCTGAGCGTCATCAATCGTATCCAGAGAGCCTGAGAAGTATGCTTCCGCCTGAGTCACACCCTGATTGGCCATTCTGTCTACTACTTGGTTAGCATTTCTTCTTACGTGTTGGAATGTTATGTTGAGGGGGTTGTGGAGCTTTTCCTCCAACTCTTCCAATCTACTTAACAGCCTCCAGCTTGTTGCTATTTTTACGGCCTTTGAACCGGCTTGTAATCTTTTTGCTGCCTCTATGAGTATAAGGGAATCACCCTCAACTGTTAATGGAAAGAGGTGATGATGCTCAGCGAGTTTTATACCTATCCATAGGCCTTCCAGCTCTGCAGCGTTATTAGTGTCAATGCCTAATGTTCCATAGTAGATTTGTGCTACTTCACCGGTGTGACGTCTGATGACTCCTCCATAGCCTGCGGGGCCCGGATTACCTTTAGCCGTGCCATCGAAGTTTAATTTGAAGGTATTGTGAGCTGGAGGGGACCAGGATTTAGGGGATGTTGATCTCTTCGAAGGATTGACAGATGCGTTGGAGGAGACGTTGAGGTCAAGATTCCACTCTGTGAGGATAAGATGCTCCTGCTGGGTTTCTGGCATGTCAGAGTTCTGCCAGGCTTTGAGGGCAAGAGATTCCTGAATGCTCTTATGGAGGATGAGCCAGAGGTCTTCGATGGAACGGATTGTGTTGTTGAAGATTCTGTGATTACGCTCCTTCCATAGGATCCAGTATACAAATCCGGGGATTAATCGCCAAAGGGAGTTAAGAATCAAGCTTTTGTATGGCTGTTGAGGCTAGTTTCTGATATTTGCTGTGATATCTACCTATCTTTGGATTGCTTGCCGGTTACATTGCTCAACTTTTTTCTAGAGTTGCTGTGCAAGGGGGCAGGTTTCCATGAGGTGACTTATGGATTCTTCATTGATATTGCAATTTGGGCATCTGGATGGCCCGACAAGTCCTCTTTTTATGATGTTGTCCCAGGTGAGTATGCGTTTTTTGCTTAGAAGCCATAAGAATGTGGAGACCTTGGGCCATAGCCCTGAGTGCCAGATTTGTCCCCAGATTTTATCTTTGTCCGCTTGAAGATTGGAGTAACGCAATAGGTGGGCTTCTTTTGTGGTGAATATGCCTTTGGTTGTGTAACCCCATCTGAGCTTGTCCTGCTGGTTGGATTGGCGGATTTTCCTGTTTGCCAGTTCTTGCTCAATGTCAGTGTACTGTTCTCCTTGCCAGTCTGGTTGCCATAGTAGCGCTGGTTTCCATGTCTGGAAGTCATGTTGAGGAGTCTGCTGCCAGAATTGGTGAACCTGCGTGATATTTCCTTGTTTCATGCGAGCATGCCATATAGGTTTGTGGAAAAGATTTGACAGCTTAGGGAGTTGCTGCCAAGAGTCATCCCAGAATCTTGCTGCTTGACCTGAATGGACTTCCCAGAAGCTGTGATCTTGTATGAATTTGCTGTGTGTTTTTGCATTGTTCCAGATTAGTGAGCCTTGCGCAGTGGGATTAATTCTTATGAGGTCATGCCATTGGCTGCCATTGGCATATTTGGCTTGCCATAGTTGAGCCCACAGGGTATATGGCTTTAAACCCAGTTCCACCAAACACGAGCACCCATTGTGTTGTTGTTGTGGAGCGGATCTCTCAGGCTAAGACCACCTTCTGACTTAGGTTTGCATATGTCTGTCCACTTGACCAGAGCCCATTTCCTGTTCAGGCCTGTGGAGCCCCAGAGGAAATTGCGTTGGAGGTTACGTATTGCCTTCAGCACCCATTTAGGAGCTGCAAGAATGGAGAAGAGATAGAGCGGCATAGCTTGTAAAACAGATTTGATAAGGACTAGTCTGCCAGCTATATTTAAGGCACGGAAGGTCCAGGTTGAAAGCTTTGATTCCAATTTATCCAGGAGCAGTCTCCAGGAAGCATGCTTGATTGCTGAGTTTGAAAGGGGGGCTCCTAGATATTTGGAAGGCAAATGGGAGATAGGGTAACCCAGAATTCGTGCTATGTGCCTTTGCGTGGAGGGGGGGGTACTGAAGAAAAAGAGTTGAGATTTGGCAGCATTGATTGAGGTACCGGAGGCATCAGAGAATAGCGAGAGTAGCGATTTGAGAGCAGATGCTTCTTTGGAGGAGGGGTGACCAAAGAGCATAGTATCATCAACAAATTGTTGATGAGTTTGAGGAGCACGACCATGAAGGGAAAGGCCTTTCATAGCTTGGGAGGATACAACGGATTTGAGGAGTCTGCTGAGCCCTTCAGCCATGAGGACGAAGATAAAAGGAGAGAGTGGATCTCCTTGCCGGATGCCTCGCGTGGGACGAAAAGGGATAGAGGGAGATCCATTCAGCAAAACAGAGAAACTCGGTGAGGTGATAAGATTCATGACCCATTTGGTCCAGGTTGCATTGAAACCAAAAGCTAAGAGCATTTTTTGAATGTAATGCCAGCTGAGCTTGTCGAAAGCTTTAGAAAGGTCAAGTTTTAGAAGCATACCTGGTTTTTTTAGAAGCTTTAAGGAGTGTATGACTTCATTTGAGAGAATTATTCCATCCATGATCTGCCGTCCTTCAACGTACCCTGTTTGTTCTGGTGAAATGAGGAGTGGAAGGAGCGGTTTGAGGCGGTTAGCAATGACTTTGGAAATGAGCTTATATATAACATTGCATAACGCTATAGGCCTGTATTTCTCTGGCTTGTGTGACTCTGCTTCTTTGGGTACCAGAGCTATGAAAGTCGAGTTGAGAGCTGGGAGGACCCAGTGCGTGCTTCTAGATTCTTCCACAAGTTCCCAGACTTCAGCCTTGATTAGATCCCAGAATTCATGAAAGAAGTTGGCTGTAAATCCATCGGGTCCGGGTGCCTTGCCGTCTTTGAGCTGAGCCATGGCTTCTTCGACTTCCTTTAGAGTAGTTGGCTGGAGTAACTTATTGTTATGCTCCTCATTGATGATTTTTGGAATATGTTGAGTGATAGCTCTGATTGCTTCAGTCCTGTTGCCTTCTGGTTCTTTGAGAATCTCTTTGAAGTATCCTGTGAATTCTTTTTCCATTTCTTCATGTGTCTCTATTCTTTCTCCTTGCTGATTGGTGACAAATGTGATTTTGTTGTGCATGCGCCGTTGAATGGTGGATTTGTGGAAAAATCTTGTGTTTTTCTCTCCATCTTTGAGCCAGCTGATTCGGGATTTTTGACGCCATAGAATTTCCTCTTGCTTTTGGCGTTCCTCAATTTGATGCCAGAGTTCCTGCTCCTGTTTAATTTGTTCTTCAGTTCGACCTTCCAGAATAAATTTTTGTTGAAGCTCTTTCATTTGCTGTTCCAGTTGTTGTCTTTGTTCCTGTATATTACCAAAGCGATTGCGATTCCATGCTTTGAGGGCGTATTTCAGATTCTTTAATTTTTGTTGAAACTGATACATCTTGGCCCCCTCAGGCGGTTTATAAGTTGTCCATGCATCGTTGACTACTGCTTTAAAGTTCTTGTTGGTGAACCAAAAAGCTTTGAACCGAAAGGGTCTGTTACCACCGTTGCCAAGGCGTGACCAATGAAGCATGACCGGCCAATGATCTGAGCCCCCTTGGGGTATAATTGAGGCAGTGAAGTCCCCTCCCAGGTGAACTGCATTGTCGGAGATAAGGAATCGATCTAGCTTAGAGGTGATATGGTGGATTCCTCTTCTTTTGTTGGACCAGGTAAATATGCCGTTGGAGGTGGGTATGTCCATAAGTCTATTATTTTGTAAAAATTGCTTAAAACCATTGCTGTCACTGTCAAGCCTTATTCTGCCTCCTTGTTTTTCCTCCATGGTTTTGATTATATTGAAGTCGCCTTCTCCTATCCATAATGGATAGTGTCTGCCTTCATTGAGGGATGAAATCGTGTCCAGGAGCTCTAGCTTTTGCTGTATTGATTGCGGGAAGTATACATTTGTGATGTGCCCATGTATGTTGGTTCCGATGAGGTGAAAGGTGGCCTGGATGATATGGTGGGTGGCGTGGAAATTATCAAGAGAGACAATCTGCGGATTCCAGAGTATGGCAAGACCACCAGATGCCCCCGAAGCATCTACAGATGTTGAATTGCATCTTGCCCATATTTTGTTACTGATACTATCAATCACTGCACTGCTGCTTTTCGTTTCTTGAAGAAAGACTATTGCTGGTTTTTCTTGCATGATTAAGTTTTTGACCGTTCTGTGTTTCGATGGACTGTTGAGTCCTCTTATATTCCATGATATGAGCTTCATGTAAACTGAGATTTGGGTTTGAAGAACTTGGTCAACTTGGGAAATCTTCCCGAATTCATGAGTGTTTCTCCTACTAGGATTGTCCTCTGTAGATCTATTTTTCTACCTCTTTTCTTTGTTTCTTTGAGAAGTTTTTTGCCGTCCCATTGGCTACCTCCCTGTATGCCCAGTCCTTTTTGTTGCTGTGCCATGGTCAAGATTTCCTCAAGCCTGTCAATTTGCCAGGGAGCTATGGAGTTGTATTCTTTTTGTTTACAGGCTGTTTCTAGTATAGAGAGATCTATTTTAGATATATCAAGCTCCTCCAGATATTTGTTGTACTGATCTTCCTCCATTTCCGTGGGAGGGTTGTGCTCCTCCTCCGCTATTATTTCATGAAGACTCATGGCCAGAGCAGCATCAAGATCCATGTCTGTTTCCGGCTGTGTTTCTTTCATTAAGGCTTTCCCTTTGGATGGGGAAGAGGGGCCGATATTCGATTCAGATTCAACATTCTTCATGTGAGGAAAAGGATTGGCAGCGAACATTACATGGTCAGGGGGGTTCAAGGGCGCAGAGCGGTTGAGGGAGGAAGTGGGAGGAAGAGGCGGATCTTGGGATGTAGGGGTGGAGTTGCTCTGCGGGTCCTGCGAGGCGAGGACAGAGAATTGATTCTGAGGATCTGATTTGACAGTTTGGTCCTGGGTTGCATGTGTCTTTCTGGTATGCCTGCGGCGAATGGGAACTTTTGTGAAGCCGTCTGAATCCTTATTGGGATTTGGGGAGGAGTTTTTTGTCTGCATGTTTAGCGAGCAGTCTCGGAAGAGATGTCCATGCTCATGACATTTTCTACAGCGAAAAGGGATGTGCTAATAGTCTAAAGGCTGTATCCATTCATAGTCATCGTGAGAGAGACTTACCGAGTCTGCTAAGGACGTTTTTAGATGCCTCTGGACACAGATCCGGGCATATGATGTATATCTTCTTGTCTTTGTTTCTGTAGCAGTTGTGATGAAGGTCCCAAGCTTATTACCTATGTCCGCCAGTGTATCTTCTTTCCAATATTCCATAGGTAGTGAGTACATTCTGATCCAGACGGGGGCCCAACTGAAGTCTTCTTTATCGGGGTTGAATCTGGGCTTCCATTCTGTTAGATACAGGCCTGAGGAGTTGAAGAAGTATGGGCCGCCCTCAAATATCCTCTTCTTGTCCTCTATGCAATGAAAAATGGCAGTGAAGAAGCCTTTTGGACCTAGCTGCAGGGTGACATGTCCCTTTGGCTTCCATTTGGATGCCATCCATCCGTATAATGCCTTTTTCGTGGGCCAGAATCCCAGGAATTTACCAATGAGTGCATGGTCCCTCATGAACTGGATTTCTCCGTTGATGCGATGGCTTGGCAGTTCAACCTTGATCCGCTCTGCAGCTTTTGGAATGCAGGTCGCTGAGGTCACTTTTTTCTGGGTTGATTCTTCATTGGCCGTGTCAGGGCTGGCATCTTGTTTGTCATA
>Ga0139314_100065_pt1 | contig 17876 bp, 21 predicted proteins | sample In2P11_FD_99376 | JGI IMG/M metagenome (GOLD analysis project Ga0139314, IMG submission 99376)
CTTTACCATCTCCAAAATATCTCAGATCAAGCATATTGTATCTGTATTTTCTAAGGTGGGCCATTATCCCAAGACAAGAGCCCACATAAGTTTGGACTTGTTAATGAAAAAGAAGAAAGAAAAATATTATTTTTAAGCATGGGTTTCATGCTTCATTTTATTGGTCATATAGGTCAAGCATGCATTTCATGTTCCTCGGGTTTGTCAAGTCAAAAGAATATTTTTCTTAAGTCATGAGAGTCCTTATCAATTGTGTAAGACACTACTGGGCAAGTTGTAACATGTAAAAGATATTAATTATGAGTCTAGAAAGTCGAATAAGACTCCAAGCACAAGTTGGCCCTACCAAGGAGAAGTCAGCCTAGTAATGGGCTATTCGACCTGATGGGAAGGCTATATAAAGGAAGGAAGCTTGATTCATTTGAACACAGTTATGTAGTTTCATCTCAAGCAAGAAAAGGAAGAGAAAAAGGGTTAGAAGACAAGAAAGAAGTCCAAGCAAAGAAAGGAGACTTGATTTTTGTCCACACGTGCGAAGGATAGGGTTTCTAAAATTACTTGGACACGAATTGTAGGTCCGAGTTGCAGGAGGCCGAGAATTGTAGATTCAAGTTGCAGGAGGGCCGAAACTTTGATTTGACTTAGTTTGACACTCGTTGACTTTGGAGACATTGACTTGCTTGAGGAAGGAATTCTTGGAAGATTGACTAGAAATGAGGATTTCTACTGTTCTAAGGGACCAAAGTTGCAAATCTGAAGTAAAAGGTCACAATTCTAAACTAAAGTAGATCTGAAGAGGTTCAACCATTGTTGACTTGGTCAAACTTTCTTTGACTTGTTTGGAAGAAATTCTTGAAGAGCTGACTTGGTGCTTGGAGGAGGTTATGACATTGGTCTTAGGGTCTCAGAGTTCTCATTGGAACTGACGAGAGTTAGTTGGTACAGGGGATGACGGAGCAAAATTGGCGGAGCTAGAGTGCCAAAGTCTGAAGCAGTGCAATGGAGTGTTGTAGCAGTGCGAGAGGCATAGAGCAGATACAACAACAATGTAGTAGCATTTGAGGGTCAAAATAGATTAGCAGCAGATGTAGCTTCAAAGTCACGGGGTATCCAAACTGACCAACATGTCAACTTTTGGGTGGCATTTTGGATTCTTATTTCTCAGCGACTGAGTTGTAGTGCAACAGTTAGCAGTGGCAATGCTATGGGCAACATGATGGAACATATTGAGAGGGAGCTGCAGTGCAGATGCAACAGTGACAGTGGCAGTGTCATGGGCAACAATACAAATTGCAGTTGTGCAGTGGATGAAGGGCAGCAGGCCGAGCATCAACACTGCAGAGGACCAATGCTGTGGATCAGTGTGATACTTCTGCTGGGTAGTATTGCTAGAGCACATTCCTTGCTAAGAGGGAGTGTTGATTTTTGGGTAGCATCGGATGTGCTCTAGCTCCGAAATTTTGTGGAGGGGCTAGAACACATGAGATCTCCAAGACCCAGAAATCGTTTGGAGAAATTTCACCCAGATTGTATTTTATTAAAATAATTAATATTTTTAATGGGGTTCCTAAGTCTAAACTTAGGAAAATTAAAATATTAATGGGTATTAATGAAAATATTGGTGAGGAGCTTCTAAGATATGAGGATTAAGTTCAATTTAATCTTAGCCGTTGATTAGAGATTAGATCACAATCGTTGATTTCTCAACAGGAAAAGTATAAAGGGAGGCTTGGGGTCAATTGGAGAATATACACAGAGAGATTGAGGAAATCGATTTTCTGAGGTGAGAAGTTCTGAGGAGGGAAATCGATTGGGGAGATCTTGCAGCTAAGGGGCAGTGGTAGTTCGGGAATACAGATAGAGAGGCGGGGAGAAGCTTGTGGAAGCAATGCAGTAGCTAGGAGCGCTGACACTGGGCCAATCTGGGCCCACGCAGCCTTGACGCAGAGCCAGAAGGGCCAACATAGAGGGAGAGAACTACCTTTCATGTAGAGCGCCGGAATTGCTGGAACAGCCGAGAGAGCTGACACAATGGGCAAAAGAGTTGACAGAGAGCCTCAGAGAGCTCCACGCAGGCCCACGTAGTTACTGTGAAGGGGCATCGTAGTTGTAGTTAGGCTAGCCAGATTTGTTGCTGGATCAGCTAGAATTTGTCGGGTGAAGTGAGGTAAAACTCATCAGGTTTTCCGCCATTGTATTTCTCTGTCACTGGTTTGCCGGGAGGGCAACCAACATTTGTATTCAAAACTTCTGCTTAATGAAAGAAAGCCCTCAGAGCTGCTGCACTGGTTTTCCCGCATTGGGTTTTTCTGGGATCATTTACTGTAAAAAAAATGTGTCCTTTGTATGGTTGTCTCATTTATTTTTTAGTACTTGATCTGTATAGTGGTGTAGGCTGCGGTGTATTTACATTAATATTTTCTGAAGAATTTTGAAAATAACTTGTTAAACTGAAGAACACAAGTAGGTAGTGCAAATTAGAGTACTGCAATAGGATTTTTGGTTTGTTAGATTCAGAAATTTTCACATTCTCCAACATGGAATCAAAGCTAAGGTGTGTTGAGAAATCTAGGGCATCTAGATTAGGGTGATTTCTCTTAGACTTGATAATTGCTTATGATGTTCTTTTACTTCTACTTGTAGTACTTGTCATTAGCTTCTTCTTTACTTGATTAGTACAATGTTCTTATCATCAAATAACTACCAAACTATGAAGATCAATAGAACAAGAGGACACAAGATATAGGCTGCAAGCCAGGGCCAAAACCTCTCCTAGAGAGGAAAACCCACAAGAATTCTTCTCTTCTTATAGAGTCTTCAAATGATGAATTCCAAGACCTCTTAGACTCTAGACAAAGACCCCTCCAAGACCAATTCAACTTCTCTTTTGATGAACTTATCCTTAACAAAGTCAACCCAAGTCAAATGAACCCAAATTTCATATCTCAGCCTCCTCTTTAGATTTTTGGCTTCTGCTTTAAGTCTGCACTTTTCAGCACTGCTGCAATATTTGCAACGTCTCCTTGCTTGCTTTAGCTTGCTTCTCTTCCTTGATAACTTGTCTTGCAAACGTGATGTTTTAGCTTCAGAATTTGGTCCTTTTAGTGGGCTGCAATTTGTGGTTTGGCTGCAGTGATGGATGCCCGAATTCTTTAAAACAATCTTTAAAACTTCGCTCTCTCTTACTTTTGTTCTTTTCCTCTTCGTTCTCCTTTTATCTACTTCTTGTCCTTGTGATCAAACTTGTTGGATGTGCTATTCCAATGAGTTCGATTGCACAGTTATATATATATATATCCTTTCTTTGGAGTTTGAATTGTCATTATGAGGTTGACTTGTTCTCTTGTAGGCCAACTTGGTCTTGGAGGGGCTTTGACACAATTTATGACTCAAATAAATTATTTTGGCTTAATACAAAATGCCCAATAGGGTCTCTTACATACAACAATTAGTCTTTCACTTCATTGGCTCTATGACAACTTCATAGAAACACACAATGGGTGCTTGAGCTAAAAAAGATTGACCTAGGGCATCAAAATCATGCTAATAATAATAAATTTTCTCTCTTTACATCAAATACATAAAATCAAGATTACATAAGACATTATGAAGACCGAACCTAGTTACATATTTCAACACTCCTTAATTAGGGTGGTATTCATAATACATACAAGGTACATGGACATTCTCATACTGAAGAATTCTCATAAGAAGAGTCGGATTGGTAAGCCATCTCGTAAGCCATATCAGCGTATATCAATGCATCTCATCATATCAACCAACAATCATAGCAAGGCCTTGACTAATAGCTCTATCTCTCCACTAGATTAGAGCGCAATGCTGGGGAGACAATGATTTATAGACACCTTCATCATTGTCTCTCAAGGCACATATCCCATCCGGATGTTCACAAGGTATGCACTTTTAGGACCATTCCTATGTTGGGTTTCCACATCCTCAAGGAATTTCCTCTTCGAGTACTCTTACCTATTGGATGCCCTACCTCATACTCAAAGAATATCAAAATTCAGATGCTTACCCAGTCTTGCATTCTTTCTTCATAATGTGAAAACAAGAATGTTGTGTCTATCTGTCCCTCTTAACTAGGGAGCATCTACTCATTCCTATAAAAGGAATATACCCAGGCTCCCTCTCAACTAGGGACTTGTTTTCATCAACAACTATTTTCTCTATGGTGGAGTTCATGGTACTATTTGCTGCTTGTAGGGCTCCTCCTTTCGCATTATCACGTCATGGATGAACTTCAACTTCTTCATCATGGATCCATCTTCTTCAAAACTTCTTTGTAGGGCTTCGGCCATTGTCTACATAATTTTCTTTCAACGAAACATAGTTTTGAACCAATAATCATGTTATCTTTCTTTTCATTGGGAAGTGACCTTCTTTGTCATCATCTGGCTATCCTTGATACTACTACTTTTTTCCAAGTCATGTTTATTCCAGGGTTTTCCATCTGAGTCTATGTGTTCTAGTTGTAGGTGAATTTCTACAACCCTCTTCTGGTAGCCCTGTTTCAAACCCAACCAGATGCTTGCTTTCAAAAATAAAAAGTGAACTTCAAAAATATAATTACCTCTTTATGATGGCCTTTCATCGTAATATCAATTTCTACCACACCAACATCTTTCATATTGTATGAATCCATCTCCAAGAGAATTATTATGAAGGTTCTCCCTCATCATCATACTTATCAGGGTCTTCATACCTTCTCCATGGAGATGTCATAGCTAATCCTTTGAGATATTGATTACTCATGTTTTCTCAATTGTCTCTAGGTACATATTTACTAATTCTTCTTCCAACATCATATAATGCTTTCCTGGAATCTTAATACATAGTTCCTTCATCATAGGAATAATGGTTGCTAATCGCCTCATATTCTCCATGAGGTCATGTAATGTTGATTCTATCTTGTCATCATGTAGAAGAGTTCAATGCATATTATATTTATGCTTTCATATTGTTGATTTCTGGTAGCATCAGATGTGCTCTAAGTCTCAAATTTTGCAGGGAGGCTTAGACACATGTATTCCAGAGAACCCAGAAATTGTTTTGAGAAATTCTACTCAGAAACAGTTTTATTAAAATAATTAATTATTTTTAAAGGGACCCCAAGTCTAAACTTAGGAAAATAAAATAATTAAAGGGTATTAATATAAACTATGGGTGTAACTTCTAGAAGACGACAATGATCAAGCAAAAATGATCTTAGCCATTGATTATGTTCTAATTTTGGTTGTTGAATGTAAACAAGGAGATTATTTAAGGAGGCTTTAGGGTCACTTGGAAAGACATATAGAGAGTTCAGAGAATCGATTTTCTGAAGCAGAGCAGCGGTTGGGAGATTTTCGATAGTGGGCTATTGTAGTGAGGGGAAGGGATAGTTGGGTTGGAGTATCTTGTCTAGGACCCAGGATACGTAGCAGAGAGGTAGATAGATTCCAGGTGGAGGCAACATAGACTCAGGAGGGGTTGACGTTGGGCAAGAAGGGCCCAGACAAAGCTTGATGCTGAGCCAAGAGGGCTCATGCAGAAGCTGTGTAGTCTTCAGCGCAGAAGTCTAAGTTTGCTAAGGGAGCTGGCATTTCTGAGTTGGGAGGGATGGAAACTTCTCTAGAGGGCAAACGTTTCCCAATTGAGCTGACGCAAAGCCTTTAGAGGCTGACGCAGGGCCTACACAGTGCCAACACAAAGATAGCCGGGGAGAGTTGGTTCAGCTGACAGAACACTTGAGAATCACTGAGTAGAGTGAGGTAATCTCACTAAGTTTTTATGCCTATTTATTTTCTTTGTAACTGGATTGCCAGAAGGGCATCCGTAGTTGTATTCATAAACTACTGCTTAATAATATAAAAACCTCAAAGTTGCTGCACCGATTTTCCTACATTGGGTTTTTCCGGGGACATTTGTCCAAAAAATACTGTCTCACTTGTGTGGATTTTTCTCTATTGTTTTGTTCTTGTTTTGGCCAAATTAATTAAATAAATGAAGGCTGCAGTTGTATTAGGTTCGATATTTGCTGTAGGAAGTAGTAGATAATTTGGTTAAGGCATTAAGAAATAAGAGAAGTTTAGTTAGTTGCTGCAGTAAGTAGATTTGGGTGAGGATTCTCGAATTTGCACATGGTATTAGAGCTAGTGCAGGCGAAACAAGAAGAAGAGATCTAGAGTACCCAATGCTGAGTAGAAGAGGGAGATTGAAATAGCTGCAGGAGGTAGCAGTTCGAAACCCTAGAGATTTTGCGCAGTCCTAGCCGGAGGATTGATTTTAGAGGCAATCTTTCTTTGAGTGAATCGACAAAGAGAAGAACTCCCAGTTCGAAAGCTTGCCGGGGCAGAGGAAGTAGCGCTTAAGCCCTCAATGTGAGGAGAAGCAGGTGGGACACAGTCTTTTCTGCATGCCGTTTTGTTGGGCAGAAAGGTGTCAGAAGAGAAGGAAGAAGCATGATTGAGGGAATTTCTTCCTCAATAAGACTTCCCTCCAAGAAGTCCGTTTTCTTCTTGGCTGAGAAGCAACAGTAAGAACCAAAGAGGATATTTTCGACATTTGTGGTAGAGATGGCAACCAATGGCTTGAGGGATCAGGATAGGTTGGACGGAGCATCCAACTACGTCATCTGGAAGGCTAGAATGTCATTCCTTCTAGATGAGTGTGCCCTCAAGACATGTGTCGATAGCGTGGTCGCTGTGCTTGCAAATGCAGATCTATTAAAGAAGTACCGAGTTGAGATGGCGAAGGCAAAAAGAATGATCCTCGACGGAGTGAAGGATCATCTGGTTTGTGACATTGCTAGCGGAGGGACTACTAAGGAGATGTGGGATGCATTGTCTACGTTGTATTAGGGATCTTCTGAGCAAGGAAAGATGTACTTGGAGTAGAAGCTGAGATGTGATCAGATGCAGTAGGGGGAGCTTGTGAATCCATTCCTCACGAAGTTTCAAGAGACTCAGGACGAGTTATCTGTTTTGGGTTCTACACCTCAAGGTTTTGAGATGGTGAGACTGGCCCTAAAATCAATCTCAAAAGAGTGGCAAGTCTTTGTCCAGAGCATCCTGGGCAGGCAAATTTGCCAGACGGGGATAGTATGTGGGCAACTATCAAGCAGGAAGAGCTGAGGAGAGATCTAGTCAAGTGCAAGCTTCACGGAAGCAACAATAGTGGTTCAAAGCCCAAGGAGGAGGAGGATAATGCAACCTTTGCATCTAAGGGGTAGTAGGTGTGAAAATTATATCAATGCAACATCTTATTTACTTTGCCTACTTATTTCCAATAAGTTATTTATGAAATTCCTTCAATAAACATTAAAATAAATACTGTTGCAGATATCACATCATAATTAAAAAACAAACACATGCACAAGAATCAAAACATCGACACAGTTATTTTGGACAATAGTCCCGGGAAAAACCCAATGTGGGAAAATCAGTGCAGCAAGGGAGGATTTTATTATTCAGCAATTCTTTCGTACAACAGGTGCCAAACTCGCTTACCCAATAGAGAGAAAAATTCTCCAACACTTCTCCCAGTCCCAGTACCAGCCTGGATGACCTCTGCGTAGCTCCTCGACACTCTGCGTCAGCCCTGGGCCTCTCTACATCACCCACGCAGGCCCTCTAGTGACTGTGTAGTCTACTGCTGCCTCTGCGTCTGCCTCTTCTGCCTCTGCGCTAGTCTTCTGGTGCTGATCTTGACTCTCTGTTCTGTACTTGCTACCTCCTGCTGCTCTCTAGACCACTAGTTCGAATTTCTCTGCTAACTCCGCCCCAGAAATCGAACTGACTAGTCTCCCTCAGTGTGTTCTCCAATTGACCCTTAAGCTTCTTCTTATACTTTTGCTGTTGGTCTTTCAACGACCGAGATTAAATCTCTAATCAATGGCTAAGATTAGACTTGAATTGATCCATGACTTTTGGAACCTTCTAACCCAATTTTATATTAATACCTATTAAGCTTAGACTTAGGAACTCCATTAATATGATTAATTATTTTAATATCTCCCAAATCGGTTAGAATCTGCCCAAACCATTTATGGGTCTTGAAGATTTCATGTGCTTTAGCCTCTTCACCAATTTTCATGGCTAGAGCAGATTCGATGCTACCCCAAATCAACATAGCCTCTTAGCGAGGATTTTGCTCTAGTAATACTCCACAATGAGCATTATTCTGATCATACGACATCGGTTCCTATGTTGATGCTAAGCATCCCTGCCCAACTTCTTTTGCACCACTGCATCTTGTACTGCTACCCATGGCTCTATCATTACCACTGCTACATCTGTATTGCAACTCCCTCTCCATCCGTGTTGCTGCTGGTCCATCTTCCCAACAATGCATCTGCATTGCAACTCCCTCTATATCCATGCTGCTGCTAGTTCTTTTTCCCAACACTGCATCTGCACTACAAAATCCTACTCATCATGTTGCATCATGCTACTACTGACTACTACTACACTGCAACATCATACCCATTTCTGCTACTGAAATAGATTCTTTATCATCCCCATCTTCTCTCTGAAATAATCAAACTTGGTTCTTCCAAGGTCCTTAGTAAGGATGTCTATCACCTGTTCTCCTGTAGGAGTGTAGCTCAACTATACAGCGCCTCGTTGGACACAGTCTCTGACAAAGTAACACTAGATATCAGTATGCTTTGACCGATCGTGAAACAGTGGATTCTCAAAGAGCTTGATGCAACTCTGATTATCACACATGATCCTGGTCACCTCCATTTTTCTCCTGAATAGGTTCACATGTAGTTTTCTAAGCCATATGGCCTTACAAGAAGCTGTGCTCGCTACCATATATTCTGCCTCAGATGAGCTCAGAACCACAAAGTTCTGTTTCCTACTGCACCAGGAAGTCATTCCTGATCCAATTTTGAAACAGTACCCAGAGGTACTTTTCCAATCCATTGAACTTCTTGCCTAATTTGCATCAGTAAATCCACTCAATCTAATATCCTTACCCCTGATGTACAAGAGTCAATAATCGACTATTCCCCATAAATAACTGAGAACATGTTTGGCTGTTGCCCAGTGCGTCCTCTTTGGTTCTACCATGAATTGATTAATGGTGTTGACAGCATAGCAAATGTCTGGCCAAGTATTGACCAAATACATTAGGGACCCTATGAGCTTCCTGTATAAGGTGGGATCAACATCCTTGTCTTTTGATGCATCAATCTTCTTACAGTTGGTGATGATTGGAGTAGCCATGGGTCTACAGTCCTCCATTGTGAATATTTTCAGCATTTCTGTAGCATACCTCCCTTGCCCAAGGAAGATCTCTCCCTGCTGCTGCTAGACTTCCAACCCTAGGAAATAATGCATTCGTCCCAAATCCTTCATATCGAATTCTGTGGCTAGATTCTTCTTGCAGTCCCCAATGGGCTTGGATGATCCTATTAGAAAGAGATCATCCACATACAATACAAATATTAGCGGCTCATTCTCTACAACCAAATAGTAGAGATTTGGATCTATGCCACTCTTGACAAATCCCATCTTCTGTAAGTAGCCATCGATTCGACCATACCATGCTCTAGTTGCCTGTTTCAGCCCATACATGGCTTTCTTCAACCTGCATAAATGAGACTTATTATCATGTGTCTCAAAGCCCTCTAGTTGTTCAATGTATACCTCTTCTTCTATTACCCTGTTCAAAAAAGCCGTTTTGACATCCATCTGATGAATCTCCCACCCCATCTGTGCTGCAAGAGATATCACAGTGATAGATTTATGCTTGGCTACTGGGTCGAAGGTTTCCTCGTAGTTAATCCATTTCTTTTGAGCATACCCCTTAGCCACAAACCTGGCCTTATATTTCTCAACACTGCCGTCTGGAGCGTACACGATCTTCTAGATCCATCTTGAACCTACCACTGATCTATCTTGAGGCCTTGGCACTACCTCTCAGACATCGTTCACCATTATGGAGTTGTACTCCTCTACCATCACATCTAGCCAAACTTGATGTTGAGCTGCCTCCTGGAAACTGGTAGGCTCCCCATCCTGAGCTACTAATGTTTGATATCTATTTGGCTATTTTCGCTCCCTCTTATTGTTTCTTGGCACATCGATGAAGTCCTCTGCATCTTGCAGAATCTGACAAATTTCTTTGCTAGTTCTTCCTATGCCAGCAGATGCTTCTGTTAGCTCCTCGTCATCCTGTGAATCTTCCTGATCCGAGGAAGAAATCTTTACTTCCATTGGTTGAAGAGGTTTAACCAACAACTCCTCTTTTGACTGCTCCTCGGAAGGCATCTCACGAGATTTTTTGAAAGCCATACCCTCCATGAACTTCACATTTCGTTGAATCACTACCTTCCTACTCCTTGGAAGATAGATTCTATATGCCTTAGAGTTCTTGCTATATCCCACTAGATATACTTCTTCTGCAGTTTGATCCAGCTTTTTCCTCTTTTCCTTGGGTACGCGACAATATGCTAAGCTCCCAAATATCCTGAAATGATTAACTTCAGGTGTCTTCCCTATGAAAACTTTCTTTGGAGTAATATTGCCCAACGCCCGATGAGGAGTCCTGTTTTGAACATAGACTGCTGTGTTGCATGCTTCTGACCATAGGAATTTTGGCATATCCTGATCATACATCATGGCCCTAGTTGCTTCTACAATAGTCTTATTCTTCCTTTCTGCTACTCCATTCTGGTTGGATTGTAAGTAGTTGTCCACTCTCTTCTGATGCCCTCCTTAGCGCAAAAATCAGTGAAGCCCTTATCGACATACTCTCCACCATTATCTGAGCACAAAAATTTTATTTTCTTCCCAGTCAGATTCTCCACTAGAGCCTTGAACTCTTTGAATCAACAGAAAACCTCGTCCTTGGTTTTCAGAAAATAAATCCAAGTTTTCCTTGAGTGATCATCAATGAAGGTAAGGAAGTACTCGGCATCACTCAAAGCTTTAGTGGACATAGGTCTGTAGATATCTGAGTGTATCAATCCTAGTACACTCTTGGCCCTGTGTTTACTTCTAGGAAATGCTGCCTTGGCATACTTTCCTAGAGCACATCCTCTGCATACATCATCTCGTTCTGTACTGAGATCCGGAACTCAAGTTACAGTGCTCTTGAGAATTCTCAGAGCACCATGGTGCAGATGTCCCATTCTTCTGTGCCATAGTTCGTTCATGTCCTTGTCTCCATGATTGCCTATTAGTGCCATTGGTGATTTTAGTTGTAATCTGTACAACCTATTACTTTTGATGCCGATCTACATTTTCTTTTTCCAGCTTGGGTGTTTGACGTATACTTTCTCCTTGATGAAGAAGACGTCATAGCCCTTACCTTAAAGTTGCGACACGGAAAGTAAGTTCATCCCCAATCTTGGTACATGCAGCACATTGGTAGCACATAACCGTTTTCCCGATTCTGTTTGAAATGCTATGGTACCCCTCCCTACTAGAGTACACTTTGCTTTGTTCCCCATTGTGATCTGAAAGTTCGTCTTTTCTTCTCGATAATCTGAGAAACATTCCCTGATTCCAATCATATGCCAAGAGGCTCCACTGTCTATATACCATACTTTTGATGATGCAGAACTAGTCACACAAGCCACTTCTTCTTCCAGCCTGGAAGCCAACATAGAGAAATTGAAATCATTTTCTCTTGTGCAAATTTTTTGAAAATCTGTGTGAGTCTCCTGACGTGGATGCCTCTGCATCATGGTCTCGACCCATAACTGATTTTCTCTTCCTGTCTCTGATTACTTGTTCCGATACCATGTGAAAATTCTGTCACTGCAACATCTGATTTACTTTGCCTACTTATTTCGAATAGGTTATTTATGAAATTCCTTCAATAAACATTAAAATAAATTCTGTTGCAGATATCACACCATAATTCAGAAACAAACACATGCACAAGAATCAACACATCGACACAATTATTTTGGACAACAGTGCCTGGAAAAACCCAATATGGGAAAATCGGTGCAACAAGGGAGGATTTTATTATTCAACAATTCTTTCCTACAACAGGGTACCAAATTGGCTTACCCAACAGAGAGAAAAGTTCTCCAACACTTCTCCCAGTCCCAACGTCAGCTTGGCTGACCTCTGTGTAGCTCCCCGACACTCTGCGTCAACCCCTGTTTGTCTGCGTTAGCCCTAGGCCTCTCTGCGTCATCCCTGCAGGCCCTCTAGTGACTGCATAGTCTATTGCTGCCTCTGCGTCTGCCTCTGCATTGGTTTTGTGGTGTTGATCCTGATCTCTGTTCTGTACTTGCTGCCTCCTATTGCTCTCTAGACCACTAGTTCGAAATTCTGAGCTAACCCCACTCCAAAAATCAAACTAACTGGTCTCCCTCAGTGTGTTTTTCAACTGACCCTAAAGCCTCTTCTTATACTTTTCCTGTTGGTCCTTCAACAACCGAGATTAAATCTCTAATCAACGACTAAAATTAGATTTGGCTTGATCCATGACTTTTGGAACCTTCTAACCTAGTTTTATATTAATACCCATTAAGTTTAGACTTAGGAACTCCATTAAAAATATTAATTATTTTAATATCTCCCAAACCGGTTTGAATCTACCCAAACCATTTATGGGTCTTGGAGATCTCATGTGCTTTAACCTCTCCACCAATTTTCATGGCTAGAGCACATTCTATGCTACCTCAAATCAACACTCCCTCTTGCGAGGACTGTGCTCTAGTAATACTCCACACTGAGCATTACTCTGATCATATGACATCGGTACCTGTGCTAATGCTAAGCCTCCCTGCCCAACATCCTCTGCACTACTGCATCCTGTACTACGACCCATGGTCTATCACTATCACTGCTACATCTGTACTGTAGCTCCCTCTGCATCCATGTTGCTGTTGGTCCATCTTCCCAACATTGCATCTGCACTGCAACTCCCTCTGAATTCGTGTTGCTGCTGGTCCTTTTTCCCAACATTGCATTTGCATTGTAAACTCCTACTCATTATGCTACTGCTGACTGCTACTTTAGTGCAACATCATACCCATTTCTGCTACTGAAATAGATTCTTTATCAGCCCCATCTTCTCCCTGAAATAATCAAACTTGGTTCTTCCAAGGGCCTTGGTAAGGATGTCTGCCACCTGTTCTCCTGTAGGAGTGTAGCTCAACTGTACAACTCCTCGTTGGACATAGTCTCTGACAAAGTGACACTGGATATCAATATGCTTTGACCGATCGTGAAACAGTGGATTCTCAGAGAGCTTGATGCAACCTTGATTATCACACATGATCTTGGTCGCCTCCATTTTTCCTCTGAATAGGTTCACAAGCAGTTTTATAAGTCACACAAAGCTGTGCTCGTCGCCATATATTCTGCCTTAGATGAGCTCAGAGCCACAAACTTTTGTTTCCTACTGCACTAGGAAGTCATTCTTGATCCAATGTTGAAACAGTACGCAGAGGTACTTTTTCGATCCACTGAACTTCCTGCCCAATTTGCATCAGAGAATCTTCCCAAACCATTTCTGGGTCTTGGAGATCTCATGTGCTTTAGCCTTTCCACCAATTTTCATGGCTATAACACATTCGATGCTACCCCAAATCAATAGCAGGAGCAGTGGAGACGTAAGAAAGATGTCTCGAAGATAAAGTGCTTAAGGTGTGGTGAGATGGGTCACTACGCAACTCAGTGTCCTCTCAGGAATAAGGAAAAAGATGAGAAGCACGATTTGAAGGCTGCACCCACGAAGATTGAGGAAGAGGAGTTCGTCATGACAGCGGAGATACCTCCAAGAGGGAGGTGGGCTGATTTGGAGCTGTAGTTTGAAAGAGGTACAGATGGGCAGGATCCTTGAGGAACCCTCCTCTTGGATCAATTCCTTGCTATGGGAGCCTAGATGCGAAGTAGCAGGATGGACTATTGTCGGATGGTGCCGAGGAGTGTCGGAAAGACAATTGCAATGTCTAGGAGCGCCAGAGAATGAATAGCGCAGAGCAGAGTTGGTAACAGTGCAGATGGTACAAAGTAGAGGTCAGTAGTGATGCAATATATTTAGAGGGTCAGCACAGAGACTAGCAGCAGTCAGGCTCCAACATTCACATGGTATCATATTGAACACAGTTAGTTCAATGATTTGGGATGTTTTTCCATTGTTGATGCAGTAGCAACAATAGTTTGCAGTGCAGGGGCAGTTGGCTGTGGTAGTGCCAGCAGCAACACATATGCATATATTCAGAGGGAGATGCAATATAGATGCAGTGTTGACAGTGGCAGGGTCAACAACAGTACATATGCAACATTTGCGCAATGGTTGGTGGATAGCATATCAGACATCGGCAATGCATAAGGAGAAGTTATAGAACAAAGTAATGCTTCAGATTGAAGGCATTGCTAGAGCACATTCCTTGCTAAGAGGGAGTGTTGATTTTTGGTAGCATCGGATGTGCTCTAAGTCTCAAATTTTGCTGGGAGGCTTAAGCACATGTATTTCGAAGAACCCATAAAGCGTTTTGAGAAATTCCACCCATAAACAATTTTATTAAAATAATTAATTATTTTTAAAGGGACCCTAAGTCTAAACTTAGGAAAATAAAATAATTAAAGGGTATTAATATAAACTGTGGGTGTAACTTCTAGAAGAAGACAAGGATCAAACAGAAATGATCTTAGCCATTGATTAGCTTCTAATCTGGGCCGTTGAATGTCAACAAGGAGATTATTTAAGGAGGCTTGAGGGTCACTTGGAAAGACATACAGAGAGTTTAGAGAATCGATTTTTTGAAGCAGAGCAGCTGCAGGAAAATTTTCGATAGTGGGCTATTGTAGTGAGGGGCAGGGATAGTTGGGCTTGGAGTATCTTGTCCAGGACCCAAGATACACAATAGAGATGCAGAGAGACACTAGGAGGAGGCAGCTAAGACCCAGGAGGGGTTGACGCTGGGCCAGAAGGGCCCACGCAGAGCTTGATGCTGAGCGAGGAGGGCTCACGTAGAAGCTATGTAGTCTTCAGCGCAAAAGTATGAGTTTGCAAAGGGAGCTGACATTTCTGAGTCGGGAGGGTTGGAAACTACTCCAGAGGGCAATCGTTTCCCAGTTGAGCTGACGCAGAACCTTTTGAGGTTGATGTAGGGCCTATGCAGGTCCAACACAGAGATAGTCGAGGAAGTTGGTTCCGCTGTCGGAACAGCCTGGAATTGCCGGGTAGAGTGAGGTAATCTCACTAAGCTTTTTTGCCAGTTTATTTTCTCTGTAACTGGATTTCTGGAAGGGCACCCAGAGTTGTATTCATAAACTACAGCTTAATAGTATAAAACCCTCAGAGCTGCTGCACCGGTTTTCCCATATTGGGATGTTTCGGGGACATTTGTCCAAAAAATACGGTGTCACTTATGTGGATTTTTCTCTATTGTTTTGTTCTTGGATTGGGCAAATTAATTATTTAAGTGAAGGTTGCAGTTGTATTAGCTTCGATATTTGCTCTAGGAAGCAATAGATAATTTGGTTAAGTCATTAAGAAATAGGAGAAGTTTAATCAGTTGTTGCAGTTAGTAGATTCGGGTGAGGATTCTCGAATTTTCACACATATATCATTCATAAGGAAGAATACCTTATTTTTCAATCATGCTCATGAGATAGAGCATTTTAACCATTCTATCTATAATCAATTGATGAGATGACTTTATCAATCTATCAAAGTTAACAAGTATATGCATACCTCTTCCTTCATACGATCATCTAGGCTTTCTTCAATAACTTCCCTTTCCTTGAAGATAAAAATGCTTCAACCAACTTGACATGCTGCAATTTTCTGTCATCATACCTTAATCCTTCTAAACTGTGGATTCCACACTAGGTGGAATGTAGACTATCTGTGTGATACTTGCTTCTTCTATTTTAATGTGAACCTTTTAACAAAGATGCGAAAGGAGAATCTTGATGATCCTTATTTGCAAATGATCCTTCCTAATGATGATGAGGTGTAATGATTCTATCTTTTTATCTTGCTAGATGACTTGCTTCAACCATATAAACTGTTACTTCTTCTATCCTTCCATGCTTCTGATATGATGTTATCTCAATGTTGTTATAATACTTCTAATCATGATTATAATGCTTCCTTCCATGACTTTCTAACTTCTATATGCTGAAAAATAAACTAGAAGTGTAAGAGACCTTTAATAGTAGAGTTCTTTTGCTTCTTCGTTCTTTGACTTCTTTTCTTCTGATTCTTCTACTTCTTTTGTCACATGGGCTAGGCTTCACTTCTTTCCTTTCTTTTCTTGTTGCCCTTCTTGAGTTTGTGACAATTCCTTTTGAAGTGGCCATATTCATTACATTCATAGCACTGGATTTTAGACATGTCAATTTTCTTTTGAAATTTCTTTCAAGGCTCAAATTTTCCAAACTTCCCTTTCCTCCTTGTCATAGCTGAATATGCTTGTGTTTGTTCATTTGATCCAACATCATTCTTTGCCTTTAATCTGGTTTCTTCAATCTTACATAATGACCATAGATCACTGAATGGAGTGGCTTCCTTCTTTCCATAGATGCTTGATACAAAGGTGTCCCAAATATCTGGTAGTGCATTGAGTACAAGAGTGGTCATCTCCGGATTTGACATTGTTTCTCCTATCTCTTGTAGTTGATCTCTTATTGAGATATGTTCATGAGATATGAGGCTACCCCTATTATCTCTCTTGCAGTACTTACAGAAAACAATTCCACCAACTTGTCATATATTTCTTTCAATGTGTTCTAGTTTGCTACATAGGGAATGAGAGAATCCTTGATCGATTCAATGATCATTCTTTGAGCCCTTATTTCTCCTTTCATATACTTTGATAGTGCTTGAGATTGTTCTTGTGGAGGTTTGGATATTGAGCCCTTGACATATTCAATAACTTCATTTTCCATGAGAATTAAATCTATTGTCTTCTTCCATGCAAGGTAGTTTGATGTCCCAACAAGTTTATTTTACGCCTTCCAGAAAAATTTATTTGGTTTGTAGATTGAGACATAAAATATAAAGTACTTGTCGAATGAAGATACCTTCTTGATGGTGTTTTCCACTAGATGCTTCCTTGATGATGATATTCCTTCTTCACGAATGACAATGCTTCTTCTTCAATATAAGGAGAGATGCTTGAGATGTGATCCTTTCTTCAATGAGAGGGATACCACTTTGATTTCTTTGATGATGATATTCCTTGTTCAGGAATGACAATGCTTCTTCTTCAATATAAGGAGAGATGTTTGAGATGTGATCCTTTCTAAAATGAGAGGGATACCACTTTGATTTCTTTGATGATGTTGAAGTGTTCTTCTTGCTTCCATTTGGTTGATAATGTAGAATGTGGTGATTTCCCAAAATACTTCAAGTGTGTAGAGTCCTTTCTTTGAATGGAGGAAGGGTATGTTGGAAATACTGAGAGGGGGGGTGAATCAATATTTCTTTCCAATTGTTATTTTACCAGTTAGATTCTTCACAATTTAAATCAAATCAAAGTATAATAATTGTATTATTAATCAAAAAAGGAATTGTATACAATATAAATATGTTCCCAAGCTCCAACTTGGTTTTGATGAAGCTCCGACCTCTAGGGTTTCGACCCTATCTATCCAAGGCACCAACCTTGAGTTTAGGAGCACCAACTCCAAGGACACCAATCCTATGATTGCTTTTTATAGTGCTTTGTATTAGCCAATATGTAATGAGAATCTTCATGTATCACTCACTTCATTAGTTTGTCAAGTCTATCACTGCTGCCAACTCAACCACCTTGTATTATCCTTATAAGCTGTTCAGTCATAGAGATGCCATGTCTTCAACCTCTGTTCCACAGGAAAACTCAATACTTTTTGGGCCACACAAGTCTCTTTTTAGATTAGCCCTGTATCTCAGTTACACCA
>Ga0139314_100066_pt1 | contig 17860 bp, 20 predicted proteins | sample In2P11_FD_99376 | JGI IMG/M metagenome (GOLD analysis project Ga0139314, IMG submission 99376)
AGAGGTGCCAGTGTCAGAATTTGATAAGTTTATAGTCGATTTTTCATGTTTTCACTCTAAGAATCCAACCGTGTAGTTTGTTTCTCCAGTTGAGGTCTCCAATTTCAGGCCATCATCAGGAATCGAGGTATAAGGGTCATTTTTGTAAAGTTGATTGTAATTCATTTCTTTGATGCCACTTAATGAAAAAATGTCTCCCCAATTTGAGCAAGGCTCAGAGACATAGTCCACATTGGGTGAAATTTGTAATAAAATTGTTTGTGTGCCTTTGATCTCATGGTTTTTTTATGATTTCACCACTTCTTTTTCATGTGTTATGTTACTTGGTTAATATGCTCTTTTATATGCAATTCTGTATGCATCCTTGAAGTTAAAATATCAGGATCAAGTTTGGTATCATAACAAGTATTCTTGATGCATGTTGCATGAGTGAATGCTACATAGGAGAAATCTCCAAAGAGGAGAAGGAAAACTTGAATCCTTTGATCCCAAAGAGGGGCATGCACCATGAAGACGGAACATGGGAGATGAGGAAGCTCAAATTGAGGAAGAGAGAAATTATTGCAAGATCTTCTTCACCATGGCATAGAAAGTTGACAAGTTGTTTGTAGGGTATGAGAAGACACTCAAGCATGAGAAGAAATATCCAGATGACAATGCATCATTAAATAATGAAGGTGGAAGAGGAGAGACTCTTGAACCTCCCTGTCCATCCTCTAGTGACAATTATTCTTCTTATTCTTCTCATCACCCTAACAGGCATCATAGGAATACATCTAAGAAGCCATTTTTAAAGCTATATGTAAAGTTTCATTTTCACACATATAATGGAGAATGTAGTGTAGAGAAACTAAACAATTGGATTAGATAGATCGAAGTTTATTGTCAAATTTTGTAGATCAAGGAAGATGAGGAAAATATCTAATTAGAATCTCTTTGGCCTAGTGGCACCGGTTTCATTTGGTGGGATAAAAAGTTGTAAATATGCAGCAAAAACTTGGGTAATCTACTTTCTTCTTGGTCCAATTTTGTTTATTATTAAAAAATAAGTTTAATCCTTTGGGTTATCGAAAAAAGGATTTAATGGAATGGAAATATTTAAAACAAGGAAAGGGTCAAAATGTAAAAAGCTTCATAGGAGAGTGTAGAAAACAAGCACTAAATTTGGGCATTTCACTTGATTCACCAGAAACTATAACAAAGTATATTGGTGCTTTACATAGTTACATCATGCATTCTTTGTTATTATTTGAGCCTACTACTATTGATGTAGCCAGTGTGAAGGCCATTCACCTTGAAAACAAGGGAAAGAAAGATAAATAAGAGCAAGCAAAGAAATCATCTTTCAAATCTCATAATGGCAAGTTCAAAGGAAAAGGCAAGGGAAAGGACAAAAAGGTAGCTACAACCAAGAAGGGGGAAGGAGAAAAGCCATCTTGCACACATTGTAAGAAGGAAGGCCATGATGATGAAAATTGTTGGAAGTTCCATTTGGAGTTGAAGCCAAAGAGATTTGGTGGAAAGGGCAAGAAAAATATAGTGGCAACCACACAACATGACCTTAGATTCAATTCCAGTGATGAGACATTGATCACAACAATGGGAACACAAGGTACTCTTTCTCTTCATGTTAATGAAAATTATGAATCACATGCAAGAACAAGTTATTCAAATGATCCTCTTGTTAATGAATGAAAGATAATTGAGTTGTCACACATTAGAGTCATTAATGAAACATACTAAAGTGGAAACCTTGTTGGATTTGGGTTCACAAGAAAATTTGATTTCACAATCCTTGGTTAAAATGTTAGGATTAGAGACCAAGCCTCATCTGAACCAAGCATTGTAGAGCTAGATTTATGATTTCATCCAAAGTAGGCGATGAGGTTGATCTTGATGTTGTACCCTTGGATATTTGTGTTATTGTATTGGGGAGTCCATATTTGTATGACAAGAAAGTAGTTTTCTTTCTCCATGAAAATAATATCATCTTACCAAAGATGAGGTGGAATACATTGTTAGAGCTCATCGTGCCAAAGTCAGTGCCAATATTGTAAGTACATGTGATTAATTCCAACAAAGGATGCATGCACATGGTTGTAAGAGCAAAATATGTCGAGAAATTTGAATATTTTCAAGGTTGTGATCCCACTCATAAAAAGGAATTGTATGAAATTATTTCTAACTATGATGGGATTTTTCAGGAACCAAGTGGGTTTCCACCAAAGCATGAAATCCAACATGAGATTCACTTGTAGTAGGATGCTCCTTTAACCAACATTGGTATGTATAGGTTGTCAGCCATTGATATGGAGGAGATAAAGAAGTAGGTACAAGAATTGCTGAACCAAGGGGTCATAAGGCTAAGTTCTTCTCCATGCGGTTCACCTATTGTGTTAGTGCCAAAGAAAGATGGAACATGGAGGATGTGCATAGACTACAAGGCACTCAAAAAGAATGGTGAAGAATCGATACCCTCTCTCTTGCATTGATGATTCATTAAAGCAATTGAAAAATGTTGTCTATTTCACAAAACCAGACTTGAGAAGTGGCTATCATCAAGTTAGGATTACAAAACAAGATTTATGGAAGACTACATTGAAGATGAAGCAAGGGTTGTTTGAATGGATGGTAATGCCATTCGGACTATGCAATTCTATGACCACATTCATGAGGGTGATGAATGATATTTTCAAGTATTTTCTTGATGAATTTGTACTTGTGTATCTTGATGACATTCTTGTTTACAGCAGGACATGAGATGATCATGTGTGTCATGTTAAAAAAGTTCTTGATGTTTTGCAAAAAGAAAAATTTTATTTCAAAATTTATAATTGTAAGTTTGGGAAGACCTATTTGGTTTGCTTAGGTCACATTGTTGGAGGTGTAAAATTGAAAATAGATCCTTATAAAATTGATGTGATTGTAAAATGTTATAAACCCACCAAAGTTACAGAGGTTTGTAGCTTTTTGGGTGCAATACAATACTGGAGAAGGTCCATTCCCAACTTCTCCATCATTGCATCCCCTTTACATGCATTGACGAGTGTGAAGCAAATCTTTAAGTGGGGAGGAAAGCAACAAAAACTATTTGATGCGTTGAAAGAGAATATCAATATCGCACTAGTTTCTGCCTTACCAGATGTCCAATAACCTTTCAAGATTGAGACTGATGCCAGTGGATATGCCGTGGGAACAATATTGATGAAAAATAGGAATCTTGTATTTTACCATTAAGAGACATTCTCCCAAGATGTTGGGAGCTATCCAACATACGACAAAGAGTTGTATGCCTTGGTTCAAAGCATGAGGAAGTGGAATCACTATTTGATTGGCAAGGAGACCATCATTCACATAGATCACTAGCCCTTGCAGTACCATCAGTAGTAGACAAAGCTTCAACAAGCACATCATTTCAGGTGGATGGGATTCCTTCAGTAATTTCACTTGGTAATAAAATATGAGAAGGGCACCATCAATAAAGTGGAAGATATGCTTTCTATCCCTCCTCTTCCTACATCTATAGCAAAATGCCTCTTTTATTTTGAAATTATGCTGAACAATGTGTCGATGATGATGATTTTAAGGAGATTTATGAAAATATGACTCATGGATTAAAGGTGGACAATTACCAATTGTAGGGAAAGTTGTTGTATCACCTTGAAAAAATTTGTATCCCCACCAATGAATGAATACATGTAATCAGAGAGGCACATACCTCTCTTGTGTTAGATCATTCTGGTGTAGGGAAAAATTTGTGTCATTTGCAGAGGTTGTGTTATTGGCCTCACATGAAAAATGTTGTGACTCGATATGTAAAGGGATGTGTGTTGTGTTTAGTTAGCAAGCCCACTAATAGAAAATTGGTGCTCTACACACCACTCCATGTTTCAAGTCATCCAATTGAAAGTGTGTCAATGGATTTTGTAGGTAGTTTTCATTTATCTAGGAGAAAGCATGACGATTTTTATGTCATTGTGGATTGATTTATAAAAATGTGTGTATTAATGCCTTGTAAAATGCATGTCACTATAGAGCAGACTGCTCATCTCTTCTTCCAATTTGTATGGGTCCACTTTGGGTTTCCCATATCCATTGTGTCTGATCGAGACTCTCGCTTTCTTGGAGAGTTTTGGATGAGTTTGTGGAGAATGAGTGACACTAAGTTGAAGAGGAGCACGACATTTCAACATCAGACCGACGGAAAAATAGGAGTTTTCGACCACATAATGATACACTTACTCTAAGGCTATTGTGGATAGCATCCCAAGTTATGGGATGAGCAACTTCCTTACATACAACATGCATACAACTGAGCAGTGCATTCATCCACTTAGAGCTCACCGTTCAAGACATGATTTGGTTATTTGTCAAAGGATCCCTTAAACATGGTATTTTGGAGAGATGAATATTCTAGTGGGTAAGATGATAGCAACAAGGCATGGAATTTCATTCAATGAATTTAGATGATTCACCAAGTAGTGCAAGAGTAGTTGGAGAAAAGTCAAATCTCAATACAAATCCCAACATGACAAGCACCGAGTTGATCACCAATTCCAGGTTGGAGATAAAGTGTGGTTCCACATAAGCAAATAAAGGATGAAATGGGAAGGAAAATAGTTGCGAATAATCCGATATGGCCCGTTCACCATATTAGATACGATTGGAGACAATGCATTTTTTCTCAATTTTCTAGCATACATGCAGATGTACTCAATGGTGAAAATTGAAAAATTGAAGCTTTATGAGCCTTCATTGATCATGGAAATTGAAGAGGTTGGACATGTTGCTATAGTGGATGACTTTTCACCTAAATACTTGGACAAGATACTAGAGGACATCATTATCGACAACATGACTAGGAATTCACGATGGGAAGATGTGGAGTACCTTCGTATTGATTTCAAAGGAAAACATCCAAGTTAGGCCCAATGGATGGAGAAAGAGAAAGTGAGGGATAAGTTCCCTCACTTTCTAGTTGATTGATAAATATTTTGGCAGTCCAAAAGCTCATTAGTGGGGAAGAATGATCTGGGTGGATCTAGAAATAGAAGTGGCTTTGAAAATAGCTAAAAAATAAAAGTCGTCAGATGGAAGTGAAACTAGAACCAGATCATAGTGCTCATTTCCCTGATTCCAACATTGTGAATGAAACTCAAATCTGAGTTTGTATGCTCAAGTTATATCTAGTCAAAGTTTTGGTCAAACTAGGCCAAGTGGTAGTCACTAACAAGGCAACAATTTGGTAGAATCCAGGTGCATGGAATCCAGCCACCAGAACGGGTGAATTTGTTACTTCCTTAATTTGTCTAATAACCCTTAATTTGCCACCCCCCAACGGTCCTTGAACAACAGAAATATAATATATATATTTAAATGGGGTGGGTGGACCACCCCTAGCTGACCTTCCCAACCCCTACTTGAACCCTGTCGAACTCATGACCAAACCAAATTTAAAAAAAACATTGTTGCATTTAAAAAATGGTTAAACCTTATATGGGAGGTGAGGGGATTTGAACCAGAACCTTCTCCAAGCTATGCATCACCTCCACCAATGGGCTAATGGCCCCACATTGGTGGATTCTCCCTTGTTCTTATATAAAAACCCTCAACTCATTTACCTAGTAGACCATAAGAGGGGGGAGTGACTGAACCAAGAGTGGAACCATTAGCGAGGGATCTGCCAAGATACTGAAAAGATTCCCTTATAGGGCCAGACGTGTCAGTGTCATAATTTGATAAGTTTATAGTTGATTTTTCATGTTTTTGCACTAGGAATCCATATCGTGCAGTCTTTTCCTCCAACCAAGGTCTCCATTTTTAGTCCATCATCAGAAATGGAGGTATAAGGGCCATTTTTGTAAAGTTGATTGTAATTCATTTCTTTGATGCCACTTAATGAAAGAAGGCCTCCCCACTTTGTACAGGGCCCTGTTAGTGTCAGTATCTTCACACTTCCATCAGTGATCAAATTTCTCTTTTGCACGCATATTAGGTGTCTCATCTGATCAGCTGCATTCCATTAAGTCATGGATCAACTGATGGTAGTGATTTCATGTCAATTTCCCTCATGAAACTCACTTGTTGACCTGTTCACACATTGTTTTCTTAGTCATTTACTATCATCCTGTTTCATTTCATTTATAAAAATTAGTTTTAGGGTTTAGTCTCATTAGGTCTTAGGGTTTTTCATCATGGTCATCCTAATTGAATAAAAAGGTCAGCAGGCACATGAGGAGGATAAATAAGTTTATAAAATCATCAATTTGCTTCTAATATGCTCAATAAATATTTTTTACCTCAAAACTCTGTTTTGAGGTGAAAACAAAGTTTTTCCATTATTGTAAAAATTTCATGTAATTTAAATGTTTCTATATGTAATAAGTATTCAATAGCTATTCTTGGTAACCTGCTGACAAAATCAAATTCCTGTTATTACAAAAAGTCAATGTATAAGTCCACATGCAAAAAGGCAAAAGTCAGAATGTAAGTGAAAAAAATCATTTTTGATAAAGCTGGCAAAACATTAGAAAAGTGGGTCTTGGTTAGTGAAAAATTAAACGAGAGGGATATAAAAGCCAATTCATGTGTTTTAAGTCTTCATTGTTTCAATTGAATGAGGCAAAGGGATAAAATCACGTTTTTGAAGAAGGAAGGCAAAATAGGGGAAAAATACAGTCATCTTGCTAGCGCTGCGCACCTGGGCCTTGGCGCTGTGCACATGTTGCAAATTTGTTGTTGTATTTTGGTCTGGCATTATGCATAGCATGTGCACTGCGCACCTATTCCTTGGCACTGCGCACTTGTTACAAGAACCAGAAGCATTTCAAAACAGCTCCAAACTTCCTAAAAATCAAATTAATGCCTGTTTCAAGTAAGTAAATTATTCCTCCTTGCTCAGGGAGGTTATGTTTGGTCGCTTGGATGTGTTTGGTTTTCTTGAGGGTAAACCATAGCTTAATGATTAATACAAACCCTAGCTAGTTGCTAAATCCTCTCTTCCAAGTTTTTAAAGGTCATTGCTCTTCTTTCTCACTCTATTCACATTGAGCTTGTCAAATCCAATTCCCTCTCCCTACATCATCAACATTCATTCCCCAAACCCCACTCCCATTTACCAAACCCTAGCCCTATACCCTATTCCCAAACCCTAACTCTCACATCCTACTCCTACATCCACTTCACTATCAAACCCCTTATCTCACATTCATAATACCATTCACTCCCCACATTTCCCAAAAGAAACCCTTCCTCCTAGCATTCAATTCCTTATACACACTACTTACCTCATATTTCAAAATCTCTTCATACTCATCTTCTTTCACTTGAAAATCCATAAGCATGGAGACAGATTCAGAATATGATAGGGAAGAGAAAACTCTCAGTGATTCTTCCAAAGAAGCTCATGTACCAAGAAAGACACACAAAGGGGGAAGATCATCTGGGAGGAGCCTACCACTCTTACAAAATTACTTTCTTGCCCTCTTGCTATAACTAGCTTTAAACACTAGTCTTCTTATCAGTTTTGTGAAATGGTAGAGAGGGTGAAATTTCATCATGAGCTTGCTAGGTTGTTTGTTCTTCATCTCCACAATGGCCAGGTGAACCTTGTTGGGGTTTCTTTCACCTTGACACCTGCCACCATTTTAGCAGCATCATGCATCCCTAATGTAGGTGAATAATGGAATAAGGGGCAGCATGTAGGTAGAGAACATTATGAGCCTTACATTAAGGTTGGATATCATAGGCAAATCAGTAGGGTTTTTCCTTTCAAATAATTGCAGAACACTTATGCTCCTCTCATGAAACTCATCATCAAGTATTTCACTTGTGAAGGAAGGTTTTCTCGCCTATATACATATTATGTTAGATTGTTGATGCATTTCACAAGAGTTAAGATGATGAACCTCCCATACTTTATATGTAGGAATATTGAAAAGATGGCTCTCTATGTGCAAAGGAAACCTTTTCCTCAACAATTCAACAACATTTACCACTTCTCACTGATTAAAATTATTGTCTTGCATCAGTTAAGCTTGCTAAACATACCATGGGATACCTTCATTGCTCATGAGATTTTCAAAGGCCCTCAGGTGATTCCATCAGTGCCTCAAGAGGAAGGAGGGCCATTAGGATAGCCAGGTGTTCATGAGACTGAAACTATAGGTGTGCCATGTTTATCACCTATGAGAGAGGCACTAGGAGGCTTTTTGATCTTACCAAATGAGTACTATCTCCATTAGGGGTGGAAGGAGTCTCGTTTTCTTCACCAGACCACAGGAAAATGTTATCTTCACCAAGGGTTAAAGGGTCTTTGCCTTCTTCTCTAGCTATACAGGTTGGCCAGCAATCAAAAAGTAAAGACAAAGGGAAACAAAAGATGCATGAGGAGGGTCCCACTAAAGGGCAAGGCAGAGATTTTATTTTGATTGAGGAGGATGTCACTGATTTGGGCTCTCAAAACTCAAAACTCAAGGACATGATTATCAAAGAGAAGGAGGTTGAAATACAAGCCTTATCACTTAACCTTGAGAGAGCCAAATGGATCATCAACTTTCTTGAGTAGGAAAACAAGCAACTGGAAGATAAGCAAGCTATTATGGAGCTACAAATGATTAGGGAAAAGAGGCAAATGGCAAAGAAGAGAAAGATCAAAATGACCTTCCTTGACAAAGAAATTGAGGATGACCAAGAATCATGGTTGGAGAGGGTGAAAATTCACCTTGAGAAGGTGCTTGAGAAAGCCAACAAAGAGAAGAAAATGTTGCGCCATATGGCCTCTAATTACTTAACCTGGAATAAAATTTGCAACATAAGGGTGAAGAGGTTAAAGGCTAATATAAAAAGAGCTTTGAGGATCAAAAGAGAGTAAGATAAATTCAAGATCTTGACCGAAGCATCATTGGCTCATCAAAGCACTTAACAAGGGTCAATCATGCCAAATTTCAAGAAATTTGGAGAAATTTTTCTCAATTTTGAAATTTTTAATGTAAACAATAGGTTTTTTCAGCAGGTGCGCAACGTCACCGGAGATGCGCTTTTGTTGGGGGCATCCATTTGCAAAAAAGTTTATATTTTTGGAATCAACATGGAAAAATATGGAAGCTTAGAAATGGGTGAGAATTTTGTACAAGTTCTAGGTCTCCTAAAGGGCCAAAAAACACCAAAAAAGTGCCCTCTCTACCACTTTTTTGCCACACATGAAGCAGTCTTGGGAGAATCAATTTTTGGAGGGACAAATGGACTCCAAATTCCAAAATTCAAGCTTTTCTAGAAAGTAGACTCATCAGGATTTACAATGAGCTATCTTGCACCTGATTTGGACTCTCGGAATCCTTCCAAAATTGGCCTAGAAAAAGCATGTGCATAGGACCAGTGGCACTGCGCATAGGATGAATTTTGCGATTTTTGCTTGATTTTCTAGATTTCTCCTAGTTTTCTCTACATTTGAATTTTTCTCTCTCTTGGTGAATTTAGCATGATAAATGATGTAATCTGATGTAATTATGTGTTATGAAACCAACTCACAGAAATATAGAAAAGATAGATGAACGCTTTAGAATTCAGCCTCTTCGAGGGGCAACCTCCTTTACATTACACAAATGAACGATTCTTGGCTGATACAAATGAAAAGACCTCATTTCTATATATAGGAGTCTAAGGGGTCATTATATAATCAGAGCTGACATAAAAATAATAATGTAAGGGCACAATAATAACAATATGGGGACTACATGGGTACAACAATATAATAAGGAGGTTGTACTAATAACAATAAGGGGTTTCACTAGTAGTATAAGGGCCTAACATTATGGATGTAAAACACTTAATAGGGTAGATACATCAAGTCAAAGGTGGTTTTGAACTGAATGAATTGGTTTCCTTGGTTTTAGAGGCAAGTTGTTCCACTACCTATATTCCTTTTCTTAGTTTAGATATGGTTGAGACCACCACTTTTCTCATGGATTTGACCCTGATAGCTAGCTTGAGTAGTTTCATTACCTATATCATGTAATTTTTGATTCATTTGTAAAGGTTGGACTTTTGCAGAAGTGTTGGACTCATTGAACATTTTGTATCAGTAGTTGGCAAGGAATAAACCAGGATTCACAGTTATTTTTGTGGTATTCTTATGACAATGAGTTTTATGTATTGTTTCTTCTTTGTAATGAGTTTTTTTGATGTTTTATATGTATCCACATTTCTCTCTTTCTTCTAAACTAAATGAATCAAGGTGAATAGAAAAAATACATTAGATTTACAATGCTTTGTCTTGGGAATGCATTTAGTTTTCAATGTTTTCATTGTTTGAAGAGGATTCATAGTTTCTTGTTCCCTCATCAACTTCTCAACAGTCTTACTATACCATCCCAATCCTTTGCTAGTACATAAGCTCCTGTCTACCCTACCCCACAGAACATGATTGTATCCATGATTTAATTTCCCTGACCTAAGCTGCCTTCTCCAATTGATCTAGCAACCAAAACTTAAAATCAAACAAACTTCTCTGATCCATATACCTAGCCTAACATCAACATTCATTTCAGTCATCTCAAGCCCTAGTTGCCATAATCTAATTGAGATTGACAAGGAGAGAGCCCTCTCCCGACCTGGTAGGGCTAACTACCAGGTTAAGCATGGTTTGATGTTAACCTAGACTTACCTTCCTTCAGCCTGAGGTAGATCAAGGCACTAACAGGCTCGAAGACATAGCCCACATTGGGTGAAATCCATAATAAAATAATTTGTGTGCCTTTGATCTCATGGTTGCATTATTATTTCCGCTTCATTTTCATGTAAGTTACTTGGTTAATATACTCTTTTATATGCAATTCTGTATGAATCCTTAAAGTTAAAAGATATGGATCACCTTAGTTTGGTTACTCACACACATTTTGTAATTTCCTTACCTTGGAACTACATGGGTGACATACCATGTCATGTCATGCCATCACATGACACATGACTTGGAGAAACCCATTTTTGGGTGAGGGAGTGAATCACATGCCAATTTAACAACTTAGCGACACAAGTTGGATGAGACAAGGAGCACCACGAATGAATTGCAACGAGTGAGTCAATGGGAAAAAAGAAAACATTGATTAGTACCTCATACAAGATCATGTGGGGTGAGAAATCTAAATTTGAATTTTCCACTATCATGTGAGTGTGGGAAAAAGCCTACAAAGAGGGGCAAAATCAACATGACATTTGGTCATCTTGGAAACATGCAATAAGGAATTTAGATGGACTAGGTCTTGGAACAATGTGATGGTTATGTTAGCCTAAACAAACATGGAATGAAACTAGGGTTTGATTGCATGGTTGGCACATCATCTAGAAAAAATGAACAAATTCATAATATATCGCAAGTTTGACACATCACCTAGCATATGAAATGGCATGGGAAGGCAAAGAGATGCACATCCCAATCATCAAATTGGCTTGAGAGGTTGCACATGCCTTATATATATATATATATATATAAAATAGAGAATCAATAACTAGTTAAAGTAATTTGGGCAAAGTTTAAGATTAATTTTAGTCATTGTTATTATAATGCCAAGAGTATATTCAATATCTTATCATATGTATTAGAAATTTATGACCTAGTAAGAGTCAAGACTCCACCAGGGTGGGAGAAACTACTCCTTGCCTTATCACAACAAGCCAAAGATGCTCCCCATGGGATTTGAACGTAGGTGGATGGGATAACATCCCATTGTATCAACCACTTAGTTGTCGCACAAAAAGACATGATATATGTTTTTTTAAGAAGAAATGTGACTTAGGAAAATAAGAATAATGTTCCCTAATAATCTTATTGCCCATGGTTTTTTATTATTCAATGATATTTTGCAATGTTGTTGCATAGCAATTCATGGTGCATAGTAACATGCATCCTTAAATTTTTATTATGCAAAGAGGCACCCTACAGTCGAGTATGACAGTGATGTTATAAAATTTTTATGTAAGGTGTTATGTAATGTAATATTAGGTTGACTCAATCAACATTAATATATATATATATATATATAAGTTTGAGTTAATCATTTGATGGGTTTACCAATGGTTGTTTACAAGTCCTATTGAAAATAGCAACAAGAAACGCTAAAAAATAGAAGTGCTAAAAATAGCACTGCTATAAATATCATTTTGGGATACATTCCAATTTTAGTTAGTCCCTAAACTAAAACTGAGAATTAAAATTCGAATTTGATCTTAGTAGCTATTTGTAAAATAATTAATTAATTCATCTTGAGTTAATTAGTTGTAGAAAATCAAACATGAAGTCTATGTGAAGACATGCAACAATTTCTCCATTGATTGAGGAAGTTATCCCTTGACTAAAGGAGATCAGGATGAGTTGTACTTTGAGTTGTAATTATTTAGCTCAGTTATCTAAGTTTAGTCCAGTTATGTTAGTTCAAACAATTTATTGAATTGATTGTGAGTTCAATTAGTTAATGCATGCATGTATGTCACTGTTGCACTTCAGATAACTGAATATTCTCTCATAAATAACTCATGCATGTCAGTTTAGTCAGAGACCCAGTTGAGATCAGATGATGGGACAATGTACTATTAGTTGCGAGAATATTCCATTGAGGATATCTCTTGCATGCAGAAGGAATTCATTCATTGGAGATTGCGCAGTTACTTTTGAGTTTGATGAGTGTGTGATGAAGCCAATTCACACAAGTGGCAGCACTGGACCCCAAGAGAAACTGCGCAAGGAAATAAGAGGCTTGGAGGGCTGAGGGAAGGCATATGTTGTGTCTATTCAGTTTGTGAGCTGATTTGTTGGATTGTACGAGAGCATGATAGCTTGTGAGCTAATGCTTTGTGTAATCTAGACATATTTCCACTTGTATGATAATACAGAGATCGAGGTTTTTAGTTGAGGCTTTCCCCAGAGTATTCTTCTGTGTTCATGTGTGATTGCTTTCTCATTCTCAGTTATATGTGTTCTATTTGATCTTCGTCAATATCGATTAAGCTTCCGCAAGTTTGTTGTAGAAGTAGATCTTGTATTTTGCTTTAGTATATTGCATAATATGTTGATCTACAGTGGGAATTTCTACAAGTCCATGGTATTGCATAGCCCTTGGAGTTTGTCCATGATATTTTTTATGATGAATCATATTAAAATGCTTGAGGAAACCCATTATGGAATGCAAAAGTACTAGTTTAGATCCATCTTAACTCTAGACTTGATCCTTCTTGACGCTTTGTAGATTTAGATTTAAGATGGATCTAGAGTGGTTATATATATATATAAACATAAACATTGGACTAAAGAATATATGATAAGCTTTGGTTGGTATGGTTATGTACGTCTCATACATTTAGGTGGTTACATTATTTTTAGGTGGTTTCGAACTCTACAGTCTAAAGCTCCTACTATTACTTGACATTGAAAAATAATTCAGACAGTTACAGATCAATTGTGACTCACTTTTAGTTATAAACTGGTTCAATGGAACCTCCAGCTATCACATGCACACACTCATTCTTATTCTAGAGGAAGTACTTATGTTGAAAATAAATTCTGATTTGATATCATGTTGTCACATTTATAGGGAAAGGAATGTCATTGTTGATGCACTTTCCAAGGAGGGCGCACAACAGAATAGGGGCACATGGATGATCATAGAACAACATGGTAGTGAGCACTTTGAATACTACCCCAAACCCTTCATCAAGGACTTTATTTTAGCTGATGTAGAGGACATATGATATATATATATCTGGTTTTTTTGTTTGATAACAACAATATTTCATAGTTTATGATCATATCTTGATGATCTATACATGTTACTTTTTTTACAATTTATGTAATGTATAAAATTTGTGTGCTATAAACAACTTTCTAGACATGAGGATACTTTTCAATTTTATTTGTTGGCCATCTATAGTTTATAAATATATAAACTCCGATATTTTGAAAGGTTGTTACAAATCAGTCTCTTTTTTGAAATTCCTTCAAGCATATACAACGTGTAATTTTCACTATCTTTATAATGAAAATTACGATTTTCCTTGGGGAATTTTTTTAGGTGGTTTCATGGATATCATAAGGTGGTTTTGAAAGGGATATGGAAGTTGCATAACTTTGATTCAATTATGTGTGCACATAATTAGTGATGTGTTTATCTTTATATTTAATTAATGCTTAGGGTTCAACTATGTCTACTTTAAGGTACTAGATAAATATGTCATGTAATCTTTAAAGAAAACATAGAGGTGTCACAAGGGGTAGCTCAATTGGTGATCGAAGTAATGTGAAATTTGTGAAAATTAAGAGATCCAATGTTCAAATCCTCCTGATTGTAACCCAATTTATGGAGAGGAAGGTAGGTCATAGACCCCTAAAGGTTTACTAGTAGTTACATGTTAGGTGGGTTGTTGGATTCCTTTGAGATACATAAAAAAAACATAGAGGTGGACTTTGAACCATTTAAGTGGACATATATTAGGTATTTTCATGCCTTCCTTGCAGATTTGACTACTATGTCTAGGTGCTCCCTTATCTACCTAATTAATGCATTGAGTAAATATATTATTTAGAAAATATTGAGGACAATACGGAGATAGGATTTGGTCAACATAAGTGTAAATAGGAGTAGATAAAATGTCCTACATATTCGATCATTATTATTGGATATTTTATAATTACTCTAAGGTTACAAATGAAAGCCTTATACTTTTTATTTCTTTAACTACAATAATTATGACTTATATTAAAAGTAAGTTATAGCTATATCATATACAACAAATTTACACAAAATAGGATTTGGTTGATAGATTAGTTTCAAACAACTATATAATTTCAAAATGTTAACTAACTTATTATGTAATATTTATAGTTCTAAAAACACAATTGAAAATTCTACTTGTATAAATCCTAATAAATTAACTTAAAGCTATGACAAACATGCAAAACGTTTAGAATACATAGACTTAAAGGAAAATGTGTCCACTAAAATCTTCTTGGCTTAACATATACCTAAATAGAGGGTTCCAATGATGAATTCTCCTTTCCCATGTCTTCATGTAATTGGTGAACTATCTCCTCTTTCTCGATTGTTACTCTAATTGAACCAATGCAAATCTTTGAGAAAGAAACCAACCTATTTGAGCTCTTGTCAAGGACTAAAACTATTTGATACAACATTTTGCAATCAACTTCCAATTTCTTCAATTGTTGGCTTTGCTAAATTGAAACTGAAGGTAGTTCAAGGTTTTTTTAATTTGATCTTTCAGATGTGAGATAATTTTGTTGGTGTGATAGGAAAAAACTACCTAAAGCTCATCAATTTTCTTAGCACAACTCTTATGAAACTAATGCAAATCAATGAACTTATAGGGAAATCGCTTACTAGCATGCTTGTCACCTTATATCATATTCCAAGTTGAATCTTAACTTCACAATATATGAATTGCCTAAGGTAATTCCCAACTACAATCAACTATTGGGAGAAAGACGAGAGCTTTTCCTAGAAATCCCTTTCCTTTGGAAGCAACAAGGAGAACTTGGACTAGCTTTACAATGAAATAAGAAAATTAAACTATCAAATGGCTCTAAAACAAAAAAAATAATGGATTAAATCCAACATCCCTTTACATTAACATCCCATAATCGATACAAATCCCATCCCTTCACCCTTAATTACTCATGGCTTCCATATCACGTGTATTCATGGCATACTAAAAAATACCCTTAATTTGACTACATATTGAAAACTACCTCTAAAAATCACATTATTTAACTCCCTATCACTATGAACCAAATACACCTTCCCAATTTAAAAACCCCTACTTTCACAAGATATTGTAAGTATCCATTTTTTTCATTAACATTTTTTATACCCTTTTATAGTTTTCATTAACTTTGAGCCCCCTTTTTTATATCTCCAATAGAAAGACCCTTTACCCATTATTATATGCTCAATATATTATGTCATTTTTTCCTTAATATATTGATCTAGGTGGATATTGGTGGCACTTGCCTACTCCACTTGGACCCCCCAACACTATTTCCTTTCAGTTTCCTTAATTCTAGCACAACTTTCTATTTTTGGCAGCATTTCAGGTTTTAAACTTCCAAAGCCATTTTGAGGTCCTAAGAGACATTTGCTGGGAAAACAAAGAGACTAGAAAAGTGCTAGAATTTGTTTCAATATTTATATTTTTTTGGCCTTCTCATGGAGATATTCAAAACAAGGTATTGTGACAGCCAAACGAAGATCATATGCCAAAGTTATGACCCCAGGAAGTTGGTGGTCCAACTTACCCCAATGGGGCCCAAAATAGTTGGCACTTCATCTCCTAGGGTTAGGGTTTCACACTTCTCTTTTGTGATAAAAAAGCCTCTAAGCCTCATTGTAACACAGTTCAGAAGGCATATAACCATCACATCCCTTCTTTTGGCTCCCACTATCGACAATGAACTACATCAAAGAACCCTTCACCCACATCTATGAGTGGAAGAGATGCTCCCCCTCCTCTAGATCTTTGGGCTTAGTCTTTTGAAACTTAGTGGTGGAAACAGTGGCACTAGATCCTGCGTCAATAATATGTTTCCCCTTTTCGTTTCCCTTGTCAAGTTTTATCTCAGAATCAAAACATGCATTAGAATTTGAAGCTTTTAGCTCGACCACCAATGAAAGCTTGGCGCGACACTCATTTGTGTTTTGGGTGGGGCTCTTATGGAACTCACACCACTCTCCTATGTCCTTCTTCGTCTTCATGGTGCCATTATTTGGTTGTGGTTTCGATGGATTGTCCTGGGTCATTCCACCTTGGCTCTATATTTTGTTCTACAGTTTGGGGTGCTCTTGCCCTGCTTGAGATTTGTGTATCCAAAGCCTCACTTCTTTTGTTTAATTTTTTGTTCAATATTTTCAAGATATTTGTATGTTGCACCGAGAAGATGTCCAAGAACTCAATTTCTTCCTAAGCTTATTTCTATCGATAGGCATGGTACTTGAGCACTAGATGTCACTCAGAGTCATTGATACCCAGCTTTATGTGTAGAGTATGAAAAATATTTGTGATCTCATGCACATATTGGTCCCTTTGTTGTCATAGTGTGGTCCATTGTATGTACTTGTCTTCATAGCTCCCAACAGGGTAATATTGTTCCTTAGCAACATCTCAAAAAGATTTCCAAGAGGGTGCTATTGTAAACGAAGAGGGTTCCTCGAACCTTTTCTCACAGTAGGTTTCCCACTAGTCCTTGACACGGGGAACGAACTTAATCAGTGAAAAAGTAATATTTTCCCTATTTAAGAAACTATGGACTAAAAAATATCCTTCCAACAGACTTAAACATTTATCTACAACATCTGCATGTAACTAACCATTGAATATAGGGATATCGAAGTTAAATTGTACCTTGAAGGGGACAATGCCTCTAAAGTGACTATTGGATGAAGATGTGTAGCTTGTTGGCATCCATCGAAGGATCTGGGAAAAGTTTTCCATCATCTTCTTCCTTTGCTGCTTGAGGGCTTCTTCGAGTAATAATTTGATAAGATCTCCTACTCCCTCGTCTTTTTTTCTTCTAGAATGGGATGTCATCGGTGTTGGTGAGGACAATCTTGTAAGGGCTCAACTAGTTCAAGTCCCAACTCTTTATACACCTGACCTCGTTGGGGGCATGCACAAAAAAACAGAGAAAGAGCATACCACTCTGATACCAAAAATCCATATTTACGAAGGAACAAAATGAAATACAAAGTTAAATAGAACATAGAGATACAACGAAAGAAAAAAACTTCAATTAATTAATAGCAAGTACTCAAACTGTTGCAGAATGGAATAAACTAGCTCAAGCGATGGTAGCTTATCTATG
>Ga0139314_100068_pt1 | contig 17807 bp, 17 predicted proteins | sample In2P11_FD_99376 | JGI IMG/M metagenome (GOLD analysis project Ga0139314, IMG submission 99376)
CTCCTCTGCTTTGGCTTTTATTCTCCACTGATACTCTTTAATGCTGAAACCGTCGTTGCTATACTATAAGGCAAAAAGAACTGCTATCGTATCCATTTTAATGCTTTCTGTGGGCCAGGAAGTCTTTCAGCGAAGGCCCGAATAGTATCAAAAAGGAGGAAGACAAACTGAACAATGGAGGACTGTACAATGGCTGCAAGCTCGCTATCCAGAGCTTTTCTGCTTAGAGGTGGTCGAAATGGATGAAGAATGAACTTGGTCCCTTTGCACCTGAAGTGCGAGTGGGTGCCAAATGAAGATATGAGCAAATAACCCTTTTACCCTTTAAATGGGCAAAAGCGACTTTAGGCAGAAAAAACATGATTTTAATGATGGGAGCGATCAATATTGGAAAAAATAGAAATGGATGAACGAGGACCATTGGATCGTGCATCGGTAGATCGGACGGCTGAGAAGAAGTCGGAATGTCGCATCGGTAAGGGCAATGGGTCGGAGCCTTTTACATATATGCGATAGCGAATAGCGATTGCGAAATCACATCGGGAGGGGCTTGCGATATGATATAAGCGATGAGCGATGAGCGATGATGCAATAGCGATATCGCATCGGCGATCACATCGGAGAATGAAATGGGAGGAATGCCTAGCTTTGAGCGATAAAGTGATAGCGAAATGGTCTTGCGATAACATAAAGGAGCGATAATGGGGCAATGCGATAGCGATATCGCATCGGCGAGGGACAAGTGATATGCAACGAGGTGGTAATGCGATGGTGCGATAGCGATAAAGCGATAAAGGGGTGTCTTACGATAAAGTGAAGGTTTTGTGGTAAAACATGTGTTTTGTAATAAAAACGGAGATTTGAAGTAAAAGCAATGGTTTGCGGTAACGCATGGATTTACGGTAAACTATGGAATTTGTGGAAAACATGAGATTTGCGGTAAAGTTGAAGATTTACGATAAAATGGCAATGATGCGATAGAGCGGAGAATGACGAAAAAGGAGCAATTGCGATGACTTGCGATAGAGGGAGATTTCCATAGTGCGACGATTAATGATGGCTTGCGATAGTGATATCGCTTCGATTGCGATAGCGATATCGCATCGGAGGAATGGATCGGAGGAGAGAAACAGTGTCTTATGAACCATGCGATATGCGATTGCGATATCGCGTAGGAGGGTTTTCAACGGGGAAACAACAGAGGGGGCCAACACTTGTGACTTCTGACTTGCGATATCGTGTTGGAGGGGTTCCAATCGCATCAGAGGAGGGTTCTTTTGATCGGAGGAGGGTTTAAATGCATTAGAAGGGGTCCAATCGCATCAGAAGAGGGTTCTTACTAAGTTTCAAGTAAACTTAGTAATTCTCGAAGAACATAGCTATGGTTATATTTCAACCAAAGGCGGGGATACTTATATATATGGGGATTTTAATATATAATACAGGAAAGGGCATAAAGAGGGAATTATATAATAAAGTTAAAGAGGGTTAATATGAATTTTTGAGAAGAAAGCGCTAAGTATAGGAGACTTAGGCTTTTTAAAGGGAAAAACTTATACAAGAACTATCAAATGTTATGGAATGAGATGAATGATGCAATGATATTAAGTAGATCTTAATATCTCTAGGGGAAATTAGTGAATGATTTGAGGAAAGGATGAAGGGGAGTTAGACATGCCTCGCTTGACCTACTCCAAGGAAAGCTGCTTTGCACTTGTGATTGAAGTATTTTCAACACTTTGAGACACAAAATTTATCACAAGTCCTCATTCTACAACCTCAAAACTGCCTACCCTACCTACTTACCTAACATTTTTTCTTCTTTCTTCTTGGGTGCACTTGGACTAGCAAACCCTGATTTTCTTCTTTACTTTTGGCTATCCTCCTATCTAAATCTATCCTTATCTCTACCAGGGGCTCAGATTAAGCAGTTGAGCACCCTTGATTCTTTACCTATCTAATGATCTGCCAAGATTAAACGTTTGGACAGATTTTTATTCTCTATCTCTAAAACAAGAAATTTAAACCTAGAGAAGCCAAGATTAAGCTGTTTGGCCTTCCCTTAACTGTAACAAAATTAGTGATTTCTTGGAAATATGGAACCTTTGCAGCATGGAAAGGATGAACATATTTGGCACTTCCACAGTCAATCATGAAAAATGACACCTATTGGTATAGGAACCTAACAGTGGCTCCACTTGGGGATGGCTTTTCCTTGTGAAAAGTCAAGAACAATAGGTCAGATGGCCTTATATTCAATTCTTGTTGTATTCTGAAAATTTCCCTTTACTAGTTTCCTTATTGTATGTACATGATAGCACACTTGAAGAGCTTAGGGCCTTCTCTTCGGGCTTCAACTGCAGCAAGCTACTATCCAAACAAAAACCGAAATCCTACCTACTTACCCTAAACAGCCTTCTGTTTGCTGGTTAGGTAAAATGAAATAGCCAGTGCAACCACTTAAGCATTATATACATCAGTGAGCTTTGTTGCTTGTGCTTGCTAGTGCTAAAATTTGAGATCTTGCAACCAAATATAGCTGTGTTAACCTTTGAGAAGATAAGGAAATTCCTAATCTCCTTCGCTGAATCTAGAAACTGTACAAAAGGGTCCTGCAAAATATATACACAATTCTTGAGCCGATTTAAACAACTGTACAAGTGCTTTGGATAGCTCTCATGCCTTGGAATCGGGAAATCACCACCATCTTGATTTTGATCCTTATAGCCTGTTAATGGAGAAGAAATCTGATTTCTTCCATCATTCAACTTGTCATCTGATGGAATAGACAGAACTTGGAATGATTCTTGCAATTTATTACTTACAGGTTCAGATGGAACCTGACAGATTTGTACACACTGCTCCTCCTTTTATTTAAACAATTCAGATGATTCAAAACAATGCGGCAGAGAAATAACTTGGATTTCTTGATCATATGTTGCTGCTTCCAAGTCTTCTGCAATCTGACATTCAGAGGGATTTTGGGACTGCAAAGCTAGAGGTGATGAATTCCGAGCAAAGATCTGATTATCCTCTAGATGGTTAATACCAAAACTTGTTGACACTTGATTTCTAATTACATGATAGTTATCTCTGATAAACAGAAAAGATTCAAAATAAAAAGGTAAAGTTCCTTCACTGGCTTCAAAAACTTCTGCGCTTTCCTCCTCCTGTACATAGCTGAAATGAACAAGATGATCAGTGGATTCAAGCTGCTGAGCCTGAAATTTGCTTTTTCCCAAAATATTTTATGATTCCTATACAAGGATAATTTGGATTTGAGGGACATAATCATCATCATACTGATCATATTTGGGTGGAATACTGAAAAAAGAAATGCTATCAGATTCATACAGTAGATCAGGAGACTGCTCCTTCACATACTGCTCCACGAATCTGTCCTTTGATTTGGTAGAAATTTGTTCGTGAATATCAATTTTTTCCTTCTGCAAAATAGATGTGTCCTAGCACTCAAGACATTCAGCCTTCATTGTGATCTTCTGCATCATTTCCTCTGACTTCTTTATCAAACTATTAAGTTTTTCCTCTTTCTCTGCTTTCCACCTTTCTTCCCTAATCTTCAGATTAACTTCTACGTCCACTGCCATGTTCTGCATCTGCTCCATAGTGGATGGATTCCTTTCTCTCAGACAAAATTCAATCTTTGAATCAAAAGCTCTTGGATAATGCAGCAGGGCTAAATCAGGGGGAGGCCTTACATTTAATGGAATTAGAATGATAGATTTGATTGAATCTATCTGAAAATTGTTGTATTGTTTCATCTGGATGTCTTTTTAATTGATTATATTCCTCTATAAGCATGAGGAGATTGACTTTGATTATCCATCTATCAAGGAAGAGCTTGTGAAATTGCTCAAGATTTGAGATGCTTGCCTCAGGCAAGGTCTTGAACCAAGTCCTAACTTTGCCTTGCAAAGAAAGAGTGAAAAGCCTAATACTAACATTCTCATCATCTACTTCAAAAATGTTAAGATAATCTTCAAAAACTTGGACATGCTTTTGGGTTGTGACACCGTTCTCTCCATCAAATCTTGGGAGATACTTAAGATGATCGTCAGGGAAAGGATTGAGTGTGGGGGGCAAAATGAGTGGCTTATATCTATCAGGGACCTTATGAGGCAAGGGCATATGTTCAGGGATTGGATGATTGGTCTTGATTTTTGGGTTATCCTTGGTTGTATGATGATCTTCAAAAGAATCAGAAGACTGCTGTTTCAATGTGCAAGGAGACTTTTCATCAACAATTTTTAAAGGAAAATTATAAAAATCTAATCTGAAATCATCTTTAAAATACAATATACATTGCAAAATCTTATGGATGAGAAAGAACATAATGTCTTGGACAATAATCCAGGTCAAAAGCCTGATCATTTCATACAGTTCTTTCGGGTTCATTTCTCCAGTGGAGTCTTGATTGTGAAAAAGATGTGGAGTCACCAGGTGGATGATTTAACCTTGGTGCATTTGATCCCTGTCCACCATCACAGATCAGATATGAACGTGAAATAATTCTGAAGAAAAAGATTCAGCGTCTCCAGGAGACCGAGATTTTTTTGAGTTTTTTATGATCATTTTGATTTTTTGTGATTTTTCAAAACAACTTTTATTATTTTTAGTGATTTTTTGATACGAGATACTTTCTTAAAGACTTTATTTGAGACAAGGAACTGATCAAGTAATTGGATTTACAGAAATGAACAAATTATTCAGGTCCCCAGTGGAGATGCCAATGATGTTATCACTCAAGTTGTTCCCTTTGACTCCTAAGGGAATACAGTCGAGGTAACCACAAAACAATCTTTTAGATGTAGGTCCTAGCCTACTTGCATCGAGAGAGGGCTCTCTCTTTATGATTTAGCTTTGTTTTGGTGGGATTTTAGGCTAGTTATGAAGTGCAGAGTTTGTTTTAAGTTTGGTTGGATGGATGATGTCATTCAATGGAACAGGGTGAAAATCTAAGAAGTTCAGTCCATTGGGCAATGGAGTCTATGAGGATGAACTACTGGATATGGTTTCTTTGACAGAAAGAAGTACTACAGAGCAGGGAATCAACCATGGAACAATCTGCAAGCTGAAATCAGATGGAATGGGGTTAGCGGTGAAGGGCAACTAAGGATCCTTCATCATGCTGACAGAGGGAAAGTGAATGAATCTAGGAGCAATTAAGAATTCCTAAACAGCATTTAGAGTGTAAGAACCATCGAGACAAGAGCAAATAAAGGATTCTTGCCTATGCTAGTCCTGAAGAAAACATAGAAATAACAGAGATTGAACACAGAGTACGTTAAGTAGATTTTGGGCAATTCTTTTTCCCTGATATTTGGATTATGAAACATGTATGATATAGAAAGACAGAAATTGAAAACACAAGTAAGAGAAAGACTTATTGATCCATAGATAGATTCAAGAATTCTATAACATAGTCCCCTGTCATCAATTCCACATCCATAAGTTCAGCAACAACGCATTTCCAGCGGCCCTTTATTCAGAATATTCACAGAGTTACAGTGCATTCCAGAAATGAAATAACAAACCAACAACAACCAACCCCAAATACATCGCTTGGGGAGGTATTTATAAGCAAAATATCTACAAACACATCTCATCAAAGATCTGAGAAAATATCCAAGTTTTAACCTAACGTAATCAACAAGTAAAGCAAAAATATCTAGCTTTTGCTGCGCTGGAGGCAGCTCCATCAAAATTTGGCATATGGGCGTCCTTTGTGGCTGTGTGCCGACTGTCTGCAATAACTGCTCCTTTACTTCTGATCTACTCCCTCAGTCGGCTTCAATGTGCATTAATCTTGATCTGATTTAGCTTTAAATTCTCACTGATACTCTTTGACTTTGCTGGGATCCTCTTTAATGCTCCTCTGCTTTGGCTTTTATTCTCCACTGATACTCTTTAATGCTGAAACCACCCTTGCTATACTATAAGGCAAAAAGAATTGCTATCCTATCAATTTTACTGCTTTCTGTGGGCCAGGAAGTCTTTCGGTGAAGGCCCGAACACTATCAAAAAGGAGGAAGACTAACTGAACAATGGAGGACTATACAATGGCTGCGAGCTAGCTGTCTAGATATTTTCTGCTTAGAGGTGGTCAAAATGGATGAAGAATGAACTTGGTCCCTTTGCACCTGAAGTGCGAGCGGGTGCTGAATGAAGATATGAGCAAATAACCCTTTTACCCTTTTAAATGGGAAAAGCGACTTTAGGCGGAAAAAACATGATTTTAACGACGGGAGCGATCAATATTGGAAAAAATAGAAAAGGATGAACGAGGGCCATTGGATCGTGCATCGATGGATCGGATGGCTGAGAAGAAGTCGGAATGTCGCATCAGCGAGGGCAATGGGTCAGAGCCTTTTACATATATGCGATAGCGAATAGCGATTGCGAAATCGCATCAGGAGGGGCTTGTGATATGATATAAGTGATGAGCGATGAGCAATGATGCGATAGCTCGCATCAGCGATCGCATTGAAGAATGAAATGGGAGGAAGGCTTAGCTTTGAGCGATAAAGCGATAGCGAAATGGGCTTGTGATAACATAAAGGAGCGATAATGGGGCGATGCGATAGCGATATCACATCGGTGAGGGACAAGTGATATGCAACGAGGTGGTAATGCGACGGTGCGATAGCGATAAAGTGATAAAGGGGCGTCTTACGATAAAGTGAAGGTTTTGCGGTAAAACATGTGTTTTGTAATAAAAACGGAGATTTGTGGTAAAAGCAATGGTTTGCGGTAACGCATGGATTTACGGTAAAATATGGGATTTGCGGAAAACATGAGATTTGTGGTAAAGTTGAAGATTTACGATAAAACAGCAATGATGCGATAGAGTGGAGAATGACAAAAAAGGAGCGATTGCGATGACTTGCGATAGAGGGAGATTGCGATAGTGCGACGATTAACAATGGCTTGCGATAGCGATATCGCTTCGATTGCGATACTAATATCATATCGGGGGAATGGATTAGAGGAGAGAAACAGTGGCTTATGAACCATGCGATATGCGATTGCGATATCGCGTCGGAGGGTTTTCATCGGGGAAACAACATAGGGGGCCAACACTTGCAACTTCCGACTTGCGATATCGCGTCGGAGGGGGTCCAATCGCATCGGAAGGGGTCCAATCGCATCGGAAGAGGGTTCTTACTAAGTTTCAAGTAAACTTAGTAATTCCCGAAGAACATAGCTATGGTTATATTTCAACCAAAGGCAGGGATACTTATATATATGGGGATTTTAATATATAATACAGGAAAGGGCATAAAGAGGGAATTATATAATAAAGTTAAAGAGGGTTAATATGAATTTTTGAGAAGAAAGCGCTAAGTATAAGAGACTTAGGCTTTTTAAAGGGAAAAAGGACTTATACAAGAATTATCAAATGTTATGGAATGAGATGAATGATGCGATGATATTAAGCAGATCTTAATATCTCTGGGGGAAATTAGTGAATGATTTGGGGAAAGGATGAAGGGGAGTTAGACATGCCTCGCTTGATCTGCTCCAAGGAAAACTGCTTTGCACTTGTGATTGAAGTATTTTCAACACTTTGAGACACAAAATTTATCACAAGTCCTCATTCTGCAACGTCAAAACTGCCTACCCTACCTACTTACCTAACATTTTTTCTTCTTTCTTCTTGGGCACACTTGGACTAGCAAACCCTGATTTTCTTCTTTATTTTTGGCTATCCTCCTATCTAAATCTATTCTTATCTCTACCAGGGGCTCAGATTAAGCAGTTGAGTGCCCTTGATTCTCTACCTATCTAATGATCTGCCATGATTAAACAGTTTGGACAAATTTTTATTCTTTATCTCTAAAACAAGAAATTTAAACCTAGATAAGCCAAGATTAAGCTGTTTGGCCTTCCCTTAACTGTAACAAAATTAGTGATTGCTTGGAAATATGGAACCTTTGCAGCATGGAAAGGATGAACATATTTGGCACTTCCACAGTCAATCATGAAAAATGACACCTATTGGTATAGGAACCTAACAATTCTGATACTGGAGAACTAGTTGTGAGTTCCCATTGGCTTTACAAGGTAAAGAAAGCTATTGATGGTAGTGTGGAGAAGCATAAGGCAAGATTTGTTGCACGTGGCTTTTCACAGATCGAGGGGATTGACTATGTTGAGACTTTTTCTCTTGTCGCAGGGTACTCATCTATCAGATCTATGTTGGCACTATCAGCACATATGGGTTGGAATATCCATCAGATGGATGTGAAGACTGCATTCCTCAATAGCCAGATTGAGGAAGAGGTGTACATAGAGTAGCTGGAAGGTTTTGAGACCTTCAATCATGATTGGCATGTGTTCTGACACAAGAGAGAGTTGTACAGGCTGAAGCAAGCACATCGTGCTTGGTACACCAGGATAGACAACTACTTCACTGAGTTGGGCTTCACAATGTGTGAAGTGGATGCGAACCTTTACCACATTGTGGTGAAAGGTAAGTTGGTTATCATCATACTTTATGTTGATGATCTCATATTGACTGGTGATGATTATTTTATTGTGTCTTGCAAGGAGGACCTTGTAAGAGAATTCGAGATGAAAGACATGGGTCTCATGCATTACTTCCTTGGCATGGAAGTGTGGCAGAAGGATGGGGAGTTGTTTGTGTCTCAGGGAAAGTATGCCAATGAGATACTCAGGAGATTCCACATGGAGCAGTGCAAGCCCATGCAGACTCCTCTAGCAGGTAACTAGAGGAAGGAGGTTACTACTTCAAGAGAAGTGGTAGAGGTTATTTTGTACAAACAACTTGTGGGTTCACTGATGTACTTAATGAACACACAACCAGATTTGTGCTATGCGGTGAACCAGCTGAATCAAGCAATGGTTCAACCTACCAAGATGTTTTGGAAGGCGGCAAAACATGTATTGAGATACCTCAGAAGCACATCTCAGTATGGATTATGGTACAAATGGACAGAGGGAGTTAAGCTACAGGATTTCACTAATGTAGATTGGGTAGGGAATCCATCAAATTGGAACAGCACATCAGGAGTTATTTTCAACCTTGGATCAGCGAGAGTTTCTTGGTATAGTAGGAAAAAAAGGTCAGTTGCACTCTGCTCGACAAAGGCATAATACATGGCTGCAAGTCAAGCAACATGTGAGGCCATCTGGATGTAGAAAATCCTAGTCGGTTTGTTTGATCAAAGGATGGATCCAACTGTGACCTATTGTGATAATCAGAGTTGTATCAAACTGTCTGAGAATCTAGTATCTCATGATATATCCAAGCACATTAACATCCAGTATCATCATCTCAGATACTATGTAGCAAGGAGGATCATGTTTTTGCAATATATTTCGACAGAGGGGCAAGATTCTGACATTTTGACAAAGGCATCGTCAAAGTGTAAATTTGAGTTCCATAGAGACAGGATCGAGGTTGTAGATAATCCCTTTCTTCTTGAGAGGGAGTGTTGAAATATGGCAACAAGAATATTCCAATTTAATTTGTTCTTGAATTAAATTGTGAATAAAATCGAATTTAGTCTTAATAGCTACTTGGAAATAATTAATTAATTTATTTTAAATTAATTTGTTGGAGAAATTCAAGTTAGAAGTCTTTTTAAAGTCATGCAAGAGTTATCCCTTAAATTAAGAAGATAATATTGAGTTATATTTGAGTTGTAATTAGTTAACTCAGTTTACTGAGTTAAGTCTAGTTAAATTAGTTTCAAACTGTTTGAGGAACTAATAGTGAGTTAACAGTCATTTGATGTATTAATGCACTCAACTAGTGCTACTCCAGTTAACTGAAGATTCCCTCATCAGAAACTCATGCATGTCTATTATGAGAAAGACCCAATTGAGATTAATGTTCAAGGACAATGTACTATTAGTTACATGTGTTTTCTCATGGAGAAAAATCATGCATGAAGTCAAGGATTTATCCTTGAGGATTGCGCAGTTTTGAAGGCTTGTTTTTCCACTTGGTAATAGGCTAAGCATCCACAAGGAACAACGCAAGGAAATAGGAGCTTGGAGGGTAGAGAGGAAGGTTGGAGAGAAGCCAGAAGATAATATTGAGTTATATTTGAGTTGTAATTAGTTAACTCAGTTTACTGAGTTAAGTCTAGTTAAATTAGTTTCAAACTGTTTGAGGAACTAATAGTGAGTTAACAGTCATTTGATGCATTAATGCACTCAACTAGTGCTACTCCAGTTAACTGAAGATTCCCTCATCAGAAACTCATGCATGTCTATTATGAGAAAGACCCAATTGAGATTAATGTTCAAGGATAATGTACTATTAGTTACATGTGTTTTCTCATGGAGAAAACTCATGCATGAAGTCAAGGATTTATCCTTGAGGATTGCGCAGTTTTGAAGGCTTGTTTTTCCACTTGGTAATAGGCTAAGCATCCACAAGGAACAACGCAAGGAAATAGGAGGTTGGAGGGTAGAGAGGAAGGCTGGAGAGAAGCCAATATTGCCTATGAGAATCTGTGAGGATTGTACTAAGAGCTGGCTAGCTATGAGAGCTAAGGCTTTGTATAATTCCTATGTATTTCCACCATGTATGATAATACAATAGTGTGGGGTTTTTATCTGAGACTTTCCCAAAAGTATTTTCATGTGTATTGTGCCATTGATTCTTCTTCTTATTATTATATTGTTCAGCTCGATCTTTAATCTTCCGCAAATTGATAGTAGAAGTAGGTTATATTATTTTACTTTGATTTTTATTACATTATCGGGTGAACCTATCATATATTTTCTACACTCTGTCCATCTGTACCAAAGACAAAAGTGAGTGGTGCCTCTGAGGTATCTCAACACATGTTTGGTTTCCTCCCAATATAATTTGGATGGCTTAACCATAGCTTGACTAATGTGGTTAACTATATAACACATGTCTGGTCCTGTGCTCACCAAATCCATGAGGGAACCCACAAGCTATCTATAAATAGTCGCCTTCACTACTTCACCAGAAGTAGCATCCTCCTTCCTCTAGTTACTTGCTAGAGAAGTCTCCATGGTTTTACTGCTCTCCACATGGAACTTCTTCAATGTCTCATTGGCATACTTGCCCTAAGAGACAAATTCTTTCTCATCTCCTTTCCATACTTCCATCCTTAGAAATTAGTGCATGAGTTCCAAGTCCTTCATTTCGAACTCTCTTGTAAGATCCTCTTTGCAAGACATGATCAACTTATCATCACCTATCATAATCAAATCGTCGACATATAAAACAATAATTGTTAGTGTGAAAATTTTTGGAAGGTGTACCAAAAGTACATCACTTAACTCACTAGGTGGCAAGTGACCCTAACAACAAGTTGATGGTTGTTATTGATTTAGATCTACAACACAAATTGAAAAACTATAGTAAACGTAGATACAATCTCGAACATAAAGAAATAATATAAACTATTCAGTATAATAACCTAATTGGAAAGACCTTTTTTGAATGAATAAATATTTTATTAATAGCACCTGGTGAAGGAGATCTACAGATGGGTCTATAAGTCCCCCTCTGTGGGATGGGTCCTTTGATATCCTTGATTCTTTAGAAAATGATTCTCTCTCTCAATATGTAAAAAACCTAGACAAAATTAGAGAACTCAAAATGGGAGCTCAAAGAAAAAAGACAATGATTTGATGATGATTATGATCATGGTGAAGAATGAATGAAAAACCATCCTATTTATAACAAAGTATGGAGTTAATCTCGAAAATGGAAAATAATAAATAATATTAACCAAATTCAGATCTAACCACTTGGAATACTTTATTATATTTATTGGAGAGGGAAAAGATATTTAATGGTTAAATACCTTTATTTATAAATAATTAACAAAAAAATTATTTATTAATTATTTCGCAAGAAATAAGAAAGGTGTGAAATCAACACAATTATTAAGTAGTGATTTAATAATTATTCTAATAATAGAAATAAGGAAAATTAAATAAATAGTTATTTATTTAAATATTCTTAAGGGATTTAGTCAAATGTGAGAAGTAATAATTATTTAATAATTATTCCTAGAGAAAATTAAATAAATAATGATTTATCTAATTATCCACATGGGTTTTTTTATTTAAATCATAAAGTAATTTAATAAAAGTGGTTTTACTAAATTATTTTCCATAGTGAAAGTGATTTTACTATGGTAAATTTAAATCTACATGGTGTATTTCGGTCCACCTAATTAGAAATGGCTAGGTGATCATTTTTTGGTGATAAAAATAATCAACAATTTACCTTCAACCATAATATGGTAAAGGTTCGCATCTGGTTCACTTTTGATGAAGCCCAACCTATTGAAATAGCTATCGATCTTGATGTACCAAGCATATGATGCTTGTTTCAATCCATACAATGCTTGCTTGAGTATGCACACATGTGACTCTCTATTGAAGGTCTGAAATCCTTCAAGCTACTCAATATACACCTCTTCCTCAATCATACCATTGAGGAATGTTATATTTACATCCATCTGATGTATCTTCCATCCCATCTACAATAAAAGTGCTAAAATGGATCTTGTTGATGAGTACCTTGCTACAGGAGCAAAAGTATCATCGTAATCAATCCCCTCCACCTGAGAGAAACCTATGGCCACAAACCTACCCTTGTGTTTCTCCACACTTCCATCAACTTCTTGATTTACCTTGTAAATCCATCTGGAACTCACCACTGATTTGTCTTCTAGCCTTGGGACCACTTTCCAATCATTATTCCTGATAATGGAGTCATACTCCTGAACCATGGCATCAACCCAAACTGGTTGCTACACTGATTTCTCAAAAGAGGATGGCTCAATCTCTACACTCCTGATCATCAACGCCATGTAGTTAGTGTACCTCTCTAGTAACCTCCTCTACCTGTGTTGTGATGTGGATGCTCCAACATTCTCTCTTGCATCATGCAATAACCTATCCACCTCTCTAGTGTGCTTTCTCCCATATCCGGAAGACTCTGCATGAGTAGGTGTTTCCACTCCCTCCTCCTCTAGATGTGGCTGCTCCACATCATCCTGAGGTTCCTCCTTTAGAGCTAAAATCTCCTCAACCGCATGTAGTTGAATCTCCCTCTTAAGGGAACATCTCATGGCCTTGTCTTCATCAAACTTCACATCTCTATGAACCACTGTCATCCTTTTGGGTGGAAGGTACACTTGATAGTTGTGAGGTGTATCAGTGTACCCCAAAAATATGCCCAACTCAGTTATTGGCTCTAGATTTTTCCATGCATATTTGGTAACATGGAAATATACTAATGAACCAAAGATCTTGAAGTGTTCCACATTTGGTTTCTTCTTTGAAAAAGACTCTTACGATGTACTCATCCTGAGAATTCGATGAGGGCTTCTATTCTACAAATAAGCAACTGTGTGTTAGCATTATGGCACTGATTTAGAGCTATGGCATAGGTGTTGTCCTTGATGGCAACTCTCTTTGGTAATAGATCTCAATTCAGGCTTTCAGAGTGAAGGAAAAGACATATACGTAGGTTCATTTAGACTAAGATGTGTATACACACGGGTTAGACGTTACAAAGGCGCATATGCATATACACGCACTTTCATGCAAGGAAAAGCATGTATATGTTGGAGAACTTACTTTTGGTCCGTGGTAGTTAGTCCTTGGTATTTGAACCTATGGTTTTGGACCATGGTATCTCGTTAGAAGTGTTGATCCCAAGTATTGGGTCCATGGTATTGTGGAAGGCCTAAGACTATAAAAGAGGAAGGAGATCATTTGGAAAAGTATCATCTGAATTAATCGAATATCTAATATGTGCTAGATCTGAAATATTGGTGATTGAGGTTATGGTACAGATCTGGATCTGAATGAAGGAGGAACCTTAGTGCAAAGAAAAGGATAAGTTCTATTGATGGGTCATAATCTTAAGTCTTGAATGATAGTATCTTTGTATGATTTTGATCTGTTATATGTGGCCAATACTTGATCTATAAATCTGATAATCTGGGTTAATTAGTGTCTGAATATTTGAAAGAATGAATTATCCTTTATAGATCTGTACGCAGGTTCAGTGAAGCAAAGGCATGTATACACACTAGTTCAGTGAATGAAAACAACATATGCGCAGGTTGTTCCAAACACAGAGGCGTATGCACACAGGTTTCAGGTTGTTGAAGTAGTGTATATCTTTTAAGTAGTAATCTAGCTACTTCTGTTTATTGTTGCAGTGTTCTGGGTTCAGAATTTGGTGTGTGGTTACTGTTATTGTGTTCTGGGTACAGCTATCAGAGAAGTGTTTACTTGATTCAGTGCTAATTGGTGAAAAGGAGATTGTTTGATGCAGAAATACTTGATTGATGTTCATGGATCCAGTCTGAAAATTTATGAAACGTGGTCCCTGGAAGAAAGAGAAGGCTGTAGCCTTCAATAGGCCAACACCTACGTACTAGTATCTTGGCTAGTACAAGAGCTAAGGGGGTTGTATCTCCCTTCCAAGAGAAGCTAGAAAACGAGAGAGGGTTGTAGCTCTCTGCAGGTTGCAGCCTGCGTACTGGTAAAGGACTGCACCAGTACATTGTAAAAAGAAGTTTCTAATTAAAAGAAGATAGAGACGAATTGCAGCAGGTGGTTTTCACCCACATTGGGTTTCCACCTTATATCTTGTGTTCTTGTGTGTGTGATTGTCTTCAGATCTGTTTTACTATTTCTGGTTACTGTTCATTTGATCCTGATACACAGATTAATGATTAACATTAGTAAGATAAATTAAATTATAAGTATGCATTGCATACGCGGGTTTCCTTCTCTGTAGTTGCATAAATACGTAGTTTTATCTAACTTAAGTATCATATATGATCTGGGTTTGAAAAAGAAAATAAGTGACTTAATAATACTAATTCACCCCCCCCTCTCAGTATCATTTCCAACACTGTGTTGCATGCTTCAACCCACAAGTGTAATGGTAGGCCTTGATCATGCACAATCGCCTATGCTTCTCCCACAATACGTATGTTATTCCTTTCTTCCACCCCATTCTATTGTGGGTTACGATGTGCAATTAACTCCCGTCGAATGCCTTCTAATGCATAAACATTTTTGAACTCATTCGACACATACTCTCAATCGTTATTGCTTCTTATAGCTTTAACAATCCTTCCTATATCTTTCTCAACAATTGCTTTAAATTCAAAAAACTTTGCAAACATCTGATCTTTCTTTTACATGAAGAAAATCCAACACTTACAAGAAAAATCATCAAAAAATATTACATAATACATGTGCTTGTTCGTGGATTCTATTGAGAACAGTCCACACACATCTGAGTGAAATCAATCAAGGATCACTTATGCTCAATTGTATTTTTCATGAAAGGAAGCTTTAGTGTACTTCCCCAATGTACACCCTTTGCATGTGTCTCTTTGATCTAGTGTACCCTTGGGAATCCCTGTATAAATTTGTTGCAAGATCTTCAAAGCACCATGATTCAAGTGACCCAATCTCCTGTGCCACAACTCATCAATATGTCTCGACTCTACACCTTCTCTGCTTTAGTGCTTAAAGTAGCATAGTCTTCTACTTCCAGTTTGTAGATGTTCTTCACTCGAACCCCTATCCACTTAACCTATCCTATGGCTTTGTGAAGAAGGAATTCCTTTCCCTTACTAAATATCACATCATAGTCTCTATCCTCCAACATGGAAACAAAAACCAAGTTCTTCTTCAAACTCGGAACATTCATAAAATTTTGTAAAGTAATTGGAGAACCAAGCTCCCTCTGAAAGGTAACTATACCTATCTCGGTTTCGTTATACCTCCTATCATCACCCATCTCAATATGCATAAAGAGATCCTTCTCCTCCAAGTTAGTGAAGAGATATTTATTACTATTCATATGGAATGAAGCTCCACTATCCAAGTACCACAAAATACCCATCATCGATGATACCATACAAGCAATGAGGGTAAAATCTAGTTTGGATTATGAAGCAAGAGCTTCACCTGCCCCTCCTCCTGAGAGCTTTTTACCAGCATTATTGTGCAGAAACTTTGTGGCAAAGTGTCCCATCTCGTGAGAGTGAAAACACTTGATTTTTGACATGTCCTTCTTATTTCCACTCTGATAAGAATCTGATTTGGAATGGGATGACTTCCCCTTCCCTTTCTTTTCCTTACCATCTGTGGCACAATTCTCCTCCTCATCATGCTTTGATAAGGATATGTATTTGGTATTTCATCAAATCTCTTTTTGTACCAAGTCGAACCACAATTGCTCCCACTTTGGTAGCTTCTCCCTCCCATTAATTGAGTCCTGGTAACTATGCCAGCTCTTGGGAAGTCCTAGAAGTGCTAGGCTCCCCATATCATCTTTAGCAATAGTAATCTTGACACTTCCAAACTCATCCCAACATTGGGTGAACTTGGTCAAGTGCTTCGGAATTGATTCACCCTTCTCCATCTTGATATTTTTTAGTATGCCCTTTAGTGCCAGCTTCCTGTGGCCACTATTATTTTGGAACAGGTTCATTAATACCTTCCACATTGCAAATGGAGTTTTCTTACTGTGGAGATTCAAGACAATATGATCTCAAACTCCTTCTAGGATAATCATTCTCGCCTTTGCTACACACTTTCTCCATTCCTATAGATCTTTAGCATTAGATGTTGGAGGCTTTGGAATATCATGATCTATGAATTCCTTCAGCCAGTTGTCTTCGAACACTATCTCCATGCTATCCTTCCAACCTACGTAATTCGAGCTGCCCTCCAAGGCATACTCAAGTCTCAAACCATAGAATGACATACTACTTACTCTGAAGTATGAACCTACAAATTTGATTTCACCTGCATGACAAACTCGTATTCTCCTCTTCTATGATGTCTTCAGCTCTAATACCATGAATATTATTGCTTGTAGATTCAACAACTTATGTGATATTCTAAAACAAAATACAAGAATCTACTCTACTGATCAACAGAAACCAAAATTGATCAATGAAAATAGTAAGAAGAAAAGGAATAATTTCAATCGCACATAACACAATATTGTTTTTGGGAAAGCAACTGTTCAAAACCCCAATTCTCTATATTGCATTAACCATAGGATCTTAGAAGAAAACACAATGCTTGTTCAACCTGAATAATTCCTACACAAAAGTACAATTTGTCTCTCTACTTCATAAACCATCTCAAGCCAACACTTAGCCAATTATTCTGCCTACCAAGCTTGTACTTTCTTGCGCAATTCTTGAGAGAATTATCACATATTTAATTGGGAAAATCCCTCACCATAATTGCTAAATCCATCATATGCCTTCCACTGATTGTATGCAACATTTGTACAACTCGGAAAATTATACAATTGATAGTACATTGTCCCTGAACTCTAATCTAAACTAGTCTTCCTCTGAAATGATATGCATGAGTTATTTATGAGTGAATGTTAAGTTAACTCATGGAGCATTGAAGTTGATCTCCACTACTAGACCTCCTACTATTTCCTCCAACTGTTTGACCTAGTTTAACTTAGTATAACTCAATTAGAGTAAGTTAATTAATTACAACTCAAAAGAACTCATCATGGACCCCTAAAATTTAAGAATCACTCTACATGACTCTAGATAGACTTCCAACTCGAATTTACTAAGCCAACTAAGTCAAATTAACTTAGTTAACAATTACAAGTTGCTATGAGAATAGAATTTCGATTTAATTCCTAATTTAATTCAAGGACAAATTAAATTAAGATCTCTTGTTGTTATTTTTAACATTGTTAGATATGATCCTTGATGTTATACAATTTCCACATTCTTAAGAAT
>Ga0139314_100069_pt1 | contig 17801 bp, 10 predicted proteins | sample In2P11_FD_99376 | JGI IMG/M metagenome (GOLD analysis project Ga0139314, IMG submission 99376)
GGTCGAGCACCTAAAGGTTAGGGTTTACTTATTGCCCCTCTCAAATAAGTAACCAAAACAGTCGAGCATGCTTACGCATCCTTATCAGTCGAGCACCTAAAGGTGATGGCGGCCTTAACAGTCGAGCCTGCTTACGCATCCTCTGATGGCGGCCCTTATGGTCGAGCACCTAAAGGTCCTTATCAGTCGAGCACCTAAAGGTCCTTATGGTCGAGCACCTAAAGGTGATGGCGGCCTTATCAGTCGAGCCTGCTTACGCATCCTTATCAGTCGAGCCCCCTAAAGGGTCCTTATCAGTCGAGCCCCCTAAAGGGTCCTTATCAGTCGAGCCCCCTAAAGGGTCCTTATCAGTCGAGTCACTAACGTGCCTGGTGGGTCGATATTTCAAGGCCTGATACCGCTTTCTCTGATCATGAAAGGCTCACCGAATTCGGGGTACTGAATCATATATAATATATGTCAGGAATTCCGCTACTAGCAAGAGCCTGAAAATAGCATATATAATAGATGAAATCTCTCCAGGCGGGTCGATATTTCAGGCCTGATACCACTTTCTCTGATTACGCTTCCCTGAAGAACAACCATGAGCATGATCACCGAAAAATAGCATATATAATCTCTGCTCTTCGAGCAGCTCTTGCTCCCCTTTCAATCTCTCCAGGTCGGTCGAGATTGAAAGGCCTGATACCGCATCGTATGAAATCTATTTCAGGATGCGTAAGCATGCTCGACTGTTAAGGACCTTTAGGTGCTCGACCACCGCCTTTTAGTTACTTATTTGAGAGGGGCACCCAATAAGTAAATTGAAGAGGATGCGTAAGCATGACTTTTTTAGTTACTTATTTGAGAGCCCAATAAGTCAAATGAAATTTCGCTACTGGAATGTGAGCAATTTCTTCATGCACAATGACATATATAGTAGGTTTTATGGTGGGATTTGGGCTATATATACATGTAAGAAATGACATATGCCCATATCAGTCATGAATGAGATCTATTATACCAGATGCATGACTTAAAGGCCGAGAGAAATAGCCAGCAATCCAAACAAGAGCCAGCCGTACCAGAGCTGCTGAATGAAACCGCACAAGTCATCGATTCATCCCATCTAGTCCTCCCTCCAGCCATTTCAGCATTCCGGTCGCACCCCACCCACTTGGTCTGAGCTGCTTATAAAGCTCTGGGTATTATTTTGTTTTATGTTCGACCTGTTCTGTTCACTCATTTATTATTCCGGGCTCCGCAGTCAAAAAAAACAATACTGTATGGGTTGTCTGTTTGCGACCCAAAGCATGAAAATGCAAGTCAAGCTTGTTCCCATAAGGCAAGGGGGTTAGCATAAGAGGGTTAGGCAGGACAGAGAGCTACTCAGGAGTTAAGCAGGGCTTCTTATAGGCTTAGGCAGGTTAGGTCAAAACCTACCTCGAAACGCGCATTGAAATAAGAAAAGATTCGTGTTTGGGGGTTCCAGAGGCATATTCATCCATTGGGGTTGATAACTCGCTCCGCACCTCTAGTCAAATCGAATTTGTACCTGCATTTCAGGTTATTCCATCTATCTTCGATGCGTCTGGCTGCTGTATTGAATCTATAGGGCAGTTCCTACGCCATGATTCCTCCCATCCCACCACACAACGGTAGCATTGTCTCACTGGCTGAGTCAATATGACTGGTCAGTACCTAAGCAAGCAGCCGGTTAATAACTAAGTTTTGTTATGCAGCAGTTCAAGGTAAAGAGAACCAGATGGGAGGAGTAGGTCGTACCTTAAGTAAAGAGAAATAGGCATATCAAGGAGCGCAGCGGTAATGCGAGTAAGGTAAAGGTGCGCAAGCAATGTTCAAAGTGCCAACATGTTAGTGAAAAGTACCCACCCAAGGCTGGCACCTTCCTTCTATCCATCCAAGATAAGGGGTCTGGTTGTAGTTGATCAATAACAAAAATAGGGCAATGCAAGAAAGAGGGTGGCTGTCCATAAGAAAGTCTTCAAGTGGAGAAAGTCAATAGTCCAGTTCAAAGTGCCAACCCAAGCCCTTCCCTTCCAATAATCTAAGTAGTCTGGCTTCCAAAAGGGGGGGCATTGAAACCAATCCATCCAATGATAGATAGATAGTTAGCTGTCCAAAAGAAAGTCGTCTTGTAATAACCATTCCCTCGCGAAATGGTATAGTATTACCTTAAGTAAGTGTCTAGGTCTGAAAAAGCCAAAAAGTCAGCGTAGGCTATAAGCGGCTATAAGCAAATACTCCCTATCGAGTGCACCGACTCTTGGCATCGACTAGTGGCAAAGAATCCTGGCATTGAGTGATCGACACCTGTATCGAGTACCGACATCAAATCTTGGATCGCCTCTTGGTATAGTGATCAACACCTGGATCGACTCTTGGATCGAGTGCATCGAGTGATCGACTGCATCAACTAGCGGCTATAAGCAATGACCTTCAGGCAATGAGACTGGAGCAAGCTGCACTGACAACTGGCACTGCTGCACCGACCAGAGTTTCTATCTGCACTGACAGGAGCATCATTCATGCACCGACGGACCCTAGCTTCATGCACCGACTAGAGCTTCGATGAGTAGAGATCATTCATGCAGTGAAAAGAGTTCTATCACTGAGAGCTTCATGCACTGAGTAGAGCTTCTATACAATGACTGCTTCCAGCCCAGTCGAGTATCCAAGCCTAACCAAGCAGTAGTTGATTAGCCCCATTCCGAATAACCAAGCCAAGGTCGATTATCCAGGTCGAGTATCCAAGCCTAACCGAGCAGCCCAAGCGATCCCGGTCTCAAAGCCAAGTATCCAGGTCTATAAGCCCAACCCAAGTATCCAAGCCCATGAGCCAAACCGAGTAGTCGAGTAGCGCAGTCGAGTAGCCCAGAAGCCCGGTAGCCAAGCGAATGATTCCCATCCCAGCTATCATAGAGAAACTGAAAGAAAAGGCGTCTTTGAGTAAGAAGAAAAACGATTTGAATGCCCCGATGGATTATGTTGCCTCCGACTCCCTACCCTATTATGCATTCTATTTGGCAGTCGGCAACTGACTTTCCTTTCAGAGGGACTAATAAAAGGGGCCCCGCGTAAGAACCCTGGCTATGTGAGGTGGGAATTGAAAGACTTAAAGGAGAATCGCCGGAGATACCTTAAGCAACTTCCGGAGTTCCCTTAAGCAAGCGCCTACGAAGGGGGTATCCATCCACCATACTTCATACTAACCTTATTTCGGGCACCAAAAACCTCTCCTTTTAGTCGAGCCCTGCCGGACCTTATGGTCGAGCCTGCTTGCGCATCCTTAACAGTCGAGCCTGCTGTAGCATCCTGGAAGACATTCTTCCTATTTGTGAGCGCCTTTTCTCGCGCATCCCCGTGCCCCCATTCTCACTTCCTTGGGTAAGGTCCCATCCCCCTCCCCCAGGGTATGCCATTCTCTACCATGGGTACGTTGTAAGGGCTGACAACCATCAATTAGGAGGGACGACGCTATAAGGGAGCGTTGCCTTTTCCAAGGGAGCGTTGCCTTTTCCAAGTCCATTCGCAAGGATCAGCCAGCAGGGCGAACGCATTGAGAACCAACCCACGAGTTCATCAGGCACCCCATGAATCCAACGGCCTTCGACCAGATCCATAGCCCATCCCCGGTGTCACAAGCCCGGATCACTAGCCAAGTTCCCATCGACCAGCCCAGGACCAATTAGGTTTATATATGTCATTTAGTTCGAGATCTCGAATGCATAATGACATATGCCCATGGATGCATGATATGCTAAAGCGTAATTACGTATATAACGAAAGCCAGGAAGGCAGATTGAAGCCAAAGCCAGGCTATATGCCCAGTAGGGGGCCAGGGCCAGCCAAGGTAATAAGTAAGTGAAGTGGATTTGACGAATGCCGGACTTTCCGTCGGCATGTATTTATTGAAAGCTCTCTTTTTCTATATACTAGATTCTGATTTGGGAGATTCTCTTTCTTGACTTTTACTACTCTCTTTCCCTTTCGAATGCATTTCACTCCGACGGGTTCTCTCCTGAGTGAGAGAGAAAGAGCTCAGGTAGGTACTACTTTCATTATAGATAAGGGGGGAAAGGAGATAAGTCGGAAAGATCCTATTTTTAGGTTGATCGATCTAGCCATGAGCAGAGCTCCTTAAGGCCGGCCTTACCGAACCCGCATATGTGGCAAAATACGGGGAGGAGCCCGTGTAGGGGTGAAAGGCCAACCAAGATCGGCTATGTCCGTCCAGTTTGAAATAGATTTCAAGCGTGCTCGTCAGTAGAGCGTGCGTATAATATGGCCCGAGGTAGATAGCACCCAATGGCCCCAGTTTGTTTGGCTAGGGTGGCCCAAAGCTTGACCAACCCCAAGGAAACTCCGAGTACAGGCTTAATCAATCGTACAGACAGACTTTGGGTGCTAAGATCCAGAGTCGAGAGGGAAACAGCCCAGATCGTACGCTAAGGTCCCTAAGCAATCGCTTAGTGGAAAAGGAAGAGATCGATCAGAGTCGGGAGTCAAATCAACTAGGGTAGTGAATGAGTGTGGGCGTCAGGTGGGGGAGGTCCATTATAGTAGTGAGGAGGCGATTATCCGAAAGGAGTGGAGACGATAGTCGACGGGAGAGCGTAGAGCGTAGTGAGGAGCTAACGGCTGAAAAGCAAACGGCTGGGCAAGTCGACAGTTGGTGGAGCTGAAAGTGAAAGAGAGGATTTCTAAGCCGAGTTTCGTAAGGCGCGGCAGGTAATCAGTCGGTGTAAGAGACTTTATCTAACTAAATAGCTCAAAGCAGCGTACCTCGCGCGCAAGAAGACACGGCAAACTGAACCTTTCCGAAAGAGTGCTCCGCCGGGTAGTTTTTAAGTGAGAAGTTCAGATTCTAACTCCGCAAAGCAAGTTCCAGTTTGGGAGTAACGGGAGTAACATAAATTGGGCAAGTGCCCGTTCCAGTCGTTGGGCTAGTTGTTTTCTCAGCGGGGACAGTGGATGTGGAAGTTGGATCAGCTGTTCCTGTTCCAGTGGTTGTAGTTTGTCCAGTGGATGTGGAAGTGGAAGTCGTTTTATCCGCTGTGCCAGTGAAAGTGGAAGTCGGTGAGACTGTCCCAGTAGTTTTATCCGCTGGGCAAGAAAGAGTTCCAGTTGTTGGGCGTGAAAAGGCTAGCTTAGCTAGGTGAGGAGACGCTACGGCTTATCCGAGTTGAAAAACCCGGAGTTAGAAGTTCAGATCCGTTATGAAACCCGGTCTAAAAGGCATAAATAGAAGTGGTTTTTGGCATACATAGAAGTGGTTTACCGAAAGGAATTAAGACAGGGGTGGGCTAGTGTAGGCTAGCGTAGATCGGAGCTGTGCCAGAGCGTAGAAAGGAGTGAGGCTAGCTCCGTGAGGAGTTGACCCGAGCGACGAGGACCAGGAGGAGCTTCTGAACCCGCGGCAGGATATTTGTAAGGTGGTAAGGCAGAAGGGGAATCAACATGAAAGTCTACGCCCGGTGAAGCTCGAAGAGCACGAAAGAAGTCAAAAACCTAATAACTTTGAAGTGAAGCAAGCACGCCACTAACACGTTTCAAAACCCCTTGCCCTCAGAAGCGCAAGCCCTCCGGACCTTATTTGTGAGCGGAAAATGCCTACCGTTGTTAGCCTTAGACTGACCTTACTAACTTTCAAGCAGGCACTACAAGTGGTCCTGTTCCTGTGACAGTGGAAGTGGAAGTTCAATCCGAATCTGCATCATCAACGGAAGCAGCTGAATCAACTGGAGCAGCGGAATCAACTGAAGCAGCTGAATCAACTGAAGCAGAAGCTGCTATTTCGTGTTGGTGGGGCATCTAACTCAATAACGATTGAAAAGGCAAGTCGTGCGTACTAGGCCTAAAGGCGTGGGGCTATCGGCAAGAAGGGCAAGCACGCAAACAGGCAAGCCTGCCAGAAAGCCAGCAACAAGAGGTTACGGTTTCAAAGTGCCAGTGGTTGGCAAAGCGTCAAGGGCAAGTTCGAAGGGAAAGCTCGAAGGGCGTGCCCACGGATTTCACAATAGTATAATAAAGTCGTGTTATCAGCTGTTCGTAGGTTGGGCATTTATCAGCTAAGGTTGGGGCAGCATCTCACTCAAAGCTAACGGTTTCAAAGTCAACAGCTTTTACGAGTTAAGTTGTTTTCTCAGCTGGGCAAGTTCCAATGAAAGTTGGTGGTTCAGTGGAAGTGGAAGTTGTTTCCGTATCAGTAGCTGTAGCCGTTAGTGCCGTAGGTGGTCGTTCGACTCGTTCGTCTATCAAGCAAGTGAAGAACTCGCGCTCGACTGTAAGGTGGGCGGATTTGGTGAAGGTTTTGAGGCGATCGGAGTGAGGAGTGAAATACACAAGTATTGGGTTAAGGTACTTATGGTAGATAAGGCGAGCGTTGAGTGATCATCTTCACTTCGAGCTTGAAGAGCGGAGTTCGGCGAGAATACTCTTGACAGGTGGGCATGGAAGCATAGTTCGGTAGTGGGCGATGCCGAGCGTAGTGCGCAATAGGAATCAAAGCAGGCATCAGGTAAGGCATGACGGTGGAAGGTACATATGATAGTGGCGGGTAGCGTTATGAGAGAACGCTGACTTACTAAAGGGTTGTACATATGGTAGTGGCGGGTAGCGTTATGAGTTCACGCTGACTTTCATCGGAGGCGAGCGGAGTGAAGAATCGAAAGGGAATCAAATCGAAATGTTAAGGAGAGACTCGCTACGTGAGGTGGGCTATTGAAAACCCCGGTCCGGGCATACAAGGGGATAAATGCAGGCTTCGACTCAGATGCCAGAACATTCTCCGTCGTCCGTTGCTTGGTCGCTCTCTCTCATATATGTCATTGTCTAATTTCATCGCTTCCGGGGGGTGTAGTAGGTAGGCTTATAATCGATCGGATGGGAGTCCTCGAAAGTGAGCTCTACGAACTGGTTGTTATTTCGATTAGACAGGCGTCAAAAGTAATCAAGTCTTGGCTTCTCGACCAGCGGCTCCAATTACAGCAATGAAAGAAGTGTCTTATTAGCTGGTAGCTGGCAAATGCAAATCCCCATGGGAACTCTAAGAGGCCCAATGCATTCGCCGAGCAAGCCGAATCAACTGAATCAATTGCATCAACAGAAGCAGCTGAATCACTCGCATCAGCTATTTCGTCTGCGCAACCAAGGGACAGAACAGCAAGAAGAGGAGCATCCTCGCTCAATCTGATAATAGGACTGCTAGCCCCCCTTATGACTAATAATAAGAATAGTACTTATCACCCTCCCTTAGTTCCAAACATGGTTTTCAAACCCCAAACCTTTGGCTTAAGCCTATCAATCAAGCAGTTCTTATACTCCTTCGTATCGGAGCCTCTTGTCGTATATCCCAGTCTCATTCGTACCGCCCGGATCAAGCAAGTCCGTTTCCGTTGCTGTTGCTTATCCCCTATTGGTATCACCACCTCATGTAGCTCGCCATGCCCATGCACTTGGCCATCTCGTGGATCTGAACCAAGCCCTGGCGTAGGAGATTCTTACTAGAGGGGGAATCGCAACTGGATCTACCCAAACCTGAATTTTGGCTTGTTGCCGCGCATATACTCGCCGATTGTTCCAAAGAAATTGGTGATGTCACTTCTTTCTATGCCTGCTGGGATGTGGGAACCATAAAGGTGCTCTTTCTTCAGCTGAGTTATCATCTGCACTTTCTTTCCTTCTTGCTGTTATGACATCGTTTATACTTTTATTGATACGAACGATAACCGTACGAATGCTTCTTCCTCGTCTCAGCCAAAGAAGAATGAAGAAGGCTAGCCGGGTTGGTTGGAAAAGATTGTATCCATACCCAATAAGGATGGAAGGCTAAGAATGTGTGTGGACTAGCTTGACCTAAAGTAAAGAAAGCCTGCCCAAAATCTTTCCCTTAAAGAAAGTGGATCTACCGAACGAATAAAAGGAATTGAGTTGGGCCTCTTAACTTAAAACACCGAAAAGCATTTTCCTTGTCTCTGACCTATCTATCAATCCATCATCGTTTTGAATGCACTCCCGGTTGGCGGGTGGGTTGAAAGGGAGGGGTCTCGGCTTTATCCATTCGTCTATAGATAGAACGATTCGTATGTCCGGGTGCGCCCCTACAGAGAAAGCCGGTTAGGAAGGAGCACTGGAGCAGTGAGAAAGAAATAGGTAGGCATTGGCCAGCCCAACTTCGGGAATCTACAGGATGGAATAGATGGCCAGGCGATACATACTTTTCCTCCTTTCTCCCATCCGAGAATGATTATGGGGGAGATAGTTTAGAGAGAGGCATTCCCCTAACTATAGAGAACCTCAATTTGGAGAAGACAATGGCGGGTCGGGCGGTTCCACATAAAGCCCACAGCCGGAGGCAACTAACTGAATATCCTTTTCTTCAATTTAGAAAGCGCAATCACAACTCTAGAAGCTAATCCTCTTACTAGCGGACTTCCATCTCAAGCAGCTCCTTCTATAAGACCTTGGTCAATCAGTTCCTTTTACTCATATTCATGTGCTGCGGATTCTCGAACAAGAACAGCAGATTCAATGCCATCCTCTTCTACTAGTGATTAATGTGCGAAAACAGCCTCTTCTGGGCATGTCCCTGAGACTAGTGCAATCCGGGCATTTCGGGAGAAAACCGTTAGCAAGAAATCCCTCTCGCCAAGAAGACTAAATGATAAAGAACCTTCCTTGCCTTACTATGATTCCCATCTCGAAATCAAACCTGTTAAAATCAATATATGAATATGGAACCTCGCTTCGGAAACCATTATTGAACACCTTTCGAGTTCTGTTGATCCCCTTCGGTTATGCATTCGCGTTCCCTGCTCACTCTCATAGCTATCTACCCCTCTGCAGCATTGAAATTGAGGCCATCTGTCCCGGCACTTAAGAGTGGATCTGGATATTGTGCATTTGGTCATGCTGCCCAACAATCAATAAGGGAGGGGAGCTGGAGTTGATGTTTCCGAAGTAACCGGTGGGGAGAGCAATTCAAGTCGTTTAGAAAGGAAGAAAGCTCCAAAACCGGAAGAGGGTCGTTAAGTCGTATCCGTTGACAGAGGCGAAGAGTGAATCAATGGGGCAGAACCCTGGTAAGCTCGCTCGAACAACCACAAGATGAATCACTCGACCCGGGCATACGTATATAACAACATGACAAATCATCCTTGCACTAGGAAGCGCAAGCCCCTCCGGGACCTTCCTTTCTCGACTGTGCCAGCAAAGCATTTCAGCTCGGAAGCTCTTCTGTTCTTTGGCTTTCGCCTTCTCCGGAACATTCTGGGCTGGGTTCAATGCTGCTGCTGCTGCTTCATCCTACCGCTGGTGATCGACCTGCCTCATGACCCCCGGCAAGCTTCTAAAGTCCCACCTATGGCCAAGCCAAACAACTAACTGAAGGTCGAGGGGACAAGAGCATTCCAGCTTATTCCGCTCCTCCCTCGCACTACTATTGTATACGTCTTTTTGGTTGAAGTCTCTCTCCTTTCAATCGATTCATTGCAATGGGAAGTGAAGTCGAAAGCAGCTTCTAAGAGTCATGGTGGCAGCCATCTGGGTCGATTGAACTCTATTCTGCCTTAAGCTCTCCTGCTTCCTTCTCCTTTCCCCACCCGATCCACCGTACCATAAAGGAGATATCGGATCACATGCCCCCACTAAGCCGTATCCAGGTGGGTAAATCAAGAATGCACATAGGTGGGCTCGACCGGTACTATCAGTTGTTAAGACGTATATAATAGATGATGGATATTCGAAGCCAGATCCACCACCGGCAGTCACTTCTTCGAAGAGGCGAGGCAGGGGGGCATAGAAGGGAGTTACTGAAGCAATCTTCTCCTCGACCCATGGGTATTCCTATCCGAGTCCCTGCCGGGTTTCAGAGAAATGAACAAACAATCTTAGTCGCCCGCAGGAGAAACTATGGAAGAAATCAAGAAAGAAAGAAAAGAAGATCGATGCTTGTAACAATCATCATTCATTTCACTTAGAGTTGGGCGTTATCTTACATACGTATTTACAAGCGAACACTTTCTATTTTATAGCTTGTCTCTGGCCGATAGCTTCCCTATGATAGCTTACCTTTTGTTTCCTTGCCGCCCGGACATACCTTTTCACTATTTGCTGACTGCCTTTTGGACTCTCATTTGCCGGGCTCAACCCAAGCGCTATGCCTAATCTTACTATGATGACTTACTATGATTACTAGCTACGACCGACAAACCAACTATATACATATTATTTGCACGGCCGGGATATCGCTATGAAGAGGAGCACTGGTAGAAGAATGAGGAACAACCGTGGAATATATTTGATAGATAGTCTGTCTATTTTTGCATGGGCAGCCCAGACTTACCTATGATCCTTGCATTGATTACTGATCCTCGCATTGACTGTCCCGAAAACTAACTAGCTATTCACTGCCTCATCAGACTTACCTTTTCATGATAGCTTGCCTGGCCGGACTTACCTGTTATGCGGTCTTTCTGGGATAGCTTGTAGAAGAGGGATAGCTCGGAGCCGGTTAGATGTTTAGTACCTTGGCTGGCCTAGCGAACTATCACGTATGTCATACAGCATGGAAACACATTACATTGGTTGAGATCACATATAAAGTCGAGGAATGATATAACATCCAAATCATTCTTACGCGTGCATGGAGGAACGCAGGGGCTCAACTTAACAATAGGAAAGTTGAGGAACTTACTCGGTCGGATGGAAGAACTAACTCTCCAAAGTGGTGGGGATTACGACTAGCCTGTTACTATTACAAATTAATTGCTAAGACAAAGACTACTAATCATTAACTAAGACTGACTCAAATGATACTACCTAACATATTTCATAGTAGCTTGTCTCAATACCCCTCACTCGAACTGTAATTTTATCACTCTTTGAACATTTTCTCACTTGGATCACATAGAAGGTGCGAAGCCGCTTGTCCCTCCGGGGGCAAGGAAGATCAGTTCATTTGCTTATATTACAATGCACCCTCCTCTCCCGGTGGTCGAGCAACTAAAGTTCCTCTTATCTTTCACTGCAATTAGGAGCGGAGAGGCTCGATCGACTACCGCAAGTAAGAAGGATCGACTCTAACTACAGTTTATGGAACTGCCTCCTAACATTTGAACCGAACCCCAGGATGTAGTTCCCACTTTAGTTATTAGTTAGCCATTTCACTCAATTGAACTTAGGTGCGGACCTGGGTTTACTTTATGCTTATAAGGGAGAACAAAAGGTTAAACCCCAAGCGCTGTCAACCTTGTTTCGTAGGCCTAAACCACCTCTAACTTACTTTGACTTCTCACGTTTCTACTATTGGAAGAGATCAACCTGTCCTCTATTGGGCAATCTCCACCAGTACTTGTTATTTCACTTGCAGCATTTAAACCCACTACGCGCAGCATCTACAAGGAGCAGATTCGTTTTTCCTGATCTTGGAAGGGTGCTTAATTCAATGACTTTACCCTTAGGACATGCAGACCAATGGTAATTCCCTTACAAGTGTGCCTTGAAACATAGTTGGAATATGCCTCTCAAGCACTATGTCTGAACATCCCTTCATCCTTCTGGCCCCACTATCCAGAATGGCTCTTCATTCTTCATTAGTCTTTAGGCCAGGTGTCATTGGTATATTCGCCTTTGCGATTCACTGACAGTATAGAGGGTTGGTGTCCTTCGTGGATCCTGCACCATCAATCTGGATAGAACGAACAGTTTGCACAACCCCTTTAGTCCTTCCTTATTTCGTACCTTGCCCGATGCGGACAAGCGACTACGTCCCTCTCCCCCTTGTCGAGAGTTCGCTTGCTCACCCCCACCCAATAACGCGGAGGTTTGAACATCTTTCCCTACGAGATTGGCCATTTGACCGTGGCGGAGGTTCTTCAACCTTGACTTCCTATTGGAATATTGAGCAACGCAAGTCATTCATGCATAATGACATATATAATATATCGAATTGATGGCGGCGATGGCGGCCTGTTGTTCTTCAAGTTGATGGCGGGGGCCCCTCCCCCAAAAGAGAGTTGTTCCTAACCATATGAATGGTTAGCGTTAACACCCTATCCTCACACGTTACCTCACCCTTATGGTCGAGCCTGCTTGCGCATCATGACTGGAAGAAACGAATGGAAGAAGTGAGCGAAATCGATCGATCGACAGACCATAATGACATATATAATATATGCACTGTGGTCTGCTCGAGAAAGTGTCGAAATGACGCGTAGAATAAGAATAGCGACCTTAATCCAATCACCGTACTTATCTGTTTGTTCCCCCACCCGCGGCACTTCTTCAACTTTGACTTACTATTTGAGCTGTTTCCCTCACCATCGGAATAGTGAGTCCCTCACCATATGAATAGTGAGCCCCTACCGGGCCTACCGGGCCTCTCCTTTAGTTCTTCAAGTTGATGGCGGGGGCCCCTCCCCCAAAAGAGAGTTGTTCCTCTCCCTTTGGTCGAGCCCCCTACCGGGTCCTCTCCTCACACGACAGGCTCACCCTTGGCGGCACTTTGGTGAGGAATCGAACTCTCGACAAGGGGGAGAGGAACATCTTTCCCCTGCCTCCGGTCATCTTCATTACATTCTCCCTACGAGATTGGCCCTTTTACCGTGGCGGAGGTTCTTCAGAATGACGGGGCTAGGGCTGAAACAAGGTATTATGAGCAACTCTCGTGTGATTGGCTGGCTGGATCCAATGAATGGGTTAGTGGGCAGCACCCCATCCATACTTATAGGGTTCCAGGCATAAATAAATGAAAGGGTAAGACTCGTTCCCTCCGATCAACCTGGGGCTGGCTATTAAGGTAAGCATTCTTCCTTCGTGACAACGTGTCTGATTGGGTCTCCCCATCCCCATCCATTCAATATATATCTCTCTGTCTAGCAGGTGAAAGAGTAAACGAAGAGGTATTAAGAGCCATACCTTCCAGCAACTTGTGTGTTCGTGGCTTCTAGTGATCCCCTATCCCCTATTCCCTAATAAGGTGCTGCTTCTTCGGTCTTTCTAGGAGTGGCTCTAACAGGAAACAACTTGTAAGACCTCAAGTTCTAGGACGGCAACTATAGAGTGTATTTCATTGGGTAGTATGAGAAAGGTATAAAGAGTTCCCTACAGCAACTTCATTTCCTGGTCTAATATGTGTGTGGGTAAAGGTAATTCCATCCAAAGTGTCTAGGGTTCTGGGAGTAAAAGAGAAAGGTAAGGCGCTATCCACCCGTGACAGCTTGTAAGGCTAAACATGTCCTGACCCAAACTAGGTGATTCCAGGTCTCTAGGGCTGGCTATAGATCTCCCTCCTCGTTCGTTCAGGTAAATAGAAACCAAGGGTTAGGTCTGAGGCATAGGTTTCAAAGTCTAGTTCCAAGGCAGAGTTGATAGGCTGGAGGGATGAGAGTCTAGAAAGAGGTGAACTGGCTTTAACATAACGGGTATGCTGTAACTCCTTCCTATCCTGCCATGGTTTCGCCTTTTTAGTTGCACCCACCAGGCATGGAGAAGTGGTTAGTTGCACCAGGTAATGCAATAATTTGTAAGGTGGTTGCACCTCACTCAACTCTCGTTATGGGTTCTGGCATTGATCTGAATGGACTGCTGGAATGGCCGTACCGTAAGCTGTGTGCCGTAAGCCATTAGCCGTAGCTTTCCGTGTGCTGTACTGTGCTGGGTGTAAACATACGCCACTAACCAACCGAATCAAAGCCGTTCGCTGCGCACATAAAGCCATTCACAAAAGCCATTCACTGAAACCACAGCACATAGCCTTGTCCCGGGCACATAATCGTTCACAGCACATAGTCCCTTGCCCCACGAGCTAGGTAAAACTATCACTCTAGCAACACCACGAGCTAGGCCTCACTCTAGCAAAACTATCCACTCTCTTGCGTATGGCGCGGGTCATCTCTCTTCCGGTGGGGAACATGGGGAGCAATGAGAAAGCAAGCAAACCCGTGTCAAGTTCCTCTTCATCTGCAGGGATGTAAAGATCGAGAAAGCAAGAGACCTACCTTCGTCAAGCAGCAAGTTGAATCAGCAGGGATTTCTCGCTCGACCATAAGGACCTTTAGGTGCTCGACCATAAGCCCCCCCACCCAATAAGTAAATTGAATGCGTAAGCAGGCTCGACTGTTAAGGATGCGTAAGCAGGCTCGACTGATAAGGACCTTTAGGTGCTCGACCAAAAGGACCTTTAGGTGCTCGACTGATAAGGCCGCCATCGAGAGGAGAGGAAAGATCTATCTCTCTAGGTAAGGCCTCACTTACCTACTTGACTTGGCTGGAAACATATACACAAATTCCCGTATTCGCCGAGCTATGTCTTGCTAACCAAGATTACCCCTCCCCCTACACATACTGTGATCAATGAAAATGAGTGACCACTTAAGCGTATATAATATGACGGACCCATTAACAGCTAGCAAAAGAGCTCTCTCTCTTAGGATCAGTTACTGCTGCTAGAAGGTTGGCTAAAGTGACCATGCATAATGACATATATAATATATGCGTTGTCTGCTAAGGCATAATTTGCTAAGGCATAATGACATATATAAAGAATGACGGACACACATATCTCATTCATGATTGGATCATGAATGAAAGGGACATATATCCTTCATTACGTAATGACATATATAATGAATGACTGGATTCGAGAGCGTAATGACATATATAATAGCAACATTTTTTGTCTTATCTCTCTAGTGACTTTATTATACGTAATTACGTATATAATAAGGGTTCATAGGGTTCCCGTTAGATCTTTCCATCTTCCTTCCCCTCAGCGGGAAAGCAACTTCGTACCTTTTTTCCTCTCCCTCTCGACGGTCGAGCCCTCTCCTTTTAGTCGAGCGTTCGTTACCTCACCCTGCCGGGGGCATCCTCTCCTGTTAGTCGAGCATGCTTACGCATCCTCTCCTGTTAGTCGAGCATGCTTACGCATCCTCTCCTGTTAGTCGAGCATGCTTACGCATCCTCTCCTGTTAGTCGAGCATGCTTACGCATCCTCTGGAATTTGGTCGAGCCTGCTAACGCATCCTCCAAATATCCTCTTTTGGCCATGAAAAGTGATATTTCTATCATGATGAAATCATTCCCGTATCTATTCTGTCAATCATTTCTTTATCCATTCTATCTCTAGTTACCGAAATGATACGAGTCATTACTGACTGGTCCTGAGTTAGCTCTGATCAGCTTAGTCCCCCTTTACGACTAATAGAGAATGGGCAGTAATAAATATAGGTAAGGTTCTCCTTACCTTTCACCTTTCAGGACCTTACTGCCTGAAAGGACCAACCCAACCCTTCTCACTCTTTGGGGGGAATAAATCATAGTACCTTTCCCTTCTAAAGAAGGGCAGGACCTTACCGCCCGCCTGAAATCTATTCCCGAACCTACCTAAATTTGGTAAGTAAGCTAACTTTCGATCGATATTTCCCCACAAAACTGAGCTGAGTTATTGGCATTGGCACTAGCACTGGCACTAGCATTAGCCCCTGTTTGATTCGTTATTATTAGCAAGCAAAATTGAGCTATCCGGATCAATCACGGACGGATGTCACGAAGCTCCCTTCTACCTACTCCTTTTTTGTGACAGGGATGCTCCTCCCATGCTACTGCTGAAGAACCAAATTCATGTCACTCTTCGATTGATTTTTCGTCGATTCATTCACACACACATTTCTTTCTTTATTGTAGGGGCTGACTGCCGGCTGGAAGCTGTATGAGCGGTAACGTCCACGTACGGCTCTGTGAGAAGGTGGACGGAAATGGCCTTGTTGTACCCTACTCTCGTCTTCGATGGGGTCTGCTCCTTCTTTTCTAGGGGAGTATGCCAATATGATCTTAATGAGGTGCGGAGCTTTGCATCTGACATTCGTTGGGCCTCTGCCTGCGGGAGCCAGCGTCCCCGGGCCTTATCTGACTGAGCAGAGCTCTTTGAGGGGAATAAATCAAGGTGCCGTAAGGCCTAAAGACCATAAGGAACGTAGTCGCTCGACCATAAGGACCGGCAGGGTGCGTAAGCACACTCGACTGATAAGGCCGCCATCGACGGAGTCACTCACTCATTCCGATGGGTGAGGGGCTCGACTGTTAGCCCCCCCACCCAATAAGTAAATTGAAACTTGAGTTGCTCGACCATAAGGACCGGAGGGGCTCGACCATAAGGACCTTTAGGTGCTCGACTGATAAGGCCGCCATCGAGAGGATGCGTAAGCAGGCTCGACCACAAGGCCTTAGTGACAATACGGCCGGTACGGTACTTCGTTCCAGGCTTTGAAAGGCCCTGTCTGCTGGCTGGGGCGTTGGGGGCGTTATAGGCGGACGCTATTTGAAGAAGAAAGGTCTCTTCACGGTTTGGGTACTTCGTTCTAGGCGGACCCATTTGAAGAACTTGAAAGGTCCTTGCCCGGACAAGCGACTACGTTCCTTTCATTTATTTCAGGTCAATACTTCGAAGACTTGTCCTGATTAACCCTTATCTAACGAACGAAGAAGTCATCTTTTCAGATCAATACTTCAGACAATAAGGCAGGCCTTTAAAGGAAGGATATATTATTTGATTCTGGGAATCTTGGTCTGGGGTAAATCCTGGAGTAGGTAAGGTCCCCGGCCTTATCCGGTCCTGAAAGGCCGGCCTTACTGGGTTGGTCCTGACTGCGCCGGTCAACCCAGGAGCAGTAAGGCAGGTAAGGTCCTGTGCCGGCCGGTCTTACGCTAAATCAGAACCTTTCAGTTTGAGGGGAAGAAAATAGTATCCTGACTGTGCTGGCCCTAGATTGATTCCCTCAAGGGTTGCTTCGCAGAGCTAGCGAAAAGAAGAACCAGGACCTTTTTTTGCAGTAAACCCCTCCGGGCGATCCGGAGAAGACTAGTGGTAGGTGGTCCCGCGAAGCTTTCGGAGAAGGGTAGCCTAGTGTGTAAGCACAGCAATGAAGGCGAACCCTCGGACGACCAATCTAAGATTAGGGGGGAGATCCCAAGTAGTGGTGACCTTGTAACTCTTCCACCTATGCATGTACCGAATGCTCATACGGGGAAGTGCACTCCTGGGTCTGGAACCAGGGAGGGTTGCTCCGAGAAAGACTTTCCCGTCCACTCCAGGGGGTGCGGACACACCTGCGCGGATTGCAGGTGACGGTGACAAGAATGGCGGGGAAGTGAAAAGTACCCGACGACATCCAGGGATGAATGTAGACCCATCGGACAGGGATAATCATTCCGGTCCCGGGGGAGGATACTCACTCATTTATTATGAAGTGGTAGAACCAGTGGCCCTATCACTGGCAGGAGGCGAAGCGCACCCACCCATTGACTGCCTGCTGCTATTGCGAAAACAAGGTGCCGTAAGGCCGCTCGACCATAAGCCCCCCCACCCAATAAGTAAATTGAAAGGATGGCTTGCTCGACAATAGGTTCTTTATTGCTCACCCATCAAGGGTGAGGAGGGCAAGGAAGGAACTAGTCTCTTGAAAAGGGAGAGGAAATAAGGAGAAGGAGAAGGATAAGAAGTTGTAAAAGAAAGCCAAGGCCCCGTCTTTTGGGGTATCGGTTTAGGGGATGCACTTATAAAGGAACTTATATTGGGGGGGGAAAATGACCGAAATGAAATCGTTTTTGACGTTCAAGAAACACTTCTATAAATGCGCTATGGAGGTTACATAAGGTGTAAGGATGGTTGGTACGCAAGGATGGGTTGTGCTTTCGTATGGTATCCTTCGATGACCCAGAAAGAGTGACCTCTACCACTGGGATGGATTCAACTGAAGCTGCCACGAGCGGGTTCAGAAGATTCCGCAATTCTGGGAGTG
>Ga0139314_100070_pt1 | contig 17692 bp, 14 predicted proteins | sample In2P11_FD_99376 | JGI IMG/M metagenome (GOLD analysis project Ga0139314, IMG submission 99376)
AGAAAACATCCCTCTTGAGCCAATGGCTGAAAACAAAAATGCTAGGGGGAATGCAGAGAGAATAGAGGGTACCTTTCCCATTAGGGAAACTAATGGAGACACCAAGATGAAGAATATAAGCCCTTCAGCCCTACCTCACTTCCATGGTTTGACTACATAATATCTTGACACCTTCTTGTTTGAGTTCAATGTCATCTATCAAACCTATGACTATGCAGAAGATAAGCAAAAGTTGAAACTATTCCCTTCTACTCTCAAGGATGCGACATTGTGTTGGTTCATAGGGTTACCTGGCAATAAAATTACAACTTGGGCTTAGATGTAGTAGGCCTTTAATGACAAGTATCGAGACTACTATAGGTCAAAAGATACTAAAGAAGAAATATTTTGAATGACCATGGGAAGTGATAAATCCTTGGAAGATTATGAAGAGAGGTTCTAGCTCAGCTACAAAAGGCCTAGGTGTGCACTTGACCCTGAATCTCTAAAGTTGATCTTGCTCAGGGGAATTCCAGAAGACCTTCTAGACACCTTCCATATGCTGGTTGGGGTAAACATCTACCAACTATCTTATGAGGACATAAAGACTATTTTTAGAAACCATTCTAGAGCAGCCAGAAAGAAAGGTAAGGGAAGTCAACCCATAGCCAATACCTCCTCTTCCAATTCATCCATTAAAGCTGAAATTGGAAACATGCTGGAAGACTTCAAAAGTAAGATGTTGCAGAATTTTTCCATGCAAATGGATACCTTGCATATCAAAAGAAAACAAGAGGAAGCAGAGAGTGCATTGGCCATCTTTTGTCCTAGATGCACCAAGAGGCATCCTAGAAATGAATGTCCATTGAACTTTATAGAGGTTTGTTCAGTCTATGAAGAAGATCATTCTATAGATAAGTGCCCTTCCTTGCTTGGACTTAAAGTTGTATACCAAGGGGCCGAAGGAGCCACTGAACCACTCTATTTCATGAGCCAAAGGAGACCGCATGGACCTAGACCATACCAGTAGGGGATGCAAGGGACATCTCAGGCATACTACAACCCCAACCAAGTCACTTCCATACCTTCTTGGGGCCCTCTTGCTCATCCTTCCTAGTCCACGACTCCTCCTTGGTCCTTCCAATCTTAATATCATGTGCAACTAGCTGCTCATTCATTTCAAGCCTATGTTCAGCCACAACCCTAGTGGAATGCATCTCATCAGGGGTGGAGGCCCCAGTACAAATCTCCTCCCGCTATTTTGCCTCCACCACCTGCTCAACCACAACCATTACCTTTTGCTCCACCAAGGCAACCCCAAGTGCCTGCCCAGCTAAACCCGAACCTGAGCAATAGACAGGCTCAACAAGTATATAGTGGGGAATCATCATGCCCAACTTATGTTATGGAGACTCAGGAGATTAATCTGTGATCTGGGAAAGTTCTCCCAGATAGCCAGCCTCCACCTAGGGAGGTTGAGGAAGATAAAGAGGAAAGTGAACCTAAAGCAATTCCACCCTTTCCTATGAGACTATACAGGACAACACAACCTACCCTAAAAGAAACTAAACTTCTAGGAGAATTGAAATAGTTATGTGTAAAGATACCACTTCTCCAACACATAAAAGATGTTCATATCTAATATAGGTTGATCAGAGAGAAGTGCTTTAGGCATCCAGGAAGGTGCAAGAGAGATGCCCCAATCACCAATGTCATAGGACAACTATCAAACCTGATGTTTGGGCAAGCAATCTGTCCAAAATATTTGGACCCTGGAAGCCCAGTAGTCGATGTCCACATCAATGGAACTATGATCCCACATACCTTGATTGATTTTGGAGCTACCATTAATGTGATGACAAAGGACTCCTTTCATCAAGGCTCCTTGAGGAAGACCATGACAGTACTGCAGCTAGCACACTGCTCCACCATGACCCTTGAAAGGATTGTGGAATATATGATGGTCTCCATTGATTCTTGGAAGTAGCCTGCAGATTTCTTAGTTCTCCAGCCGAAGGCAAACCTCACTGGGTATCCTCTCATCCTAGGAAGCCCCTGGTTGGCTACTGTTGATTCCTACATCAGCTGTCATGCTGGGAACATGACCATCAAGAACGAGCATATGTCCATGTAGTTAATCCTATAACCTCTAGCCCAACCCTTTCTATAAAATGATCTACCTCTCTAGTTGGAGGAGGAGGATGAGGATGAGGTCTACACTAGTTTGTGCATTAGAAACCACCATGGGGGGAAATTGCAAGATGAAGATGATATGATTGAAAATTTGATTCAGAATCCACCCCTTAGTGTCTTACCATTGGAGGACATAGTGATGAAAACCCCAAAAAACCCCTCAACTGGTCTTTGTGTGGCCGACCTGACCTCTCTTTGTGTTAGGACTATACAGTTTAGCCCAAAAAGAACCTTGAAAACCAATCCATCCATATCCTCTTCCGAGGAGAAGGAGTTGTGAAGCTTATTGAGAAAACATTTAGATGCCTTCACTTGGAGTTATAAGGAGATGAAGGGAGTGCACCCTTTAGTATGTACTCATCATATATACATTAAGGAATATTGCAAACCAGTCAGGCAACCTCAAAGGAGGATGAATCCAGCACTTGAAGACATTGTTAGTGAAGAATTGCAAAAATTACTTGATGTAGGATTCATCTACCACATCTCTGACAGTGAATGGGTCTCTCCTTTGGTGCTAGTACCAAAGAAAAATAGCTAGTGGAGAATCTATGTTGAGTATCGAGAATTTAACAAAGCCACTAAAAAGGACCATTTTCCTTTGCCTTCCATAAATCAAGTGTTAGATGGTCTAGCAGGGAAAAAGTTTTTCTCCTTCCTAGATGGGTTTATTGGGTACAATCAGATTCAAATTAGCCAGAAAGACCAAGATAAGACCACTTTCACTTGTCCTTGGGATACCTTTGCATACCGGGTCCTTCCTTTTGGTTTTGGTAATGCTCCAACCACTTTCTAAAGAGTGCTACTAGGTATATTCTCTGAATTAGTTCATGATGGACTAGAGATATACATGGATGACTTTAATCCTTATGGCTCTAATTTTTAGGAAGCTTTATCTAACTTAGGAAAAGTTATAGACAGGTGTATTGAGATGAACATGTCCCTCAATCAGGAAAGATGTGAATTTTTTATGACTGATGGGACCGTGCTAGGTCATGCAATATCTCAACAAGGATTGTAGGTGGACCCCAACAAAATTGCCATCATCCAAAGGGTCCCCCCTCCTCAAAAGGTGAGAGATGTCAGAAGTGTCCTACACTTAGCTAGGTATTACCAAAGATTCATTAAAGATTTCAGCAAGCTAGCCTCTCCTTTGTTTGGCATTTTAGGTAAAGATGTCTTAGGAAAGGTTCTAGACAAGTGTATTGAGATGAACCTGTCCCTCAAACTGGAAAAATGTGAATTTTTTATGACTGAAGTGACCATGCTAGGTCATGCAATATCTTAACAAGGAATGCAAGGGACCACAATAAAATTGCCATCATCCAAAGGGTCCCACCTCCTCAAAAGGTGAGAAATGTTAGAAGCTTCCTATGTTTAGCTGGGTATTACCAAAGATTCAATAAATATTTCAGCAAGCTAGCCTCTCCTTTGTTTGGCCTTTTAGGTAAAGATGTTGAGTTCGTTATGGTCTGAAACCTGTCAAGTAATCCTAGATACCTTGAAGGGCAAGTTAGTAACTACCCCAATTCTCAAAGGCCAAAATTAGACCCTACCCTTTCACATTCACACAGATGCCTCGAACAAAGCAATAGGAGTAGCCTTAGATAAATTAATGAAAAGTTTCCTTATGCCATATACTTTATAGGCAAAAATTTGTCAAAGGCAGAGTTAAATTACAGAGTGATAGAGAAGGAACTCCTAGTTGTTGTGCATTTCTTAGAAAAATTAGACATTATATTATAGGCTATCAAACCTTCATGCATATTGATCATGCTACGATTAGATACTTGATGAACAAAGCAGATGTAAATACCTATATTATTATACGGTTACTTTTACTGCAACTATTTGATCTAACCTTTATTGATATGCCTAGCAAAGAAAATGTTGTTGCTGACTTTTTTTCTAGAATAAATTTGCCTATAGGTGAAGAAGGAATGGTGGATGACTAAATGCCAGATGAACATTTGTTTGCTATTTCCGTACTCTCCCCATGGTTTGCTGATATAGAAAACTACTTGGTTTCAACAAAGTTTCCACCACACCTATCCTCAAAAGAGAAGAGACATATAGTAAGGAAAAACGCCCCTTTCACCTACATTGGGGGTAATCTCTTCAAACTTGGCCTAGATCAAACCTTGTGAAGATGTGTCAGGGAGGAGGAATTCTTTGACATTCTCCTGACCTATCATGACGGGCCTTATGGAGGTCATTTTGCAGTAAAGAGAACTACCTTCAAAATATTTCACGCAGGCTACTATTGGCCTACTCTTCATCAAGATGTGAGGAGATACACCAACCAATGTGATTGGTTTCAAAGGATGGGGAAACCTACTCCAAAGGATGAGATGCCCATGCAACCTCAAATGACCTTTGACCCATTTGAGAAGTGGGGCATGGACTTTGTGGGTCCTATCAGCCCTCCTTCAAGACAGAAACAACACATCATTGTGTGCACCGGTTACTTGACAAAGTGGGTAGAAACAAAAGCAATCAAAGAAGCAATATAGGAAAAAGTACCTGACATTTTGCGAGAAACATATTCTATATGTTCAAGTATCCAAGAGAATTGGTCATAGATCAAGGCTGTCAGTTCACTTCCAATTTGATTCAATACCTGCTCACATCATAAAATCAAGCAAAGGACTTCCACCCCTTATCATCCACAAGCCAATGGGCAAGTGGAAGTCACTAACAGAGCTTTGGAAGGAATTCTGATGAAGGTAGTGAGCAGCAGTAGAAAGACTAGGCAGATAGATTAGTTGAGGCCACCTAGGCCTACAACACAACATGGAAGACAACTACAGGGTTCACACCCTATGAACTAGTCTATGGGAAGAAGGCTTTGCTATCAATAAATTTGAATTCAATACACTAAGGATGGCAGCTCAGCTAGACCTAGACCTCAACCATGCATAGAAGGAAAGCTTACTCCAGCTCAATCGATTAGATGAACAAAGGTTGCAAGCTCTTCTCCACACAGAGGTAGTTCAGCTTCAGAGGAAGATATGGCATGACAAAAATATCAAGGAGAAGTAATTCCAAGAGGGAGATTGGGCATTGCTATATGATTCAAGGTATAAAGACATTAAAGGCATGCTGAGGACAAAATGGTTGGGACCATACACTATGGAAAAATGCAAAGAAAATGGTTTAGTCCTTATCAGAACCATTGATGATGAAGCCATCCCATTGCTTGTCAATGGACATTGGTTGAAAATTTACAAGAAACCCCTCTCCAAGCGATAGTTTATTGAAGATTTGAATGAGACAGTGATGGTAGTGGAGCATGTATTAGCCTCCACTCCACCCACATAATGAAGAAAAAGAAAAAGTAAGGAAAAATAAGGACTCAAGTGAAAACCTCCATGAGGCGCTTGAAGTCCCATCATTGGGTTGAAAACCTCTCCTAAGGCAGCCCAATGATGTCAATATATATATATATATATATATTTGATTTTCAGAGCTTTATTTTGGTTAAGTTACATGATCCTGATGCAAATATTGATGAAATGTTTCTTTTTATAAATGTCGCAAATGTCTATCTAACACATAATTTACCAATGAGTCTGTTAATGTGTTTAAGTTTATGGAAATATGTTGATATCGAATAGAATCGATCTGTCTTGCCAAAATCTTGACCCTTAGGAACATGCAATAGATTGTTGGATTTCGTACGGAGTAGATACTGGTGAGATGTAGAATGACGAGTTGTCCATCTAGCCTGATGACAAGTCAGTGTATGCCATGTGTGGTGGCATCAGAGAGGAGTTCTATCAACATGTTGTATTCATCGATGTTGTTCGTTGACTGACCAATACATATCCCTTTGAAACTCACTAACTCACCGCTTGGATCAAAGATGGCCCAGGTCGTAGAAGATAGGTTCCGCGAACTACGACTCACTCTGTTGGCATATCCAACAAGTTATTCCAATAGGTTCAAAATATGCAACAAATGCAAAAGTGGATTACCTAACCAAAACAATTACCCTTAGTGAAAACAAAAATTTAACAAAAGCATAGGGGTTACTATACTGAGTCAAGCATAGTAACGCTTAAGGTACAACTCGTTGCAAGGTTGCACTAGTGGAATCCCATCATAATCCACTAACTCATAGGCTCCTTTTACTAATACATGCTTAACAATATAGGGACCCATACATAAAGACTTGAACTTACTTGATCCCAACTTATCGGACTCCTGGTCATAAAGCAAGACCAGGTCACCTTCTGAGAAGACATGGGGTTTGAAATTCTTATCGAATTGCACCTTGACTCCTCTCTTATGGGCTTCATTAGCCAAGGTGGCATCATGATGGGTTTCATCCAATTGGATTAGTTCTAAGAGACGAGCCTCTTCTTCTGAAGTTCCGGGGAGAAGGTCAACTGCGAGCTTGAGGGATGAGATTTCGCACTGAACTAGTAAGATCGCTTCCAGGCCATACACCAGTTGAAAGGGTGTAAACCCGGTTTCATTCCTCACCGATGTATGGTATGCCCATAAGGCCGAGTACAGGATCAGGTGCCAACTCCGTTTATGGACTCCAATCATCCTTTGCAGCATGTGCTTCAGAACCTTATTGATTGCCTCAACTTATCCATTAGATTGCAGATAATAAGGAGTAGAGCTGTCATGGGACAATCCTAATTTTGGTAGCCAACTCAACCATCATGTGATTGTGAAAATGTGAACCATGATATGTGACTATGGCCAATGGAATGCTGAATCTGGAGACTACATGATTGAAAAGAAAAGGGTAGCCGTTTCGTCATTGTTGTTTAATGTAGACATTGCCTCGGCCCATTTGGTAAAATAGTCTACTGCGACTATGATATACCCATGCCCCCCGGCCGAGTCGGGGTTACATGTCATGAAATCTATGCCCCATTTGGTGAATGGTCCAATAGAAACCACTGGTTGTAGAGGTGCGGGTGATATTCTAGCTTTGCGATCAAAGATTTGACAGGCATGGCAACTTCTGACTGCGGTTATGCAATCTTTGAAACTTATTGGCTAGAAGTATCCTTCTCGTAAAATATTTTGAGCCGTAGCGTAACCAGATTGATGCCCCCCCACACGCGCCTATGTGACAATCATTCAGGACTTTCTCAGCCTCCTCATGGGTGAGGTAACTTCGCAGAACTGTATCGATACTGCGGCAGTAAAGCGTATCACCAATGATCATGTAGTCTTTTTCTTGGTATCAAATACGTCGTTATTCTGAGCGGGAGGTATTAGACCTATATTTTTGGGTTTGGAGATAGATTATTATATCCCCATACCATGGATTGCTTGAAGATATCAGAAACAAATATTTGTCCACGATTTCTTCTTCGGATGTGGCATCGTTGGATGACGATGGGAGATCACATAGTAACACTGCAAAACCAGGGCTTTCTTCGATTTGGATTTTACGAATTCCAGATAAAAATCTTGTAAAATTGCTATCCATTTTGAATATTCCCCCCCTAGCAACTGTTGCGATAATATATAATTCATGGGGTTGCAATCTGACAAAATGGTAGCTTTTCGAAATAGGACATAGTGTGGAAATCTCTGTATCACTTGAACAACTGTGAGAGCTAGCTTTTCAACGTAGGAGTACTTGCTTTTCGTATCATTTAAGTTTCGGCTTAAATAATAGATGGGATGTTCATTTCCATTTCCTTCTTGAACTAAAACCATTTCTATGGTCGTATCTGTTGTAGCCAAATACATGTTAAAGTCTTTTTGATAATCAGGAGCATACATTAATGATGCTTTTATTAGGGACTCCATTAAAGCATCAAAGGAAGCTTGCGCGACCTAATCCCAGATGAAGGGTACTTATTTTTTCAATAGACGAGTATAACCTTTAGCAAGTTCGCCATAATTTGGAATGAACATCCTCAGAAAGTTTGCTTTCCCTTGGATTTTCTGAATCTGAAGCAAATTTGAAGGTGGAGGCAAATCAATGATTGCGTGAACCTTGCATGGGTTGAGACGAATTCCATCCTTCGAGACCACAAAGCCAAGTAAACAACCAGAAATAAAACAAAACACACATTTGTGTGGATTGAGTCATATCTTATAGTGTCGGAAACATAGAAATATCGCTCTCAAATGTTGCAGATGATCAGTCCGCTTTCGCAAATGAGCCAGAATATTGTCAAGATACAGTTGAACGATGTTCTTGATGTCATGGAAGGTCTAATTCATTTCCCTTTGAAATGTTTCCCCTACGTTCTTTAAACCAAAGGGTAGCTTGCGGTATGAGAATGTGCCCCATAGACAAATAAATGCAGTCTTTGACTGGTCCTGTGGGTAGATATTTATTTGATTATACCTGGAAAATCCATCCATAAATGAAAAGATTTCACATCTGGTGCATTCATCAATTATCCGTTCAATGAAGGGTGTAGGGTAGTTATCTTTTGGACAAGCTTGATTTACATCCCTATAATTGACGCACACTCTAATCATTCCTTGCTTTTTCATTACAGGAACTACATTCGATACCCAATCGGTTAGAGGAACTAGGTAAATAAAACTAGAATGGAGGAATTTTTCAACTTCTGCCTTGATGGCATCGGCTTTCTTGGCGTGCACCTGCCAGAGCCATTGTCATACTAGTTTGACATCTAGATACATCTTAATTTCGTGTTCAACTATGCTCAAGTTAATGCTTGAAATTTCATCATATGACCAAGCAAAGACATCTTTGAGCTCATGAAAAAGAGCGTAATATATTTCTAGTTCTGAAGAAGAACAAGATTTTCCAACATGAATATTCTCTAAAACATCTGTTTTGGTCGAGATATTGATGGCGATAATCTCTTCAATATTGGACAGGTTTCACTCAGAATCCACTGTATTTACAATATTTGATAGAAAATATAAAACTGAGGGATGATCAAGATCACTGGAACTATCTTCCTTAAAATCTGGAATATGGGAATGATGGTGGTAATCTTCCCATGGTGCCCCGTCAATCATCATTGACTGAACAATTCCTTCATCTGTAGAATGTACTTGCGACCAAGGATCTAAGGGGGTGCCATATTCCTTAGACTTATCTATCCAAAATCTTGATGAGTGTTGATTTGGGTTTGCTTCCCATGCCGAAAACATTGATTTCTACAATATTTCTATTGGGCTTGGAGGCAATACCTATAGATGATCCATGCTAATATCTTTTTTGGACATCTTTTGAATAGAAGATACCATATTGCATGTTCCCACCGTGGCCACTGTTATAGACATATTTGGACACCGCAACCCCAATTACATATGTCCATAAACTGAGGGCTTCTATGTCCTTAAAAGTGTTGTTTCATGCCCTAAAGGAACAAGGTTAGCTGATTACATCATCTCCCAGAAGTTATCTAGAGAAAACTGCTCAGAATTGGTCAAAATTGGACCATACAGACTGCCCAGTGCTAAGGGTGCGATGCATCTCACCTACTCAGTGAAAAAAGTGTGATGCATACTGGAAAGCCCTTCTGTAGGGTGCAGTGGGTGAGAGTAGACAAATGGTAGGCACAGTTTGTAAGGTGGATGATCATGGAATCTTCCAGAAACTTCTCCTATGACACTTGCCTTTCTAAATTCGCCCAGGGATGAGTAAGAGATCATCAATCTCCAAGTGGAATCAAGAAATATTAGAGAGAAGACACTAATCAAAATTCCAGAAGCTAACTCACCCCCTTTCAATCATCTATATATGGATCCCTCATCCCAGAGATACAAAGGCTAGAATCTTGTATCTTGCAAAGAAGTGTTGTTCGTTTCCTGGTGGAATTTGATAGTGTTGGGTGATCTAAGATTTTCATGAGGTGAAGAAGGGCTTTCATGCTGGGAGGATGACACTGGGTCAGATCAATTAGTTGTAATCCTCTCTTCTGCTCTTTTATCAATAAAGCTATTCAAGTTTTCCTCCACATTCTTGTTTGTTTGATGATATATGCATTTGTGTGGTCAATATATATCTAGTCCTATATTGTTTACGATTGTAGATCTCTGCACTTTAGAGGTATTGTGCTGCTTTGACCTTTTCGGTACTCTTTGAAGTGGAGTGATCAAGGAAGGAGTGGCAAAGACCTGTCAGAGAGGAGGAGGAATAGGTAGGTAACCGAGCAAGAGATCGAGGTTGGTATTCTTTTCTCCTCTCTTATCTACTTCTCATAAAGGAAAATAAGAGTAACTTTAATCTGTTTGTTTCTAAGATAGCTACCCATCTTAATGGGACTAGCAGTTCTGCATAGGCACTAGATTTCCTGATAAAAAAATGGTGACTCTGCTAGGGATCGAACCCAGATCACAGGCAAATCCATCTCCTTGACCGTCGTGGACATCTATTTTTTGACCGGTTTATCGAGGCATGGCGCCCCTCTCTCATTATTGGGTTCCGCCCGTGGGGGCGAATCCGTGAGGGATTACATTTGATGGCACTATAGAGATGGATCTCATCCGAGTAGGGATAGTAAGGTCAACATTCTAGATATCACTGACCAGTCCTTGAGGACCATCCTGTTCACCTTTGATAGACTGGTGGGTAATGCGGCTCTTCACTTGGCCAATAGGCCTTATATGCAGTATGCCTTATAATGCCTCGAACCGAAGGTGTTCAACTGGTGTTACGTAGTACTTCCAATAAAAAAAGAACAACTTACCAAGGTGAAAAATGGACGGTCTAAGAACTTTGGCTATGGTTCCATTTTGACCACTTTCGCCTCAGAGAAGATCCCACTGATGCAGCAAAAGTACATTTCACTTGGTTTTCCACCACCGACTGAGCCACGAATGCAGAGATGGGTTGACCTTATGGCTCGACATGCTGGTCAACCACAGGTTTCCTTCTCTGATACATTCTTTGAGTGGTTCAACCGTCAGGAAATGGTTTATGCTGAGTGTTTGTATGCTGGTATGGATTTCCTGGGTGACCCAGATTTGGTGCTGCCGGCTGGCGAGTAGTGGGGTGATATAGGTAAATTTTTTGACCATATCACTCTTTATTGTTTTTATAATGTTCCTGTTCTTTCTTTTATCAAGACTAATCAATACTCATGTGCTCATGCAGATATCAGACCGGTGTGACTAGTAGTGTGCCAGAGAGCACCAGCTTCCATTCCAGCAGAAGAGGCTGTAGGGAGGGCCATCCTTCATGACCTTGATGTGGCCAAGACCCTTGCAACATTGCAGGAACAGATCGAAGGCCTCACTCTCGGTATCCCGGATGTGAGGATTGACAAGCTGCCTCTAAGATTACAGTAGCATACTGCTAGCGTGCCACATCTATGGACTAGGCTTTTACGCATGATTGCACAGGTGGTGACTTGATATCACCAGCACCATTAGACTAGGGTGCCCCCTAGTATTTTGAGTTGTTGGGTCATTTGACCAAGTTTGTCTTGGACATGGAACACTTTGTGTAAACCATAAACAGTTATATATATATATTTTTGATTTTCAGAGCTTAATTTTGGTTAAGTTATATGATCCTAATGAAAATATTGATGAAATGCTTTTCTTTTATAAATGTCACAAATGTCTATCTAACACATAATTTGAATCTGTTGGACCTGGTTGGTAGGATCCCATGCATTGAGGAAATATTGCAACAAGTTGATTTGTTGCCTCATGCTAGAGATGCGGAAGAACTTGAGCAAACCACAGTTCCGCAATGCAGTTACCGTACCCGAATCATGTAAAGAAACCATGTCCTCTTCTTCATGCTCGTGTTCTCGCCATGTAACAACCATTTTTCTCTGATGAAGCTCTAAAAAGAAACAAGAGAAGAGTCAAGATCCTGATTTGGCAAAAAACAGGGAAAAACTCCATGAAAAATCGGTGCACAATTTTCCCTCTTTGCTCCCATTTCACCCCAACAGTGTACTGGGAGCGATGCATACTGACTGGCTAGTGGCTAGTCTAGTATGGATCACACCTTTCGATATAGGAAAGGTGTGATGGGGCCAAGGCAAACTGTTAAAACCCTAAGGGCTCAGCAGAACATGGAAACATTCTTAGAATTCAAAAAGGAAAGAATGAAACTGAAGAGCATAGGTTTAGCTCCTACCTGGTCCAAATGGTTCCAAGAATCGTCCACAAAATCTCCCAGAATCAGCTAGTGAAAATCGAGGGGGAAAGCACCTCCAAAGCTCCAACAACCTCAAGTTCATATGAAATGGTAAAATGAGAGGTAAAATCTACTTTTAAGTTAATTTTCACGTAATTCAAGTAGGGAATTAGTATTTTAACTCATTTTCAAGCATGTATTTTCATTTATAATTAGTTTTATGGAGTAGTTGAATAGATGGTACGACCATCAAAAGAACATAGTGTTATCGGTGGGTCAAATTTCAATGACCATTGTCACGAGCAGTTTTTATGCAAAGTTCAAGCTTGTTAAGAATTAAACCTTAGTAATGAGAAAATGTTCCCCCAGAGTTTAAGCTCACTAAAAAATGAACCAACCTCTAGTAAATAACCATTGTAAATGCATTACCATCAGCTCTTAAGCCTTGGTCGTGTTCTTACCATCCCCTCCACTCTATTTTAGCCAATCATTCACCTGCATTTGAATTTTTACCGCTTTTGAGGAACAACTGTGAAGAGTGATTCTGTTAGCCATCCTTGTGACACTACCATGATTGGAAAATTCCAAACCTTACTTGGAATTAGAAGCTACCCGAAAATACCACTCGTTCCTCAAAAATGAGTCTCCTTTAAGCTCTTTTCATCTGACACGTAAAATATGAAAAGATTGCCAAGAAATTGGCCTCTCCAGCTTGTTAAAGCTATCGAAAGTGTTATCCCTCCTCTAGATTTTAATCTTTTTAGACCTGAGGGATTATTACACAAAAAGATCGAGCGCTTGTCTTGTTCGACTTGTTAAAACAATCAAAAATTTGTCCCTTTCATATGATTTTATACTTTTTCGAACTTAAGGGATTATATGACGAAAAAGGACTACTGTAGTTTTCTTTCCTTCCCTTTTTAGATTCTCTAAAATTGAAAAAGGACCAAGTTTTCTTTGTCATTAAAATTGTTAAAACCAATAGCAACAAACTTGTCCATGCAAACAACAATGACTTTTACTGTCACTGGGCTCGTTAAAACATAGCAACGGGTTTTCTCGAAGGGAAAATTATAGAACAAGCATATGTTATCCTCCTCAAGCTTGATAAAAATAAAAAGGTACTGGTCAGCAATGACTGGGGAAAATTGGGAAGAAAACTTGAAGAAACTTTATTGGTAGCGAGTCACTCTTGAACATGACACTTTCACTCCATCACCATGATTGAGTCAGGTTGGGTTATTTCATTCACTAGTCATACAACCACTGGTCCACCATACCATCCATATTTGGGGTTAATGCTACCAATCCATTTTAGTTTCACCGATATGTTTAAGAGAAGTCGATCAGAGAATTCACCAATTCCGCTTGTGTCTCACCTGCTACAATACCTTCACACTTCATTCCTTCATGACTGCCACCCTGAACACTGTATCATCAGGTTGTTTTCACCTCCACAAAATCATTTGCTCCGTTCCATGTCGTAGATGTGGGATTTATTAAGGCCCTCCTATGATGGTTCACTTTTTTTCGACGACAACTCATTATCTAAGAAGTCGACCTAGGAACAACCCTTCATTACTTTGAAGCTTGCATGCCTCAACGGTAAGTTTCTCACTTTCGGTGACAGGTTTACATCAATGGCCTTCAACCAAAATATTTTGCATGGTGTTTGATGCCAAGTCTCATTTTCACACCATGCGAATTGTATTGTGGTACCTTGAGGGTCATCATCATTAATGGTGATTCCTCTCGCGCCTATTAACAACTTACATCATTGGCTAGTAATCAGGCAATATCTTTCCATGTTCGACTCTAGACCATTTCTCACATGGATCGACTTGTAATTTGGATGAAGATTGGATGAGTTTGAAGACCCCGGATCTAGTTTCATCCATCCGAGCTATGATATATTCAGGAAAATAAAGACATCAAATGTACATCATTGCTACACAGATAATCATCCGAACCAAAAGGATGATGGCTCTATCAAAATCATCAGTCTACCACATAGATGATTATCTGTCGTAAGTATATGAAAATGAATTTATAAAGCTGAGCATGGGAATGTCCACCTTAGCTAGATCATGAAAATGTTATGAAGATAATGTATTGTATTGTATCTTATTACAGGTCGCCTTCCAATTCGAAAAACCTTGGATCCTGATGATAAATAATTTCACCTGACATCAAAATATTCTTGACCTCATACTTTAGGCGGCAACTGTTATAGACATATTTGGGCACTACAAACCCAATCACATATTTCCATAAATTGAGGGCTTCTAAGTCCCTAAAAGTGTTGTTTCATGCCCTAAAGGAACAAAGTCAGCTGATTACATCATCTCCTAGAAGTTCTTCACAGAAAACAACTCAAAACTGGTCAAAATTGGACCATACAGACTGGCTAGTGCTAAGGGTGTGATGCATCTCACCTACTCAGTGTAAAAAGTGCAATGCATACTGGAAAACCCTTCTGTAGGGTGTGATGGGCAAGAGTAGACAAATGGCAAGTGTTATCACTCAGATTGTCCTTATGGTCAACTCAATAAGGATATGACCAAGGTAACCACAGACCAACTTTAGACTGCAGATTCTAGCCCAACTGCAGTCAGAGAGGGCTCTCTCTTTCTGATTTAGCTTTGGTGAAATTGATTTTAGGCTAGTTATTGAGGTTAAGGGGGTTTTGTTTTGATTTTGGTGGGAAGATTGATGTTTCCAGGTAGAGAGGCGAAATATAGACTGGAAAGTTTCAAACCATTGGGCATGGAGTCGAGGAGAAGGACTGGTGGTGTGTTTTCTTGGTCACAAGAGAGGGATATGGAGCAAGATAGTTGCAGATGAAACAATGTTTCATGTTTAAAGGGAGGAATTAATGCTAAGGAATGAGAGGCAGTTAAGAATCTCTCGTTCAGCTTAACAGAGGAGAAGGGAACAAACCCTATCTAGGGGCAGCAAAGAATCCCTAGATAAATGGCAAACATAGGTGAATTAGGGTAAATATGAGCCAGAAGGAATTCATATTCATTACCAATTCGATCAGTTGAAAACATAAATAAACATCAGAAATTGAGCTTAGAGTGCAGTCAAACAAATTCTAAACTAATCTTTCTTTCTGCTATTTAGATGGTGATATATGAACAGATAACAATGTAAAAAGAGGTAAGAGGCACTTATTGATTCATTTTGCAGCACATGAATTCCACATTTAGTCTCCAGAAACCATTAACAACACAACAGATAGTCATTCTTCAGACTTTCTGCAATCTTTGATTATAGAAAATAAGTCAGGTATACAATGCGAGTCTATAGTGAAAATTCTCAACCTTCCAACCCTTAAAACAATACTGAGGGCGGTATATATAGGGAAAACTTCTCCAAAATTGTGTATTACAATTTGACCTAATAGGTCTGAAAGAAAATGAGTACTTTAACCTAATCCTGTCCAGAAATAAATGTAAGAAAATATTTTGGGTTGCGCTGAGGGCAGCCGTATCAAAACTGAGTAAATGTGTTATCCTCGGTGGCTTGATGCGGTGCTTTTTGAAATAAATGTGCATGGGTCTCTACTCATTGGTGTTCGGCGGCATTAAAAGGCATTAACTATGATTTGAGAGCTGGGATGGGCTCATACTGCTTGATTTGACTTTGTTGGCTGCTATTCAATGTTAACCTGCTTTGGGAACCGAAGAATTTCCTTAAAAAGTGTTCAACTGATACTCTTTTACACTTCCTTGATTGTTGTGGTGCTAAAATTGTCGAATCAAAATTTAATGGGCGTTGTTTGGCCTTCTGTCTCCTTCAGAATTGTCTTCGCTCCTTTCTGAAAGCTTCACACAGAAAAAATGGGTCATTCTGCGCCTTTCGGGCTTGCTGGGGGCTGCACGATGAGGGGATTTCCAATTTGGCTCATTTCCAGTAGCCATGCGCGAGCGCTAATCACGCATTAAAAACTACCTCAGAATTTGAATCCGGGCTTCCTAAGCGTGATTTTTGCCTTTGCGCCAAAAATGATGATGATATCAGCATGGTGGGACCCAGTACGGTGGATGACGTGGCAGGATGACGTCAGCATGTACGGAGGTGATGGGGTGGTACGGTAGGTCTGATGACGTGGCAGTACGGTGGCAGCTACGTGGCAGGGGTGACTTGGTAGGAGGTTGACACAGGCAGGTGACGCAGTAATGGTGACGTGGTGCTGACGCATGAGGGAAAGGTGGTAAGTGGTTTCGGGCGCACCGCCTTTGCCCTAGAGTGGTTTCGGGGGAGGAGGCTCCACCACAGCCTGGAGGGGGACGCGTGGCGGGAGTATGGCAGGAATACCGCCCATCTCCCGGATGCTAACCCTCATGCTGTTGGCGCGCAGGATTGATCGCCCACCGTAGATCTCGAGCTCCTCAGATCGAACGGCTAGCGGGAAGGACGAGGTGGCAGATGTTTAGTGTCGGGGCGTGGAATATTCGAAATTTAATACGGCGCGGTGGAGGGGGGGGTAAACTTTGGTTTTGAGAGTTTTTTGTGGGTTTATACAGGCGGGGGAAAGGAAGCCTAATTTTTTAATAAAAACTTTTAGACACTATCTTTGTACAAATGAATGTGGAGGGGTAAAATTACAGGGTTTTGAGGATGGAGAGGAGGGTAGAGGCTATTAGCCTAACCAGATGTTCAGGCCATTCACAATTTCATGACACAGATGGGTTCAAGATAGTCCCAGGTGGACTACAATGTCCCAGAATTGATAAATACATAGCTATAGTGCTATAAGGTGGGATATGTACATAGGGGAGTTATTTCACATAGATTTAGTAGGGGAAGGGGAAATAGATAGGAAGCTATATAATACAGTCATATGTGCCTCATAGAGGAGAAATGGGCAATTCTTGAGTGAAGAAGATTTTCACCAAGACACATGATATGGAGCATGATGAAACTAAGAGGCTCAAGCAGATCTTGACCTCTTCAGGGAAGTTAGCAAGTGATTTGGGGAATAAGAAGAAGAGGGAGTTAGTAATGTCCAGCTTGTGCTCTTCCAGATGAAAAATTGCATGATGACTGTGATCTAAGAATATATGACACTTTGCAACACAAAATTGATCAAAAATCATCATTCTGCAACCCCCAAAACTACCTACCCAGACTACCTTTCTAGCATTTTTTCCTTCTTTTTGGTTTGGGTGCACTTAGACTTGCAGACCCAGCTTTACAATTTTTTCTTTTTTTCTGTCCTCTTATCTAAGTCTACACTTATTTCTGCTAAGGGCCCAGATTAAGCAGTAGGGCTCCTTTGATTCTCTACCTATCTACAAATCTGCCAAGATTAAGCTGTTTGGACAGATATCATTTTCTATATTCTAAGACAAGAAATTGAAACCTGGGGAGGCCAAGATTAAACTGTTTGGCCTACCCTTAACAAAAATTTTGAAGAAATGAGATGACTCATCAAAATTGGAATACAAC
>Ga0139314_100058_pt1 | contig 17657 bp, 24 predicted proteins | sample In2P11_FD_99376 | JGI IMG/M metagenome (GOLD analysis project Ga0139314, IMG submission 99376)
GAATCGGGTGAGTTTCCCCTCTGGTGGTAAGAGGACGAAACAGATATTAGAGCTTGTGCACAGTGATGTGTTTGGACCTGTGAAGGTTCCATCACTGGGTAAGTCTGTGTACTATGTATCATTTATAAATGACTTCTCAAGGAATACATGGATATATTTCCTTAAAAAGAAATCTGAAGTCTTTGACAGGTTTAAAGAATTTAAGGCTTTGGTGGAAAATCAGGCAGAGAAGAAGATAAAGATACTGAGGACGGATAATGGTGGAGAGTTTTGTAGCAAGGAATTTGAAGAATTCTGTAAGAAGTGTGGTATATCACGGCAGAAGACTACTACATATACACCTCAGCAAAATGGAGTCGCAGAAAGAATGAACAAGACATTGATGGAAAGGGCAAGAAGCATGCTTAGTGGTGCCGGGTTAGGACAGGAATTTTGGGCAGAGGCGATGGATACTGCATGTTACCTAGTGAACAGGTCACCTTCATCAGCGTTGGAGGATAAGACTCCACAAGAAGTATGGACTGGTAAGAAATCCTCTCTTTCACATCTGAGGGTCTTTGGATGTGATGCATATGTACATGTTCCAAAGGAGAAACGAACCAAGTTAGATATTAAATCTGAAAAGTGCATCTTTATTGGGTATTATAAAGATGGTTTAAAGGGTTATCAGCTTTGGAACCCAGTCACATGGAAGGTTATGTATAGTCGAGATGTGGTGTTCAGAGAGGTGAAAGATGTTATTAAACATGAAGTCCAACCAAAGGAACCTGTGAAGATAGAGTTTGAACTAAAGGAGGAAGAATCAGACTCTGTAGCAGAGGAGGAATCAGAAGATGAAGAGCAACAAACTCCGGCTGTGAGAAGATCAGTTCAAGAAAGAAGGTAGCCAGAAACGTATAGTCCATCTGCTTTCTGTTCAAATTTTTCTTTGTCTGTTACTGATGATGATCCCAGAACTGTGAAGGAAGCAGTGGATTCAGAGGATGTGTTAGAATCAGTCTTTTCAATCCTCTGTCAAAATCAAATTCACCAAGGAAACTTCATCAAATAATGTTGGATAATCCAAACAGGATATCACACCCATTTTGAAAAACAAATCCAATTTTCTTGATGCGATGAAGAATCAGTAGGTAATGACAAATATACAGGGCATGTCGACGATCGTGAGGATGGAGTTGATACCCTAGTCCACAGCTCGGATGCTATAGAATTTGAGAGTGCTTTGTCTGCTCTGTCTTTAATGCCTGTTAAGGTTGACGATGGTGAAGAGGATTCTGCTGAATCTTTAAGGTGCACTGAATTGCATACTGGAAAAGATAACAGGGATCACAATCAAAGCTATTACTTTTCGATTTATTCTTCTGCCGATGAAGATAATTCCAGGTTTTCTGAAGATGAGAGCAGTTCATTAGATTCTGTAGAATCAATAAAAGTGAAATTGAAAAAGCATGCTCTTACTACTAAGGAAAATCATGCACAAAATGTGTATGAATATGAAGATGTGAGTAGCAGTTCAGTGGAAGAGGTCGCTTTAGAATAATCAGAAGCAATTACATTCACACAAGGAAAACTGAGTGTGGATTTGGGTGCGCAGCGCACATGGGCCACGCGGTGCACTGGGCGCTCCTCCACAATGCATTTTTTTCACTAACGCGGCGCACTCACATGGTGCGGCGCACTGGGCAGCCTATGTGGCACACAGAGCCAGAACACTTGTTGGAAGATGTGGATGCAGCTTTTACAAATTCGGAGGACCATATGTACAGAGAGGAATTATTCTGAAGGTGATTTGGAAACATATCTATAGTCCAACAAAGAGTTGATAGGTGGAAACGTGGCAAATTTTATTTTCATGTTCACTGGTTCTGGGATATTATTTAAAAAGGGTTACGTTGGGCTTCAAATCTTGGGTTTTCGCAGGATCGAATTTTTATTCTTTCAATGTGCACAAAATGGTGGTCGACCCTCTCATTATGATTCGTGAAGATCTGAAATTCTGGGTTTGTTCTGTGGAAAATACGGGATTCCCTTGTTTAGATCAGTCCTCTGTAATCTTATTCGTTGATTGAACTTTTTGAAGTCAAATTTTGATGCAGGTTCTAGGATTCTTGGGCCTTGATTTATTTTTCAAAAAAGATCAACTCACTCTGGAAACTAATTGTAGCTGATATTGAAGGCACCTGCTCACATGTCTGTCAGATGGTCTATAACACTACAAAGAAAGAAGATCTTCAAGCTCGTTAGAGCTCAGAAAAACCGCCGATGAGCACTGTCAAGAAAATGGAGAGAATATATGGATATAGGGATTCGAATTCCTCATGACAGTTTTTATTCAACTAGGTGTATTCATGGCAATAGAAAGAAAAGGGAAAGCACTGAATGCTTGAAGGTAAACGTTGATAACCACCGTGGCAGAGAAAAAATAAATATGATTCGATTACTTATGTTTGTCTTCAGTTATGGGATCTGCACTACAGGTGTTGCTTCTTGAAGTTTCAAGCCTTTTATTGTTTCTTATTTAGCAATCATCTGGAAAGGAGAATCCCCTCGAGCCTTGGGAAATGTAATAATCTCAGATATATAGACCTGTCGATGAATAATTTAATGGGCAGTATACCAAAGAATTTGTGCAGTTATCAAATGCTGGAGGCGGTGATGGGGTAACTACAGCTGGCTCACGATATGGTGACACTCAAACTCAAAATTAAGTAAAGAACCATGCATAAAGATAGTTGGAAGTCTAGAACTTTATTTGCCAGCCAAACAGTTTGTGATGAAGTTTTTCTTTTATAGGATGGGTACCTGCAAGAGAGATATTCAGAAAATGGGTTGCAGAGCAAATGCTTCTACAGGTTGGCACCACAGCAGCAGTGTTGGGCTTTGTGGGGGCACCGTGGACCATTGTTACATATATTGTGGAAGGCGGAACCACTCGAACATTCACAACAATTAAGACAATGTGCCACAGATCACCTGCTGTATTAAGGGCTCTTCTTTCTCATCTTACGGAAGCAATATCAGAGTACATTGTTTTTCAAGTCAGTTCTGGTGCACAATGTGTACAAAATTTCGATTCATGGGGCGGACAACTAACACCAGATCAATGGGATCATTGGTCCAAAGCTGTAAATTAAAAATGTTGTGAGCACAGTTAAGGCCAGGTGCCCTGGTGTACCTTTGGTCCTGTACATCAATGGAAATGTTGGGTTGCTAGAGCGCATGAGAGAAATAGGAGTTGATGTTATTGGACTTGACTGGACTATTGATATCAAAAATGGTAGGCAACGGTTGGGTCATTCAGTTGGGGTGCAAGGAAACGTGGATCCAGCTTTACTATTTTCCTCATTATCAGCAATAACTGAGGAAATTCAAAGAGTGGTCAGAGGTGCAGGAAGACAGGGACATATTCTAAACTTAGGACATGGTGTGCTTGCTGGAAATCCAGAGGAAGCAGTTTGGCATTTATTTTTATTTTTATTTTTGATGTTGCAATATCTCTATCTTATGATCAATTATTTGCTAATAAGTGAATATGTACATGTGAATTATGGGTTTGATGGAAACATATTCTACCGACTATAAGAAGATTAGACACTATGAAAGAAATATTCCACCAGGTCATGTCAGCTATTGGAACAAGACACCAAAAGAACAGATGGACAAGAGACTACCAACTAATTATACCAAGGTACTATATGATGCAATGAATAAACATTTTGGCTAGAAAGGAAATGATGGTGGAGATATGATTATTGATACATCCGCATCAGATCATGGAAACATTTGAAGATTGCCTTACACCTACAAAGAATGTGATAATACATCAAAATACAATGCCTGAGACACCACTTCAGAGCCCTGGTGATACCTCTACTGATAAAGATAAACAATATCCAAGGAAAAAGCGAAAATCGTCATCAAAAATAGCTGGCATTAAGGCAACCTTGTCTGAGAATAATAAGATGATTATTTCAAACCTTAAGATGGCTAAGGAGGGGCGGATGAAACATCATGAAAATTTTGTAATCTGTTCGAACGGAGAATGGAGATGGATGAGAAATATCTGAACCACCATGCAATGAATGTGCAACGGATGATCAAAGTTGAGGAGCAGAAGGTGAAGAGCTAGAAACCGTAAAGCCTAAATTAAATTGCAAAATACTTACCACAGCAGAAAGATAGGAAACCGACGGTTTATTTTTGATTGCAGTTGCAAAATCAAGGGGTCTATGTTCCACATTCTGTCTTTTAATTGGTTATCAGCAAACAAATGTAACGCTACCCCTTTTTAGAGGAGACCTTTCCTATTCTCATGATTTTAGGTGAAACAACCCCTATTCTCAAATCGATCTGTTTTCCTATTCCCGAGTTTATTTATTGTATGAAAATTGTGTGTAAAGGGTTCTGAGTTTCTGAGGAAAGTGTGGGAGGAAAAAACCCAGTGCTTCATTGTATAGATTTGACAGAGAAATAATTGAATGGTACAACTCTGTTTCATGAGATCCTTGCGGTATGGATTTAGCATATGTTTTCCTCTATTTCATATGTCTCTTGTTTCTGTTTCATAGTTCATTCATAATCATTTTCAGCTGAATGCTTTTAAAGTGAGAAAGGCAGAATCCAATTTATTGCTTTGCCTTGGGAAAGTGTTCATATTTAATGTTTTCTTCTGTTTGACAAGGATTCATCTTCTATGCCCTTGTCAACCTCTCAACAGTTCACCCACTCCACAGTATTTCAAACTTGATGTTAAATCTCTTGCCTATCTTGCCTCAGGAGATAATCTGTGTCTTTGATTTAACTTCTTTGTTCATGCTATTCCTTGATCCCACGCTGCCAAGAAAACCCAGTCATTTATCAAAATACCCTTTCTTATCTATTTACTAGCCTAAAATCAGTTCCCATTTTTAGTCATCTCGCATCTTATTGCTCATTTTATCGAGATTGACTGGAGAGAGCCCTCTCCTGTCCTCGTAGGGCTAGCTACGAGGCTGAGCGTGGTTTGATGTGGACCTAGAACCTTGTCTTTTCAGCCTGAGACAAATCTAGGCTCTAACATAGTGGCAACTCCGCTGGGACGGAAATGGTTTGCTTGAAGATTGTTTTGCCCCAATACATATCTCAAGTTCAGAGCTGATTTTTGATGTTGAACAACAATCAGACATAAAAAGACGGCTGAAATCATTCACCTGGCGACTCCATTCACTGAAGAACTAGCAATCAATCCTCCATGGTGACTCCACTGCAGAGAGATCAGTAGCTTTGAGATTTTCAAAATGGATCGGATTGCAAGAAGATATGCTCCCATGAGCCGAGATCACATTCCAGGCTTCCCAAATAAAATGCCCAAGGTAGATTGGTCAACGAATTTGCCTGTGTTCAGAAATGTGGAAGGTAATGACGCTACTCTTCATCTGGTGAAATTTCACATTCATGTGCGTAGATTAAAGATCAATTTTCCTGAAGACTATTTGATGAAAATGTTTATGGCTACTCTGGAAGACGAAGCCCGATCTTGGTATGAAAGTTTGCCACCTGCTTCCATTTATTGTCTAAAGGATTTTCATTCAATATTCTTTGAGAAGTATAAAGAATCATATCCATCCTTGGATTTAGTTCATGACTGTTGCAAATACGCCGATGGTTTTATTGAGAGCCTTGAAAAATACTATGATAATTTTATGGATGAAAAAATCATGGAAGTGTTGTATGAAAATTCATTTCAGCAGTCTACAAAACTCTTAGAGGAAACTTTGCAGCAGGATCAAAATCAGCCGGTTGAAGAGTTCCATATGGCTGAAGGTGACGAAAGAAAAAGTGTTAGTTCAGATCTGTCAATAGAAGAAGACGGTATGCAAGTAAGTTCAGTCCTAATTTCAGAACGTGATAATGTCAGGACAGCTATTTCAGTTCCAGATTCAGATTGTGATGACCAAGAATGCCTAGTACGGAATCCTATGAAAGAGAACTTTGCTGTTGAAACCATCTGGGATGCAGAAGACACAGTTATGAATCCAAATGCTCTTAGTTCATTAGAATACAACCTTCATGAGGAGGTAATCTAGTCAGTGTATGAAAAACAAGATCGAACCTTCATTCAATACATTCACACCATAGAAGATCAAAACATTCAAGATTTCCATCCAGATTCCTCTTCATATGTTGCATGTGTTGAAATGTTTTTCCAAGAAGATATCTGCTCATCTACCTATTCAGAGTTTTTTGGAGCCCATGAGCATACTTTTACTGAAGCACATGATGAAGGAAGATCAGAATTTGAAGCAAAGGACACCTTGTTCTTTTAGCAGTTGGTGGCAATGGCAAATCTTCATGTTTTTCAAGATCCTCTAGCAAGTTTGTTGCAGCCAGCAGTGAAAGTGTTTATTGCAGTGTTCAGTGACGAAGGAGACCATGGTCAACTATGTTTTTGGATGCTCAGTGATTAGTTTGTATTGTTGACCAAAGATCTGATAGGAAGAATCAGTCAAGAAGCCATCTTCTTGATTGGTTGCATTGGCATTTTGATATAGTTTGAGGATATATTGTCTTGTAAGAAACATAGGTGGCCATGTACTGCCACAAAGCTTTAAGTTTTAAGTTCAGGTCTTAGTATTTTTTAGTACAGTTTGTCGAGTTATTTTTTCAGTCATTCAGATTTACAATTGAGTCAGTTTCAGTCCAGTTTCAGTCAATAAATGCATCAAAATCTGTGTTGGTTGTCGAAATGATGACTCCATAGCCCAATGGACGAAGGCACTATCTGCTCACCCAAAGATTTGCAGTTCTTGGCACCTCCACGAAGTGGCAATTGCCATCCCAATTGGAGCTAATGTTAGACTCAGTCTCATCAATCCTCTGTCAAAATCAAATTCACCAAGGAAACTTCATCGAATAATGTTGGATAATCCAAACAGGATATCACACCCATTTTGAGAAACAAATCCAATTTTCTTGATGCGATGAAGAATCAGCAGGTAATGACGAATATATAGGGCATGTCGAGGATCGTGAGGATGGAGTTGATACCCTATTCCACAGCTCAGATGCTCCAGAATTTGAGAGTGCTTTGTCTGCTCTGTCTTCAATGCTTGTTAAGGTTGGTTATGGTGAAGAGGATTCTACTGAATCTTCAAGGTGCACTGAATTGCATACTGGAAATGATAACAGGGATCATAATCAAAGCTATTACTTTTCGATTTCTTCTTCTGTGGATGAAGATAATTCCAGGTTTTCTGAAGATGAGAACAGTTCATTAGGTTCTGTAGAATCAATAAAAGTGCAATTGAAAAAGCATGCTCTTACTACTAAGGAAAATCATTCACAAAATGTGTATGAATATGAAGATGTGAGTAGCAGCTCAGTGGAAGAGGTCGCTTTAGAAGAATCAAAAGCAATTACATTCACACAAGGCAAACTGAGTATGGATTTGGGTGCGCGATGCATAGAGCACATGGCGTGGTGCACATGGGCCACGTGGTGCACTGGGTGCTCCTCCACAATGCATTTTTTGCACTAACACAGCGCACTCACATGGTCCGGCGCACTGGGAAGCCTGTGTGGCACACAGAGCCAGAACACTTATTGGAAGATGTGGATGTGGCTTTTACAAACTCGGAGGACCATATGTACAGAGAGGAATTATTCTGAAGGTGATTTGGAAACATATCTACAGTCCAACAAAGAGTTGATAGGTGGAAACGTGGAAAATTTTATTTGCATGTTCGCTGGTTTTGGGATATGATTTAAAAAGGGTTACGTTGGGCTTCAAATCTTGGGTTTTCGCAGGATCAAATTTTTATTCTTTCAATGTGCACAAAATGGTGGTCGACCCTCTCATTATGATTCGTGAAGATCTGAAATTCTGGGTTTGTTCTGTGGAAAATACGGGAGTCCCTTGTTCAGATCAGTCCTCTGTAATCTTATTCTTTGATTGAACTTTTTGAAGTCAAATTTTGATGCAGGTTCTAGGATTCTTGGGCCTTGATTTATTTTTCAAAAAAGATCAACTCACTCTGGAAACTAAATGTGGCTGATATTGAAGGCACCCGCTCGCATGTCTGTCAGATGATCTATAACACTACAAAGAAAGAAGATCTTCAAGCTCGTTAGAGCTCAGAAAAACTTTCGATGAGCACTGTTAAGAAAATGGAGAGAATATATGGAAATAGGTATTCAAATTCCTCATGACAGTTTTTATTCAACGAGGTGTATTCGTGGCAATAGAAAGAAAAGGGAAAGCACCGAATGCCTGAAGGTAAACATTGATAACCACTGTGGCAGAGAAAAAATAAATATGATTCGATCACTTATGTTTATCTTCAGTTATGGGATCTGCGCTACAGGTGTTGCTTCTTGAAGTTTCAAGCCTTTTATTGTTTCTTATTTAGCAATCATCAGGAAAGGAGAATCCCCTTGAGCCTTGGGAAATGTAATAATCTCAGATATATAGACCTGTCGATGAATAATTTAATGGGCAGTATACCAAATAATTTGTGTAGTTATCAAATGTTGGAGGCGGTGATGGGGTAACTACAGCTGGCTCACGATATGGTGACACTCAAACTCAAAATTAAATAAAGAGCAACTACCATGTAGAAATATAGTTGGAAGTCTAGAACTTTATTTGCCAGCCAAACAGTTTGTGATGGAGTTTTTTTTTTATAGGACGGGTACCTGCAAGAGAGATATTCAGAAAATGGGTTGCAGAGCAAATGCTTCTACAGGTTGGCACCACAGCAGTAGTGTTGGGCTTTGTGGGTTCACCGTGGACCATTGTTACATATATTGTGGAAGGCGGAACCACTCGAACATTCACAACAATTAAGACAATGTGCCACATATCACCTGCTGTATTAAGGGCTCTTCTTTCTCATCTTACGGAAGCAATATCAGAGTACATTGTTTTTCAAGTCAGTTCTGGTGCACAATGTGTACAAAATTTTGATTCATGGGGTGGACAACTAACACCAGATCAATGGGATCATTGGTCCAGAGCCATAAATTAAAAATATTGTGAGCACAGTTAAGGCCAGGTGCCCTGGTGTACCTTTGGTCCTATACATCAATGGAAATGGTGGGTTGCTAGAGTGCATGAGAGAAACAGGAGTTGATGTTATTGGACTTGACTGGACTGTTGATATCAAAAATGGTAGGCAACGGTTGGGTTATTCAGTTGGGGTGCAAGGAAATGTGGATCCAGCTTTACTATTTTCCTCATTATCAGCAATAACTGAGGAAATTCAAAGAGTGGTCAGAGGTGCAGGGAGACAGGGACATATTCTAAACTTAGGACATGGTGTGCTTGCTAGAAATCCAGAGGAAGTAGTTCGGCATTTATTTTTATTTTTATTTTTGATGTTGCAAGATCTCTATCTTATGATCAATTATTTGCTAATAAGTGAATATGTACATGTGAATTATGGGTTTGATGGAAACATATTCTACCCGACTATAAGAAGATTAGACACTATGAAAGAAATATTCCGCCAGGTCATGTCAGCTACTGGAACAAGACACCAAAAGAACAGATGGACAAGAGACTACCAACTAATTATACCAAGGTACTATATGATGTAATGAATAAACATTTTGGCTAGAAAGGAAATGATGGTGGAGATATGATTATTGATACATCCGCATCAGATCATGGAAACATTTGAAGATCGCCTTACACCTGCAAAGAATGTGATAATACATCAAAATACAATGCCTGAGACACCACTTCAGAGCCCTGGTGATACCTCTACTGATAGAGATAAACAATATCCAAGGAAAAAGCGAAAATCATCGTCAAAAACAGCTGGCATTAAGGCAACCTTGTCTGAGAACAATAAGATGATTATTTCAAACCTTAAGATGGCTGAGGAGGGGCAGATGAAACGTCATGAAAATATTGTAATCTGTTTGAACGGAGAATGGAGATGCATGAGAAATATCTTAACCACCATGCAATGAATGTACAATGGATGATCAAAGTTGAGGAGCAGAAGGTGAAGAGCTAGAAACCGTAAAACCTAAATTAAAATGCAAAATACTTACCACAGCAGAAAGATAGGAAACCGACGGTTTATTTTTTATTGCAGTTGCAAAATCAAGGGGTCTATGTTCCACATTCTGTCTTTTAATTGGTTATCAGCAAACAAATGTAACGCTGCCCCTTTTTAAAGGAGACCTTTCCTATTCTCATGATTTTAGGTGAAATAGCCCCTATTCTCAAATCGATCTGTTTTCCTATTCCTGAGTTTATTTATTGTATGAAAATTGCGTGTAAAGGGTTCTGAGTTTCTGAGGAAAGTGTGGGAGGAAAAAACCTAGTGCTTCATTGTACAGATTTGACAGAGAAATAATTGAATGGTACAGCTCTGTTTCATGAGATCCTTGCGGTATGGATTTAGCATATGTTTTCCTCTGTTTCATATGTCTCTTGTTTCTGTTTCATAGTTCATTCATAATCGTTTTCAGCTGAATGATTTTAAAGTGAGAAAGGCAGAATCCAATTTATTGCTCTGCCTTGGGAAAGTGTTCATATTTAATGTTTTCTTCTGTTTGATAAGGATTCATCTTCTATGCCCTTGTCAACCTCTCAACAGTTCACCCACTCCACAGTATTTCAAACTTGATGTTAAATCTCTTGCCTATCTTGCCTCAGGAGATAATCTGTGTCTTTAATTTAGCTTCTCTATTCATGCTGTTCCTTGATCCCACGCTGCCCAGAAAACCCAGTCATTTATCAAAATACCCTTTCTTATCTATTTACTAGCCTAAAATCAGTTCCCATTTTTAGTCATCTCGCATCCTATTGCTCATTTTATCGAGATTGACTGGAGAGAGCCCTCTACTGTCCTCGTAGGGCTAGCTACGAGGTTGAGCATGGTTTGATGTGGACCTAGAACCTTGTCTTTTCAGCCTGAGACAAATCTAGGCTCTAACAGGATGGAAAACTCTGGAAAGAGGCCATGGTTGATGAAATGGCATCTTTACACAAAAATGAAGCTTGGGATCTAGTGGAGTTGCCGGCTGGAAGGAAACCCATTGGTAGCAAATGGATGTTCAAGAAGAAGACAAATGCAGAAGGAAAGGTGGAGAAATACAAAGCTTGGTTGGTAGCAAAAGGTTATTCCCAGGTGCCGGGAATTGATTTTGGTGATATTTTTTCTCTTGTTGCCAAGGTAACTTCTATTATATTACTTTTATCTGTTACTGCTGCTGCTTTTGATTTTGAGGTAGAACAGATGGATGTGAAGACAGCATTTCTTCATGGGGATTTGGAAGAGGAAATCTACATGAAGCAACCTAAAGGCTTTGTGGTGAAGGGTAAGAAAGAACTGGTATGCAAGTTAAAGAAGTCTTTGTATGGGTTAAAACAGTCACCAAGGATGTGGTATCAGAAATTTGATACATTTATACGGGGACTTGGTTTCACTAGAAGCAAAGCAGATCATTATGTTCATTTTAAATTAATTGGTGACCGTGTTATTTATCTGGTCTTGTATGTGGATGATATGTTGCTGGTTGGAAATGACAAAGAAATTATCCAAGATTTGAAGACCCAATTGTCCTCCAAATTCGACATGAAAGACCTTGGTGCTGCAAACTATATTTTGGGCATGGAAATTAAAAGAGATTGGGCAAAGAGGAAGCTCTGGTTAAACTAGAGGAAGTATGTTGAGACAATACTGCAGAGGTTTAATATGCAGGATAGTAAACTGGTGAAGGTTCCTATTCCTGTAGGTGTGAGGTTATCTGTTGAACAGTGTCCCAATACACAAGAAGAGGAAGAGGACATGTCCCGTGTTCCATATGCAAGTGCAGTGGGTAGCCTGATGTATGCAATGGTCTGTACTAGACTAAACATTGTACATGCAGTGGGAGTATTGAGCAGGTTTATGTCAAAACCTGGGAAGGAGCACTAGATAGCAGTGAAGCGGGTTTTCAGGTATTTGCGTGGCACTAGTGATTATGGTTTGTGCTACCAAGGAAGACCAGGATTGGATAGAGTGTTGGATATTCATGGCTTTGTTGATGCAGACTGGGCTAGAGATCTAGATCAGAGAAGATCTACAAGTGGGTATGTGTTTAACATATTTGGAGGTGCAGTCAGTTGGATGAGTAAGAAACAATCTGTAGTGGCACTATCAACTACAGAGGCAGAATACATGGCAGCCACTCATGCAAGCAAGGAAGCAGTCTGGTTGCAGAGATTATGTTCAAGTATGGGGTTAGTACAGGGAGCTATAAGAATAGACTGTGACAGCCAAAGTGCAATTTTCTTGGCAAAGAACCCTGCTTATCATTCAAAGACAAAGCACATTGATGTTCAGTATCACTTTGTGAGGGATATGATAGAAGACAGAAAGGTGTTGTTGGTAAAGGTGGACACTTTGAAGAATACTACAGATGCATTGACAAAATCTGTGAGCTCTGAGAAGTTCTCTTGGTGTAGAGAAACAATGGGCATCTCAGGGCTGGAAAAATGACTAAGCTCTCTTGTGGCCCCCTGTGGAAAGAAAACAACAAGTGGGAGATTGTTGGGTTGTGTTATATTCTTTCCACATAGTTAATAGTGGGTTTGAAGGGCACCTGTAACCCCACTTTATGGGGTCCGAGGCAGCACCTCGAAAAATTTTGGTTTTGGACCCTATGTTAGGTTGGGCGGACCCACCTATGGTTCTGTGCATGATTTTTGCACATGATTTTTGGACGCGATGGTTTTTTGTCCATGGTATTGGACGCGATGGTTTTCGGTCCATGGTATTGGACGCGATGGATTTCGGTCCATGGTATTGGATGCTTCGGCATATATAAATATGTATTGTAACATTGAAAGGAACATAATGAAAAATCAAGTTGGTAGTCCCGGTTTTGGGATCCAGGGGAAAATATATGTGCATATGTGTTTTATGTGTTATGCTCTCGCATTGTTTATTTTCTTTGTTTAAGAATTTGTATGCAGGTAATTTCTGTACAAGGTCAAAACCTACAATTTCTTGAGGCATCACATTCCACAATAAAAGTTTTTTTGAAGTCTAGTGTAGCTAAGGTTGGAGCTCAACACATTTCCTCTTTAAGATGTTCAAAGTCATTATTTTCTTATGGAGTCCAAAAAAATGCATCTTTGTTTAGTAATGTTGCTAGAAGTGTTGTTATTTTCCCATGATTCTTAACAAACTTGAAATAATACCTAGTCAAACTAATAAATCCTTGAAGATGCCTTAAAATTGTGGGGATTTTATATTCCTTGATGGTTTTAATTTTGTTAGGTTCTACCTTAACACCCTCATGAGATACAATATGACCCAAATATTCCACTTCTTGTGCCCCAAAGAAACATTTGGAGGGTTTCACATACAATTGGTTCTCCACCAATAGTTTGAGCACCCTATCACCATGTTGAACATGATCTTGAAATGTGGGAGGTGTATTAGTAAGGCCAAAAGGCATGACCAAAAATTCATAATGACATTCATGAGTTCTGAATGTTATTTCTGGAATGTCTTCTATCTTCATTATAACTTGATGATATCCTAAATGAATCCAACTTGGTGAAGTAAATTTCTCCATGTAGTTCATCCAACAATTCATCAATGACAGAAATGGGAACTTTATCTTTCATAGTGAGCTTGTTGATCTCTCTATAAGCTGGACGCATATGTCGTGATCGACCCTTCTTGTGCACCAATACTATTAGAGAAGATAAAAAATTGGGCCAAGTTGAATTATACCTTCCTCTAGCGTTTCTGTAACCCATAGGGGTTTCACTCAATGAAATTTTGACATAGCATGTGCATTCGTGGCATACTAAAAAATACCCTTAATTTTATTGAATATTTAAAAATACCTCTAAAAATCACTTTGTTTAACCCTTACCAATAAGAACTCAATACACATTCCCAATTTAAAAAACCCCTAATTCACTGGATATTGTAAGTATCTATTTTTCATTAACATTTTTTATACCCCTTTATATTTTTTCATTAACTTTTGAGATCCATTTTTTATACAAAACATATAAAAACCCTTTACCCCTTATTATATGCTCAATATATTACTTCATTTTTTCTTGCATATATATCCCCCAATTTGAAAGCATGTGGTATGGTATTTCTCCCCTAATGAATCCCCCATGTTGCAAGTTGCAACCATACATTCAATTTCACTCTTCTAGGAATAGGGATATATGTAAGGTCTTATGTTTGGAGGAACACTTCTTGGAATCAAGTGAATAACATGATCATGATTATGAATAGGTGGGAGACCTTTGGGAGTCTTAAATAACCTAGTATGATTGTCAAGGACTCTTTGGAGATCTAAAGAAATGGATGAATTACATGTTTGAATATCTGGTGAGAATAATTGTGTAATTACTCCTCGTTGTTCCTTCTTCAAGATATTTTTCATGCCATTAGAGCTTATTATCTTCCTAGGTTCCCTGTGATACCCCTTAATTCAATTTCCTTTCCTTTCCAAAAACAATTCAAGAAAAGTTCTTGAAAATTAAAATCTCCAATCCCCTAAGTTTGTAACAATTGGATTCTTAATACAACATCAACACCCCCATTGGAATATTCAATACATATTCCCCCATGGTCAAATTGATATTATGGCAATTTCATGAGTAATTATAGTTCCTCCATTTGCAACCATCACTTGACACTCTGATGCTGCATATAGAAATCAATTCAAATCCATGGATATCTCATAATGATTAAAATTATGGGTACTACCTGAATCATTCAACACTATTACCTTTTTGTTCTTGATATATCCTTCTATCTTGAGAGTTTAAGGAGTGGTAATTCCCACCAATGATTTAAAAGATACGGTTGAATTCATTTCTTGTTTTTCAATCCTTGGGTTTGGTTCCTGGTGTATATATTCTTCTTTTGATGTTTCTTGTTATGTTTCTTCTTCCTATTCACAATCTATCTAAAATAATTTCTTCTCAGAACACTTATGAAATTTAGTGTATTTTCTATAATAATTGTAAAAAATCCCTTTTTCCCCTTTTTCCTACAGTTTTTTCGGGTTTCAACCTTGTAGGTTGTGGGAGGCTAGGAGAGGCAACACTTCCATATTTATAGTTGTGAGTGGTATACATCCTTGTTGCCATAATTTTGTTTTCAATTTTTCTTGCCACCCTGAACTCATTCCCCAATTACTTAGGTTCCCAAGGGTGAACCTTTTGTTATATTTTATCCTTTAAAGTCCCTATGAAGACATCAACTAAATGCTCCTTTGAATATAAATTACCTTGATATTCAATCTTTGGAAATCATCAATGTTCTCCCTAACTAAACCCTTTTGTATGAGATTTATCAATTGGCTAAAGAAGGTATTTCTATTTGTATCGTCATAATGTGCTATCAGTTCCTCCATAATTTTTTTCCAAGCGACAAGTGATTTATGAGAACAAATCCATGGATACCACACAAAAAGATTGGATTCTAAATATAAAAATGCAATGCACACCTTTTGTGTGTGTTTCAAATCGTGTATATCAAAGAACTACTCCATCTATATCATCCGTGTTACTAAATCCTTGCCATCAAAATCCTCATATCGATCTGTGGAATATGATTGGTCTTCAACTCAAAGTTAGAGTCTCTAAAATCATGATTCACATTCCTTTTGTTCTCATCACAACTTTCATGGAATACATTGTCACCTCTATGAAGTATTTATTGTAGCAACTCTGTCAAACCTTTCATGTCCCCTTTTAAACCATTCTTCAAACCTTCCATGTCCCCTTTTATTTATTATTTTAAACCCCCATATTCATCATTGCTTCCAATTCATTTTTGGTTGCTCTTTGTGAGAGCCAAATTCGTTGCACTTGGCCCTGTAATTTTGATATATCATGTTGCATTTTTCTTCTTCTTCTTCATGCGTCCTTTATGAGTGCTTAATTGGTGTAGAATTATTTTGTTTAGGATGAATTTTGGAACCAATTAATGATATCTATGCTTCATTATTCCCTTTGAATAATTTAAAACTGATTGTTTAAACAAAAGTTATGCAAATTTAAAATACACACCTTTTAAGAGCTTGATTTTGGGCTTGTCGATATGGATACCTTGAAACTATTGTATCTATATGATTTTGGCCTCCCTGTTGGACATTAGATAAACCAACGCTACCTGTGTGTTTTGTGACATGGACTAACTGCCTCTCATGGATCCTTATCTCTGGCGATGTGATCATTGACTAACACCTACGGGTTTGGTTTAATGGGAATCGTGATTCTCAAAAAGTGGTATCAGAGCATAGGTCACAAGTTCAATACACACCTGATTCACATTGGGGCGGAGATTATTAGACATTGGATAAACCAATGCTTCCCATTTGTTTCATGACATTGACTAACTTCCTCTCATGGATCCTTATTTCCCGCGATGCGATCGTTGACTAACACCTGTGGGTTTTGGACTAACGACAATCGTGATTCCCAACACTCCCAAGGTGTGAAATTTCATCCTAAGGTATCTCTTTGTGTCTTATTTACATCCCTACAAGTTAGACTGAGATTGGATTCTTCAAGATAAAATTATGCCAAATATCCCATGATGTCGTGATTATGGAATTATTCAGTAGAGTGAAGTTGTAGGGGATGCCACGTGTCACTTTTTCAATCTTTGGCCCTGAAAATCAAACCCAAAAAACTATAATTTGTGAAATTTTAGTCACTTTTTATGGAATTCAAATGTGATGCTTGAAGAGAAAGTTATGATGACTTTATTAAAACACTTGTTTGAGAATGAATTCTAGAGCATACAAAAGCCCTAACTTCCTTGGACCATATCTCTGAAAATATAGTGAACCAATGCATAAAATTTTAACTAGAAGTTGATCAAGATTTCTCCTCCATGTGGTTATAATTTTACATATAAATACCCTAGGATCAAGAGATCTGAAACCAAATTTTATGTATGTAGATGAAAATAACACCGAGAAATAAGAAAGATAGATCATGACTAGATAATAAGCAACTTTGAGGGGGAAACCTCCTTTTACATCACATAAATGAACAATTCTTGGATGATTCAAATGACAAGACCTCCTTGGTATATATAGGAGTCTAAAGGGTTAAAATATAATCAGGGCCTACATAAGAATAACAATGTAAGGTAATAACAATAACAATAGTGGGCTTCTATGGGGCACAACAATAACATTATGGGGGCAACATTAGTATTATAGCAACCTAATATGTAGTGGTCAAGACTTCATGAGGGGGATATGGTGTTTCAAGAGGAGATTCCAAAGATCAATCCTATATGGAGATCCACTCTTCAAGATGTGCAATCTCATCATCAAATTCATGACATGTATTTAAATGGGTGAATCTATTGAGATGATCAAGCTGTCATTCGATAATTTTGTGAGCTTGGGAAGATTCAAGAAAAAATACATCTCTAGAAAGAATAAATTTCTTTTCTTACCTCATTGTAAATATTGTATTCCTTAGAGGTATTTGAATACCCCAAGTAGATTCACTTTCGACTCCTTGAACCATACTTGTTTCTTTGCTCCTTTGGAATCAAGGCTTAGTAGGTGGAACAAAATACCCTAAGATGCCTCACCAAAAAAAACGCATCTATACCACATTTCTTAAGGAGTCTTATTTCTGATAACATGAGATGGACATCTATTTTTCACAT
>Ga0139314_100071_pt1 | contig 17655 bp, 10 predicted proteins | sample In2P11_FD_99376 | JGI IMG/M metagenome (GOLD analysis project Ga0139314, IMG submission 99376)
TTATAAGAATTGTTGATCATAATTTTCAACTTGTTCAATGTTTTGCCATACAAATTAACATGAAGAAAAAATTAAACTAACTAACTACCATTCCAATCAAATTATTATCATTTAACCATTTAAAATAATTTAAAAAAATATATTTAAAAGTAATATAATTTTTTCCAAAATTAAATATTAACATAAATCTATTTTATAAATTATTGTTACTATTATAAAAAAAAATGCATTCAATAAAACTAGTTTATATATTATTATTACTATTATAAACCTAATACATTCAATAAAAATATTTTATAGATTATTATTATATTTTATAATACATTCAATAAAACTATTTTATTTCTTAATAATTTTATAATACATTCAATAAAACTATTTTATTTCTTAATAGATCCTTAAATTCTTGATGGTTTATAAATGGTTATTATTATAATAAAAATAATATATTCTTAAATGAAATTTTTTATTTAGAATAATAAATTAAAATATAAATAATTTAAAATTAATGCGTATATTTGATTATTATAGAGTTTAATTCTATAATTTTATATAGATGAATTAAAAACATTTCCATATAAAAGAGTAAAGTTTACATAATTTGTTTAGAAGTGATTTTGGTTTTAAGTTTAATTAAATGTGGTAAGGCATAAATTTGAGAAGCATTGTGACATATAAAGAATCATTGAAGATAAAATCAATAAACACAATGTCTTTCAAAAGTAGAAGATAAAGAGAAAACACTTACATTATGCCAAATTGATCGATTCTATAACATTTCCAACATAGATTGTCTCTTAATCTTCAAAGATGTGCTTTCAAGTTTCAATAGCAAATATTTGATATATTTTGAAAAAATACATGGAAAGTAATATATTCAGAGCTACAAATGACACTGATCCAGTGATAAGATAAAGACCTTAGAAACTGCCCATGCTCAACCTATTGGAGCGTACTTTTGCTCCTGAATATGTGCAGGTTGTGTTATTTAACTATTTGTTTTTAATCTGTTGCATTTGTTTGTCCTTTGAAAGAGACTGAACGACCCTAGAAATATAAGAGATGAGGGGATTGCCCATGGGAAATACTTATGCAAAAGTGTTGATTCATGAGAGACTAACCATATATGGAAGAAGTCATTTATATATAGGAATTCAAAGAAATAATTGAATATCTACTGCAACTTATAAATCCAAAATCCCGAGTCCTATAAATAGGTCCAACCATTGCATAGTTGCATTGTGAAGCTAGAAAAATGCAAATATAAGGAATCTCATCGAAAATGGTAGCAATTGTGCCTTTTGAGAAAGCCTCTCCAGCTTCCTCTATTGTTGAAATTTTTTTAAGATTTTCATTGGTTATGTGCAACTGCTCTTGTAGGTATTCACCTACAAAAGTGCCTTCCTAAAACCTTATTAGTGCTCCATTGATGCAAAGAGATTCAACATCTTCAGTAGCAGGATTCAACTTTTGTACTGTAAGAATAGATCTCAAATTGGCCGTATAGCTTGATGTTAGAATCACAACTATGAATAGCCAGATTACAAGCATCGATCGAGACCAACTGGTCACTAACTTCACCCCTGTAGTACAATTTATAAACAGGGACAAAAAACTTCATCTAAAGCCATCTAAATAGTGATGTTGTGCTTTTATATATTTCAAACAATAGAACAAAACAAAGCAAATCTCTCTTACTGTGAGAGAAAACCAACATCGAGAAAGAAAACTTGGAGCAACAGGGCGAACAGAAAAGAGGAAAAGTCAGCTTATTGGAGACTAATGCCACAAACATAAATAAAACTATGCGCAAATGATGAATTGAGTGTTAAGAGTAAATTATCGTGGGTAGAATACCATAGTAGAGTCACCACTTGGTCTTTGGGTTTTCCTCTGAACTCGGGATTTACCCTATGCTCGAATAGCCATATTACGCATCTTGTGAATATAAAAATGTTGTTATTGTGCACCACATGCCTATTGTAAAAGGCAATAGGAAGGGCCAAGCATTATTTGCTTCATCTGCCTTAACATGAACTACCATCACTAGATGAATGGTTGCGAGAAATTGGCATAGTTACTTTAGTTAGCTAAACTTGTGATATCACCCACAACTGCATCAAATTTTTGTCAACCAATCTTGAAATCAATATCGACATCAGTTGAATTCTTGGTAATCAGAAGAATTTGAAATCTAATAATTCAACGGGCTATAGAAGGTACCTTGAGATGAACTTGATAAGCAACATCATCATAGTAGTGTGTATGGTTGTACTCCTAGTAGGGAATGAGATCATAAGGCAGTGCATAATCCAGTCTATTCACAATCACCTCAAATACGTCTATACAGAACCCAGTCACGTTGCTTCGACTATGGTTATTGTCAAATGCAACTGTGACAAATTCAGTGAACCCATGTTTTATGGGAACTCCAACTTAAAATAAAACTTACTCTAAAACTCGAGTTGTGCCCAACGTAAACTTTACACGAATGAGATTGAATTTGTATAAGCGCAGATGATCAATTCCACTCCACTAGATTACCATGGTTAAGGAAACACCTGGAATTAATGCCGAGCAAGGGTGAGGTTGACCTGCTACGTTGTGAGTCTTATAATTTGTAACTAAATTAATACCAGTCGAATCAATCTGATGGATCGAACTATTTTAATTATCTAGCACCTAAATCAGGGCACACCTTTCATGCCTATTAAAGGATTTACACCTTTCAATGTCTCCCTATTTTATTCTTAAAGAAAACCCTTTCATCCATATATTTGAATCCAGTAGTTTTTCAAACGGAATTAGTTAAATACATTTTAATATTAGAACACTCCATTATGTTCTACAATCTGTACTACATCTTTATTACCATGCACTATTCTTATTTTGCACTAGCTTAATATTCAATGTATATGTGCTTATGAGTATTGTTTGATAGGAGGGATTCACATTCGAAAGGGTCGGAATCCGCTTAACTCACGAACGATGTCAACATTAGGGTTGTTCGCCTTTTAATTGTTCAACACCCAATGGACTTGTCAAGAAATACTAATTAAACTTGTTCTTGTGTGGCAAGCATGCCAAGTTTTCTAACATACTCCCCACAGGAACTCGTTGATCTGTGCCAAGTTTAGCACTGTTTCCATGAATACCTCCTCTAATATGCTGCTCTTTTGAATTGTGTTTTCGTTGACCTCTGACATGCAGATACTTTCCTTGCCAAATATTTGCCCAAACTCTCATGCAAATTATATTGAGCAAGAAACTCACTCATATGTGCTAAGTTTAGCATTGTTTCCTTGAATACCTCCTTTAATATGCTTCATGCAAATACTTTCGTTGCTGAATATTTGAATATTTTCCCAAATCTCATGTAAATATTGAGCAAGAAAAAAGTTCCTTTAATATGTTTTTTTTTAATTGTGTTTTTCATTGACCTCTGGCATGTAGCTACTTTCTTTGCTAAATATTTTCCCAAATTCTCATGCAAATATTGAGCAAGAAAAAAGTTCCAAGAATATCCTCATGCCCGAAGATGAGGTCGAACCTCCGCTTTACTGGGTAGAATCAACACCGAAAAATTTAGCATGCTTGTCAACTATATCTAAAGAAGTTGAATTAGTATACAAACTCTGGAGCATTAACATAGGTAGGTTCAACTTGGTTTTTCCTTATAAGCCTAAACCGTTACTAAGGATCTTATATCTCCATATCCTTGTAGGCCTAAACCGTTCTTAAAGCAAAACCTCGCGATCTACTTTGACCAGAAATCAATTAAAATAATTTATTTGGAAACTCTAGCCTATTCAACAACCCCAAAAAATACAGGATTGAATGTTGCCCTAGAGAAATGCAGAACCCATTGTTCAACTCATGGATCGTTGTAACCTCACCCTACTCCTTAACCCTTTCTCCCTTGTGACCCGTTTCAACCATAAATCCATAAATATAATATTATTATAAAACAAAATGTTATGACAAAGATAACTAAGGTATGATAATGACAACCATAAATCCATAAATATAAATATTAGTGTAAAGCAAAATGTTATGACAAAGATAAATAGGGTATGATAATGACCAGATTAAACTTTTACATGTCACAATTTGATAACAACATTACATGTCACAATTTGATGACAATATATTTGTCCATATTTAGAAGACAATTAGTCTTTAAAATTTAATAAATTTTATTATGTTAGGTGAGATTAATTATCTTTATTTTATTTTATTCGATAAAGATATATTAAAATATATTAATATTAATTTTATAACAATACTCTTATCGTAATTGTGTATAAATTATTTGTCAATTTTATATTATTTAATTTTTTTATTCATAATTTTGTTCGAAAGTTATTATGATATTGACTTAAAACACTATAAATTATTTGTCAATTTTATATTATTTAATTTTTGTATTCATAATTTTGTTCGTAAAGTTATTATGATATTGACTTAAAGCATCTTTCAGGTTACCAATTTTCAAAAATAAATTTATGATAAAAAGTTATAATTCACCTTTTTGTACTATTAAAAAAACATTATCCTATTCAAACAAGCATCTATAAAATATATTTTGATTTGAACTGGGAAGATGAAAACTTAATAACGTACATTAACGAAAAGTTATGAACGTATCTTTTCGGTATGGCTATTTCTAAAATATTTTTAATATATAGTAACAGATTGTGCCAGAAGATGTTTTCCGTTAAGTAGTAGTTTTTTTTTTGAAACTAAGAAAGTTAGTGGTTTAAGATCTAGAGATATTTGGTAAGAGTGAAAGTCAACTCTTTATGAATTACTAGTAATTAATTTTAGGTTACATAATTTGCCTTGAATGATGGTGATGAATTAACTTATATTTATAAATATCAGTGAGTAATGATTGTCCCATTATTAATTTCACAACAAAATTATAATAAATTTTCCCGTTTAATATATATATATATATATGATGATGATGATGATTAACATCCACTGAGACTAAACTTTGGTTTATTGGACCTAAAGAAACAAATTATTTAGTTTGATTTAAGATTTTATTCTTATGCTCAAAAAGCTTGGAAAGAAGCCTCTCAAGCTCGCTATAATTTTGACATCGTAAAAGGCTAGGAAGGTTAGTATTGCGACAAAGATTATGACACTAAGATCTAAAGTGGTTGTAGGCGGCGCACTTTAAAAAAAAGTGGTTTTCATCCTCAATATATATAATTTTATTATTTTTTAATTATTAAAAAAAATAAAGTTCTAATGAATTTAAAACTAAAATGAGATTTTAACTATTCACTAAATACCAAAAATCTCATCCAATTATCACTAAAATTACCCCACATATATTATATATTATAGACGATACTAAAATACAATTGTATTTTAACTTATATTTAAAAGGAACTCTTATTTATATAGATTCATGTTTTCTAAAGTAAAATAATTTATCATAATTTAATTAAAATATTAGTAAATTGTTATAGATATTTTTTATTAATTTATAAAATATTAATTTAAATTTATATCTATAGATAGAATTTAAATCAATGTTATAGATATTTCTTTACATATTGGGTTTTTTTAATTGAGATATGATTTCAAGTAATAATATCATTTATCTATCATCCTAATGTATGAAGCTATCTAGTCGATAATTATAAGAGAGTGTGTATCAATACAATGTTATAATTGATAATTATAAGAGAGTATCCACCAGCATGGTGTTGGAAGTGATAGCTAGAGCCAAAAATGTTTCCTCTATGATATAGACCAAATATGTTTGTGGGTAACTAAGTTGCATTGAGAATTTAAAGTATGATGTGTCATTAATCGAAAGTGAGGTGACACAAAATTTTAAAACCACAATATGTTTCACTTACAAACCTCTATCACCCTTTTCATGTTATTTTCCTTAACTTTCAAGTTTAAATATGTCATCAAAGTTCTAATCAAATAACTTCAAGTTAAAATATTTCATCAAACACAATCTAGATTTTTATAGAACCGAAGACATTTTTTTGTAGGTTGATATAACATTTACATATGATTTCATTGTTTATCAAAGGAGGACTTGAATTTGGAACCTCAGGGACCAAAGTCCTCGCTCACACGGCCATCGCCAGTGGAACCAGTGACATTTAATTAAATAAATTTTAAGCCAAAAAAATCCATCCTAGATTATATTTAACAAGGTGATTTTTTTATTTTTTTCTTTTTCGTTGGAATTTGATGACACGATTTTTAATGAAATGACAATGTTCTATTATTTAAATTGCATTTATAAATATAAAATTGGATTCACATCATCGAAATTTTTTAAGACATTTATATTTAGCAAATTAAATAATTAAAGTTACAATTTTCTTATAAAATCAACAAAAACAAGCTACCGAAAAGTACATTTATATTTAACAAATTAAATAATTAAATTCAAATTAAAGTTACAATTTTCTTATAAAATCAACAAATCAAACTACCAAAAAGTAGCATCGTTAAACCACTGCTATAAGGAAAAGAAAAAAGATGAGCCTCTCTTAAAATAATAATAATAAAAATTATCCATTAAACATCAACATGCTCATCATTATCTATGCAACATCCAAGTTGTGATCCACTTAGATGATGTGACATATAGCCCCACTTAGTCTTTAAAGTTTGAGAGGACTCACTAATTATAGTCCCACTAACTAACTAATTTTTAAACCTTAAGAAGCCTCACCACTTATAGTCCCACTTACTAGTTTTTCAAATAGATAAATGTTTAGTTTATTCTAGCAAAAGCAAATGAGTTATAAATGCATAATTCATTTATTTATGTAATGATCACTAGTTTCGTGCTCTTAGAAAGTCATGGATTACACAAGTGCACTTTATACTAAATCAACGCACCCACTTCAAACACCGATAAACCCACTCAAACATTATAAAAGAATTTGAGTGGGTTTACAGGTCTTTGAAGTGGGTGCATCGAATTCATTATAGAGTGCACTTGTGTAAGCCATGACTTTCTAAGAGCATGAAATTAGTGATCATTACATAAATAAATGAATTATGCATTTATAACTCATGTGCTTTTGCTAGAATAAACCAAACATTTATCTATTTGAAAAACTAGTCAATGGGACTATAAGTAGTGAGTCTTCTTAAGGTTTAAAAATTAGTTAGTTAGTGGGACTATAATTAGTGAGTCCTCTCAAGCTTTAAAGACTAAGTGAGACTATATGTAACAACCCTTGGTTAAAAGTTCATGTAATAAAAGTTAATAAAGGCAAAATAAGACCACAGTTAAGGGACATTTATTCCAAGTTGAATGTTGGGAAAAGATATCCTAGCGGGCATCATTGAATGTGTTTATGGCTAAGGGAAATTGACAAAGGCATTAAAAAGGAAAAAAGGTATTTTGGCACATTTATTTATGAAAATAGAGGAAAATAGGAGAAAAGGAAGGTGAAAGGTCACAGGTTGCATGTGAGGAGGAAATTGAAGGAAAATAATGGAAAATGAAGAAAATAGAGGCCTTATTAATAAAAAGGTTTCTTAGGATTAGTTCATGGCTTTTGGTCAATTCAATTTTGGAGCTTTCTCATTATTCTCTCTCTCTCTCTCTCACTCTTGGACACTTAGAGTTTTCTTGGAGCTTTCTAGCTTTGGAGCAAGAAAAGAAAAAGAAAGCAAAGGAAGGATAAGGAAAGGAAAGGAAAGCAAATATCAAGCAAGGAGAAGCAGGATCGAGAAACTTCAGCAAGAATACTTGCAGGTAATATAGTACATGCGTGATTTCCTAGCTGGTTTTGACATGCATGGCTTTGCATGTTGGCATATGGATTTTTGGATGTCGATGGCATGGTTTTGTCGGGTTATGACAATGATTTTTAGCCTTGCCTTTCCTTTTTTGGGATAGCCATGGTTTGATGGGATTGTTTTCTCGGTTTTGAGCTTTGGAATTGCTAGATCATTTCAGAATCCAAGGTGGAGGTGGTCTCAAAAAAATTCCCAAAAGCCTAGGAATCCCTTGACCAATTTTGGCAAGATACACGGTAAAGCCTGAGGGTGGAGTATCGATTTAGGGCCTAGTGATCTAGTGTGAATTGTGGTAAATTTTGAGAGAATAGTGTCTCAGTTTAGGGCATAGTGATCTTGTATGGATTGCGGTAAAACCTGAGAGATAAGGGGACAGAAAAGTCCTCAAGGATAATGATTCAGTCTAGAGGCATTCCAAACTCAGTTTGGTTTTGTGATCTTGGTGTCGTTTTTGGTGAGATCATGGTTTAGTGAGGGTGGAGGTGGTGTAACCTCTGGATTCCCTTGGTTTTATTTGGATTGGTTTATCCATGAGATCCCACATCATGCTTGGAATATGGCACAGGGATGATTGGATGAAAGAAAGATTTGGTTCAGCCATGTCTAACGTCGGGTGGTATGTGGAAGTCCCAAACCTGGTTGGTTTTGCCTATGTTTAATAAAAGCTAAGTTCTCTTGCTTTTGTACTTGTTAACATGTAGCTTTAATGGTTGTTATTTCATTGTTATTTGCATGGTTTAATGATGGTTATAAGCTTTGCTATATGATTGGTTATAGTCATGGTTATTTCATGTATTTACTTGTAACTGGAAGGATAATGGATGCATGACATAATTGATGTCAAAACAATTAAGGGAAGAGGGTGATGATCCTTCTTGTCAAGTCTCATATGAGTTATCAGTCATTTATGCTCCGTCTTGTATTCATTTCCTGTAGATTGCATTGATGTCAAGTGTTTGACAAAATGTCAGTCCGAGTTGGGGAAGGTCAGGCCTAGTCTCGGAGCCAGTTTTTTACTTGTAAGTCTTGTTGTCATGTAATTTATGGATTTCGAAAGATACATGGATTTCTGGGTAGTGACCTGGATTATGGGCTTGAAAAGTGGCATAAATATCAGAGTCGTGAGCACAAGTCTAAGGAGAAAAGTCCTCAAACACATGCATACCCATGTTGTGCATGCGTCCAAAGGTTTTCAGGCACACCCTTATCCATATTGAGGGAGTGTCTGGGGGTTTAGTGGTCTAAAATCTCAATAGGACCCAGGGGCTGGTCAAGGATTGAATGGGATGCATTTTGGGAGTCCTGTAGCAGGTGCAGAAAGTATGGTATAGTGTGTTTCCATCAATTCCACTTCCTTAACTAACACATATGGAGTTGAATCATATCATAGGATAATGGATGCAAGACATAACTGATGTCAAAACAATTAAGGGAAGAGGGTGATGATCCTTCTTGTCAAGTCTCATATGAGTTATCAATGATTTATGCTCTTTCTTATATTCATTTCCTGTAGATTGCATTGATGCCAAGTGTTTGACAAAATCTTAGTCCCAGTTGGGGAAGGTCAGGCCTAGTCTCGAAGCCTGTTTTTTATTTGTAAGTCTTGTTGCCATGTAATTTATGGATTCTGAAAGATACATAGATTTTTGGGTAGTGACTTGAATTCTGGGCTTGAAAAGTGGCATAAATATCGAAGTAGTGGGCACATGTCTAAGGAGAAAAATCTTCAGACGCATGCATACCCATGTTGTGGATGTGTCCGGAGGTTTTCAGGCGCACCCTTGTCTATATTAAGGGAGCGTACGGGGGTTTAGTGGTCTAAAAGATTAGTAGGACCTAGGGGCTAGTCAAGGGAATGAATGGGATGCATTTTGGGAGTCTTATAGCAGGTGCAGAAGGTATGGTATAGTGTGTTTCCGTCGATTCCACTTCCTTAACTAACACATAGGGAGTTGAATGATATTATAGTAAATTCTCGTCACATGTTTACCTCGGTTGGCCTGTTACTTGGGTAGGTGTGGGAGGAGGGTGTTACAGAGTGGCATCAGAGCATGGTTCACCCCTAAGACTCGATGGTATGTGTTTTGGTCATGCATTCATGTCGGTTGCACGTGAGTTAATCATCCTTGTGGTCTATATGCTTGTTGTATATGCATGGTTTCGGTCATGGTTGTAGTTATGTCGCCATGTGAAAGAGGATGTTATTGTTGTGAAGAGCGTCATCATGAGTGTATGATGGGTTATATGCATTGATATGCATGACTGTGTTTAAATGTTGTCAAGGGTACAGTGATATGGTCGTTATTGTCATGCATGACGTCATGGTATGTGTAGTTGATATGGTCATGGATTGATGATTGGACTTTAGCTAGAATGATAGTCATATGCTTATATGCTTATGTGTTATATTTCTATATGATGACATGATTATGTTATACATGTATTGTGTTGATTTGTTGATCCTGCAGACGAGGTATCCTCCCTAAATTATGCTAAGGTACATTGGTTTATCGTGACTTGGTTTAGCTAACATGATATACCTTGCAGGAAGAATACCAAAGATGACTAGAAAGATGGTAGACTACAACTCTCGAGACTCTCCCTATGGATCATATGAGAAGTGTGGTGTTGGGAACTCTTCTGATTTGGAAGACACACTGAGAAGTTTAAAGGAAAAAATAAGGATTTGTAAGTTATGTTATCACTCTAAAATTTCCCTATGGTTGTCATGTTGTGTTTAAAGAAATGATAGAGGTAACCACAAACCTACTTTGGAGATTAGGATCTAGCCTTCCTAATGCTCATAGAGGGCTCTCTCTTAATAATTTAACTTTGTTGCTTTAATTTATTTTAGGCTAGTTATGTAAGCTTGATTTGGTTTTGATTTGATTTGTTGGTGGAATTATTGATTTAGATGGATAGATGGTTGTCTATTTTCCATTGGGCTATCAAGTCAATATATCAAGAAAACTGAATAGAAACAAATTATAAAAGCAGTGTTATAGGGCAAGGTAGCGGAGCAATATTAGATCTCAAGGCTGGAATGGTGAAATGATTTTCAATCGGGATCAAGGAGCAATTAAGGATTCCTTAAACCGGACAATGAAGGAAGTGAAAGAGGTCAACCGGGGTGAGAGAGCAATTAAGGATTCTCAGATCTGGATATCAGAAGAAAACATAGAAATGTATAACAGTAAGAGCAGAGTGTACTTAAACAATTTATGCAATAACATTTCTGTTATACCAGTCAAATTTAGAAAACATTCAAGTTTATGGAATACTTTAGAAAAGAACATGAACAATTGAAATATACTTCACTAAAGTGGCTCAACACATGAATCTTGCAAAGAAATGCTTCTATTATTTGCCCTGTCTGTTAACTGAAAAAGTACAGTAAACCCTCAGGTTGTAGATGAGTTCACCTATAGAAATGTTCAAAAATTCCCCCTTAATACTTCAAAAGGAGAAGTATTTATACAAAATTTACAAACTGTTTACAATAAATGTTGTCTCTTACAGACGGGACATTTTTAGACTATAGATGAACTAAAAAGCTGTAACTGTTATAGATTAATAGTTTTGGTGGAATACGTTGTGCAAATGATGTTGCTGTGGAAGTAGGAGTAGGTAGGATGTGGACCCAAATTTGTTGTTGTGCTAACAGATGAACTAGCAGATGCAGATGTATCTCTCTTTTTCTCAGTAATTCACTCAACTGCTTGCTGATCCTCTGGATTGATAATTTGAGATTTTCCCTCACTGATGGTTGATCCTGTGACTTGATAATATGAGACTTTCCTTCATTGATGGTTGATCCCGTGACTTGATAATCTGGGACTTCGTTCAATGATGGCTGATCCCGTGACTACCCTGTTGTTTTATCATCCATTAGTGTCATAAAATATTTTGGAAAATAAATAATATATATATATATATTTGAATAATATTTGAAAAATATTTTAAATGAAACTTATAATTAAATTTCTACAAAACCATGTGTTGCTTCCAATCTATGGTTTTGTTTTCTCTTTCCATGAATTCACAAAACCATGTGTAGTTTTGTTCTTATAACTCCTTCCTCTATAAATTCATTGTATCTATATGTAAAATCCTTTTACCCTTGTAGAATACCTAGATGGTTTTGCAAAACCATGTGTTGATTTGTATGGTTGGAAAAGTATTCTCACTTTACTCTTTTACTTTTACTTGCAACATGTTTTTACACCTATAAATTGATTTCACCTAAATTGATTTCACCATGCCTATAAATTGACTTCACCTTAATCTTTTATCGTGAAATGAATTTACATGAATGCTATCTTTTCTCTCATGTACATTAATTTCATGTGAAATTTTCCCTTTAAATTCCTCTGATACATTCCTCGTGAATTTTATTTCATGTGTTGTTGTAAAACCATTTTACCTTTGTATCTCATTCCACAACCTTAGTCTCATATTGCATGTACCTATGTAATTTTACCTTGAGTATGGTTTCACCTGTATCTCTCAAATATTATGGCATTCTCATATCTCTGTATTTCACTTGAAATTAATCCACCTTATATTCCCGTAATATTTATAATATTCAAAACCAAAACATTTAATGGTTTATCACACGGCTTCAGTGGTAGGTGGCATTTTTTTTCAAAGGATGTGATATAACGTGGGGTTGCCACGTAGTAAAAAGATGGGCTAGGAAAACCACTAATCTCGTGTGCTTTTTGAGTGTTAAGTGTTGGATGACCTGAGCACGCACGCGATAATCTCGAGGCAAATAAAAATGAAGGGGGTTTAATTCTCAATGCAGGGTGGGCCATTGGTTGACTTTGCAGGGGGGAGAGGTAGTATAGGCTTGCGAGGAGAAATTAATATAAAGTCCAAAACTTTATATTAATAGGGTTTGGTGAAGTAAGGGGTAAAAAGAGGGATTATATATAGATATATATTTCTTTTTTACTTTATGGGATTTATCTCTGTTTTAACCATTACTGCCTCTGTGTAAATGATTTCTTCTTGCTTTGTGATAATTGTCTTTTCCTTCTGAATAAAGCCTTTGAATACATTTCCTTGTGAATCTTGGAGTAAACAGGTTTCGGAACTAGTATAAAAACTACTTGTCCAAGCTCTCGTTCTGTTAATCACCTGCAAAATAAAACAATCATTAATAAAGCATAGGTCTGCAGGGAAGGCAATCAATGGCTTTATTGAACTGAGATGTCTGTGGACGAGTCCGGACTGTGGATGGCTCAATTCTATTTGGAAAAGGCTTTTCATTTATTCATTTTAAACAGAGGTAAGGGAATGCTGAAATTTCATATTGTAAAAACTCTATGATTTTTCACATTGTGCAGGTGTGGTTAGATGGTTTACCGCACAACAATGGATGATAGGGCTTTCGGGGAGACACAGTGAAGCAGTTGGAGGAGGCTTTCGGGCAGGAGGAGACAGTTGGAGGTTGGTCTTCTAAGGGGGCTGCCATGGAATGAGAGGTGGTTTTGTGGCATATCGCACCGCTTTTGAGTGGAGGGTGGTATTTTTTAAGAGCATGTGATATAACGTGGGGCTGCCATGTAGAAAAAGGGCGCTCAGGTAAAACCACGAATCTCACGTGCTTTTGGGATTTTAACTGTCGGATGATGGGAGCGCGCGATGTGGATATGGGTTGTCAAATCTAGAGGTGGAAGATCGGAGGGTTATCGCGCGGTGGAGTTGCAAGGGCTGAGTTGGGGTGTGGTTAACAGGGCCCGGGGATAAATAATGCGGTGGTTTAAATATATTTCAAAGGTTTAGTGAGGGTCGGGATTTATAAAGTGGGGGGGTTTAAATATATAAAGTAGGATTATTGTATAAATAATGTAAGGGTTAAGTTAAAAGGGTATCGGGGAGGGTTTTTTGAATGGGGCCCTATACATTATTCAAACTTAGGATAAGGGGTTTTAGTGGGTTCTAAGGGAAAATAGAAACTAATAAGGGGGGAATAGTAACATGAAGGGGTAGGGGTGATTTTTCAAGGGAAAATGAGTTTAGAAGGATAAGGGAAAATGATGAGGGAAGGGATTTTTGGAATTAGGAAGAGGAAATTAGTAAGATATTTGGTGATAAGAAACAAACCAACTGCTGCTTTCCATACCTTGTGCAAACTACTTGTACCTACCCATCATTTACCCTAACATTTTTTCTTCATTTATTGGGTGCGTTTGAGCTTACTTACCCGGTTATATTCTTTTCATAAGAAAACTATCTAATTCTAATCATATAATGTCCAATGGCTCAAATTAAATTGATGAGCTCATTATTATTCTCTACCTAACTACTGATTTGCCAAGATTAAACATTTTGGATAAATCTATATTCTCTATCTATCAACATGGAATTTAAATCATGAATGAATCAAGATTAAACTGTATAATCATCATGGGTTGTGTCATTTTGACAAACTGCACACAATCTTATTTGCAAAAAGTAAACGGAGAGGAGTGGCATTTGATTGTGCACACTTTCATGATCTATTTTATCTCTTTTTGGTGGGGTTTATATTTAATATTATTTTTTAATCTTTGTTTCTTTTTTTCCTTTGATTATTCTTTTAGGACATACCCTCTTTACATTTTTTAATATGGGAAAACATTTGCAGAAAAGCAAAAGTATGTACAATATTACAAGGCTTAACATAGTCAATTCAAATTTATGATCCCTATTATTATAGGAACCTAAGAAGGCAGACAATGACATAATCATACAGGCACAGGAGAAACAAGCAGAGGTAAATGCAGTGATACTTCAGAGTTTGTCAGAATTGCAGCAACAGGGACCACTTCAGATTAGCCATGAGCAACAGGATAGAACTAATGGAGCATATGGCAACAGGTCTCATGGTTAGTACAGGTTAGATAGAGAGGACACAATCAGAGATGGTAGGTTCTTGGACACTCTGATAAGAGGGGTGATAGACACATGTACTATTCTAGTTCTGGTTCTAGCAAGCATTATGATCGTCATTGTTATCACCCTTAAGGGAGGAGTGACAAGGGATAATTTCCAGATGAGTTTAAGAAAGCAAAGCCACCTACATTCGATGGAGAGATGAAGAAATCAGAGGATGTAGAGGCGTGGTTACTTGGGATGAGGAATTTATTCAGATTGCACGATTATTTAGAGAACATGAAAGCAAAGATATCCACTTTCATTCTTAAATGGAAAGTAGATATTCAGGAGGGTAACTTGACTTGGAACGAGTTTGAGAGGCTCTTCAAGAATAATTATTTGTTGGAAAGGTACTATTATGATAGAGCTAAGAGGTTTTATGAGTTGTAGATGGGTTCCATGATAGATGATGAGTATAATAGCAGGTTCTTAGAGTTGTTGAGATATATGCCTTGCCTCAAGGAGGAGAAGGCCAACGTTCAAAGATTCATCAGTGGACTACCAATAGCATACAGATACTGGATTGAGTTCAATGAGCCTAGATCATTGGAGGAGGCCATTCGAAAGCTGAAACATTGTTTTGAGAAGTCGAAGCGCAAAGTTGAGCCTAAGCATGACTTGAAAGGAAATGAGAAAGTTAAAGGAAAATGGCCACCAAAGCAAGGAAGACTTCAAGGTGCGAGGGAGAAAGAAAATTTAGTCCCTTACAAGAAGTTCAATACAGTTGAGAAGGGACATGGAGAGCAGCAAACTAGAGGTGATGGTAGAGAACTATTGCGGTGTTGGATACGTGGCAAGGATCATTGTAAGAGGGAATGTCCACAATATCAGGGTGGTAGACCCTAGATCTATAGTGCTCAGGAGGCGCATACAGTTGGGGATGTTGGTGATAGCATTCCTCGAATTTATGCAGTTGTGGACAACGGGCAGGCGGATCATCAGGCATCTGTCATTGAAATGGACGGTAAGGTTTGTGATCAAGTTGTTTCTATTTTGATTGATCCTAGATCTAATTATAGTTATATTAATCCCCACTTGGTGGATAAGTGTGGCTTGAGAAAAGAAATGCATGCAGATACTTGGTTGGTACATATAGCTACAACTATAAAGAAGAAAGTTCACCATTGGGTAAGATCTTTTGCATTTGAGTTAAATGGTATGCCTACAACAATTCATTTGAATGTACTACCATTGGGATTGTATAACATGATTTTGGGTATGGATTTGATGTACCTTCATAGGACCAAAGTGGATTGCTTCGACAAGGCCATTGACTGTTCAGAGGATAATGGGGAAAAGAGAATTTTGCAGGGAAAGAAGAAGCTTACATCAGTGAGGATGGTTACTGCTATGTAGGCTAAATGTAGTTGCAAAAAAGGTTATATGATGTTTGCAGTGCATATATCTAGTGACACATGTAAAGATGTTGAGGATGCATAAATATTTGAGAGGTACCCTATATTGCAGCAGTATCAAGATGTGTTTCCAACATAGATTCCAGAGTTACCTCCTCACAGGAAAGTAGATTTATCTATTGAGTTGGTCTCAGGGGAAGCACCAGCATTGAAGGCACCTTATAGGGTGAGTACCCCAGAGCTAGTAGAGTTGAAATTGCAGTTAAAGGAGATGCTTGACAAGGGATACATTAGGCCGAGTGTATTACCTTGGGGTGCACCAGTGTTGTTCATAAAGAAGAAAGATGTTACTCTCAGATTGTGCATTGATTACAAGCAGTTGAACAAGGTAACAATTAAGAAAAGGTACCCATTTCCAAGGATTGATGATTTGTTTGATCAGTTGAAGGGAGCAACAATGTTCTTTAAGATTGACTTGAGATCATGATACCATTAAGTACACATCAAGGAGGAGGATATCTACAAGGCTATGTTTAGGACCAGGTATGGGTATTATGAGTTTGTTGTAGTTCCATTTGGTTTGACTAATGCCCCATTTGCATTTATGTGCTTGATGAATAGTGTGTTGTGTCCTTATCTAGACAAGTTTGCTATTGTATTCATTGGTGACAACTTGATATACTCCAAGAATGAAGAAGAACATGCTGAGAATTTAGCAACAGTGTTGAGATTACTAAGAGAGCATCAGTTGTATGCCAAGCTTAGCAAGTGCAACTTCTTTGAGATATGGGTGCATTACTTGGGACATGTTATTTCTAAGGAAGGAATAGGCATAAATCCAGAAAAGATAAGGGCCATCATGGAGTGGGAAACTTTTAAGAATGTCGATGAGGTAAGATCATTCATGGGATTGGCAGGTTACTACAGGAGGTTCATGAGGAACTTCTCACGCATTGCATACCCTATGATATCCTCGCAGAGGAAAGGTAAGAAGTTTGAATGGACAGAAGAAGTGCAACTAGTTTTGAGCAGCTGAATCAATTATTGACCAATGCTCTAGTCCTTAAGATTGCAGATCCAGATAAAGTGTTTGTAGTGTGTACATATGCATGTAAAATAGGACTTGGTGGAGTCCTTATGCAGGAAGGACGAGTGGTGTGTTATGAGTCTAGGAAGTTTAATGAGCACGAGAAGGATTACGTGAATCATGATCTTGAGTTGGCAGTTATTATTCACACCTTGAAGATGTGGAGGCATTATCTTCTTGGTAAGAGATTAGTATTGATGAGTGACCATAATGGTTTGAGATACTTGTTTGACTAGCTGAATCTAAATGTCAGGCAAGCTAGATGGTTGGCTACCCTTAGTGAGTTTTACTTTGAGATTAGATACATTAAGGGAAAGGAAAACCAGGTTGCATATGCTCTTAGCAAGAAGGTACAGGTGAATCATATAGCAACTATGAGCTCTTATGAGATAGAGTTATAGGATAGGATCTTGCAGGCAGGACAATGGGATGACAGGTATATATACAGTATGCATAAGTTACAACATAGTACATGTATAGGTATAGGTG
>Ga0139314_100072_pt1 | contig 17638 bp, 12 predicted proteins | sample In2P11_FD_99376 | JGI IMG/M metagenome (GOLD analysis project Ga0139314, IMG submission 99376)
ATATATATATATGTATATATTAAATTGGTTTTCTTCATCTAACAAATAGTTGAAAAAATTATTTAGTATGAAGACTAGTTAGTTTCATTGATATAAATCATCTTCAAAAATTTGAACCATAAATTTGAAGAAAAAACCAATGTCCTTCTTACCCCAAAGGCAAGAGTGAGGTTTTTGACATTAAGCCAACCCACAATTATACTCACTGAGAAGTTTTTAAGCTTGGAATCATTACAACAATAATTCTTCAAAAGATCAAAATTCAACATGTCACTAGCCAAAAAAAATAAATAAATAAATAATATTATATTAATAAAATTTTAAAATAAGTCACAAAATCATGGTGAAGGAATATAAAGTAAAAGCATTTTGACTATTTAAAAAAAAAGCACCAACAAACAAACTTTGTCCCTACTGAAAACAAGGACTGATAAACAAACAATGTAAATGTTTCAATCGAACTTTTTATTTCTCATACCAATAATTTATGACACCATTTTAATTAAACTAACACGGGCTACCTAACTCATGCAAACATTAACTTCTACTTCCCTAACACAAACAAAACAAGGGAGCCACTGCCGTGGCAGTAGTCCCTGCCAGGGTCTGCCATAACAACAAAATACAAAGGCTTTGTGTAACATGTCTACACACTCAATATAATTATCATATGTCCAATTATTAACGTTATTCATCAAAATTACTCTATTACTGAGCATATTAAGAGATCATAGAACTGTTTGGTTTGAACCAAGTGCCCATCACTTATTCTGTAGCTTGTGCCTAGCTTTCTGTTTTGGTAAACTAAACAGAACAACAAAGTTTGAACCTGCCTGGCGTTGCAAATCCAGTGTGTAATTTGTTACAAAAATTCAGATTAGGGCTTGAAAATAAAAAAAAAATTAGTCAAACTCACAATGTGACTGAAATCAATCCATGATAATGCTGCATAATATGTATTAGATATGCCTCAAAAAGAACTTAAAAAATGAAATTGCTAGAAAAAGGTTTTCGTAGATCAATGTAGTTATGTCCAAAAGGACTGTAGTCACTACAGCATACACACTCAATATAATCAGCATATGTGCAACAATACTCTGCCACTATTATCAACAATGTTTGCAATGCAAACATACCATATCAAGAGTTACTATTATTAATAATGTTTGCAATGCAAACATACCATATCAAGATTGTCCTTATAAACCTTGGTCATCAAAATGAATTAGACCACATAACTGGAAATTAAGCCAACATGATGGTGTTGCAAACCTCCACTGAGGTACCATGCTTTCTCCTTTACAGATGGAGCCTGGTTTTCTGACTGGGCAAGGAGCTCCGCTTATATCTTGAATGCATGGAGAACAACAGACCTCTGATGAAGACCCATTCTGTTTCGCTAAAGTAAACCGAACAACAAAGCTTCAACCTGCCTTCGTCGAACAAACTTTCTACCTTCCCTGAAAGATCTTACTGCCTGCATGGTGTTGCAAATTCAATGTGTAATTCGTTACAAAAATTCAGATTAGGGCTTTAAAATAAAAAAATTTAGGCCAACTCACATTAGGGCTCAAATTTCCTTAGGGAACCATGAATAACTCAAATAAATATGCGTCGAAAGTGACCGAAATCAATCCATGAAAATGTTGCATAATATGTATTAGATATGCCTCATAAACAACTTAAGAAATGAAACTGCCTCATAAATTCTCCCACAAAAATAATAATATTGCCATGAAACTAGAATGCCATAGATACTTGGATTAGGCTCAAAATCAGAACAGAGACAACTCGTAAAATAATGCAAAAATAGGCCTGAGATTTAGAATTTTGACAATCTCTCCTAAAAAATGTGTGCTGTAACTCAAATATACTCCATAATCATTGCGCAAAACCATACCCAGAAGAAGGAAAAGAATTGAACCCAAAAGCCACTTATTTCTATTCCCTAGCAAGGATGCTGTAGAGGCAGAAGCAGTAGATGGATAGTATAATAGCCAAGTACTTGTTGTAGATTCGTATGCTCCTCTGGATAGTCTAATAGTCGAGTACTTGCCGTAGATTCCTATGCTCCTCGTTTGAGATGTTATTGTTAGTGGTTGTTTCTTGGTTTCTTTTTTCTTTGTGCTTCTACTTTTAGGATGTCCATAATAAGAAGAGTCATGAGAACAAGTGCTAAGAGAAACAATGCTACCAGTTGAGTAAGTTGGCTTATGCTAATGGATTCCATGTTATGTGAAGCAGAGAGATGTATGTCAATATGTAGGTGCAGAATGAAGTTATGTTTTGCAGGCGAGAAATTAGGCATCGCTTTTGCCAATTTATAAAAGAGTTCAACATGTTTGCAAGCTGGTTTTAAGTGTGAATGGAACTGAGTTTTTGGGAATATTTTACTACAAGCAAGAGGTAATCATTTGAAAAGATTGAAAGACAGTGGGTAATGGATGTTTGTGTAGGTTTGTTGAACCTCGTGGAACGAGCGTTTTTGGAACCTATGTGCTAAAGGAGATGCAACCGAAAAGTCATGTACAACCAAATAGGGAAACTCGTGCAAGATCACAACACTTCAATGCGGGATAAATTTCTAACAGGTGCAGAAATAAATACATATACGGACTAATTTGAAATGGAGTTGAAATACTTCAAGATCAGATTGGAGAGGATATAATCCAATATGAAGAGAATTTATTCGAGCAAACCGATGTTTAATGATCGCCATAAAACAAAAAACTTACCATTTCAATGTTGCAAGATGCAAGGTGTGGAATTTGATATTCAATTGGTGCAGTTAAGTGAGCAATTGGTGCAATTAAGTGATCTATCTAACATCAGAGGCAAATGGCATATGAAATGATGTATGTGACAGCAAAAGAAAATCAGAAATTAAGTGATGTATCTAACATCAGAGGCAAATCTCAAATAAAATCTTGGTGTTAGATTGCAAGTGAGGTTTTGGTAGTTGAGTGCGACAGGCTCGAACTTCTCGTTGCACAGAAGAAAGGATATGACAGTCAGTGATATGACAATCTATAAAGGGAAAGAGTGGAAGTAATGAGAATATATATAAAGTTTAATACTACAGTGCATGCAGTACTAATTACTATAAAGTATTGTGGTGACAATAGATAAAGACAAGGGTTATAGGTTGTGAAAGTCCAGAAACATTCTTGACAAAAATTATAAAGATACATACCCATAACTCCACTCTGCACAAGCATAGGGTTCTATTCGAAGATGAGGATAAATGTTGCAATATCACAATACTTCAATGAGAGATAAATTTTTGACAAATGCAGAAATAAATACACATACTGTCCGATTTGAAACGGAGCTTGAAGTGCAGAAATAAATACACATACTGTTCGATTTGAAATGGAACTGAAATGATAAAGACAAGGGTTATAGGCTGTGAAAGTCCAGAAATATTCTTGACAAAAATTATAAAGATACATACCCATAACTCCACTTTGCACAAGCATAGGGTTCTATAGATGGAAAGCGGGATTTACATAAAATGGCTAAGCTGTGGTTTTATCTGTTACTGTCATTTTGTGAAGAGTCATAAAAAAGCAATAGGGGCCATGTTAAATCCTGGCTGACTTTGATGGAAGGGTACTCCATGCTTATGCATTAATGTTAATGCACTATTTCAAAAATATCTCAGAATCTGGTTAGAAAAGAGGTCAACTGAGAGGTGAAACAATTAACCTTTTCACATACTATACAATAAAATCCCGTTCAGATTGGAAAAGCATAATATTCCTGTCTGCATGGGAGAAATCTTAAGTGTCCATACCAAGATGGAAATATACTCAAAAGGTAACAGGATCTAAAAACTTAGTTATGCAATTGACAAACTAGGTTAGGTTTGAGATGTCAAGGGTGCCAGGTTCTGTTCTTGTTGTTTCTTCAAAGGTTTTTACATTTTTCAAACTTATAAAATTGCTTTTCCTTATTTATTGAAGGAAATATTTATTCCTATAACAGAAGTTAAACTTATAAATTTAATTCTACAGGGTTCCAAGTTCTACTTCATCGTTTCTCAACATTCATATTTTTTCTTTAACTTCAGAAACAGTACAGTTGAGTTGTGTTTTAAACTTCAAAATCTTAACATTTGCAAAGCGAGACCCCTATATATAGATTACTGTGCATTGGAAGAAAGCTGCAGATGTTTGAACTTGAAACACATATTTGATAGACAGTGAACCTACAAATATTGATAAGCAAGTGCATATCAATATGGTCCATAAGGCAATTAGATTTGAGGCAAAGAATTGCTTCCTGTCTCTAGATATTGCTAGGAGAGCAGAATGCCAAACCCCAAATGGGAGCAAAATGTATAGAGCACGAAGAAAACAGAGATTTTCCATGTAAAAACAAAATTTGGCAGGAAGTATAGTTTGAATTTTGCAAAGAAAGATCATTGCACTACTGGTGCAATAAATCAAAAAACAATACACATATTCTCAACTCATACAACTAAACCATGTTGAGAAGTTTATAATTAGATAAACATTTTTGACTTCACTAAAAGACAGGAACAAGAATCGATGTCTGAAACACAAAACCGCTATGTTATGCATGCAATAAAGCAATTGTTCATACCCGGTCTCCAGTTACACAACTGAAAGCATAGGAAAAGTGTAAGAATCAAGTAGAAAATATTCACTTACTAGTAATCATGCCAGCCCACCAAAGTGGCTCATATAAGTATGTACAGCCTCGTACTCCCGCAAGACATTGCCATGTGCACTGTCATTTCATTAAAATCAGTACGTTCCAAAAACTATAAACTAGGACAAATAAATATAATGCTGAGAAAAGGTTCCAAAGAAGCCAAGTTGACCATTTATGTAGTTGACCAAGGTTTGCATTTGAATTCCTATTATTCAACACTCTAAATGGAGAATTGGAGCCATAATTGAGGTTAGAAACAGAACACTTAAACCACTTCTTTACTATAAGCAGGATCAACCTTGATTACATATGGACTGTAAATGGCAACATAATAAAGGAAATGCAAAGTTAAAAATAAAAATAAAAACAAAAACAATTCCTGGCATTTTAACTAAGCAAACTAGAGATGTGCTTTAATCTTGCAACTTGAGAGTGAGCATCCTATTAACAAAGTTCATAAGGAGAAATTTTTTTACGAAAACCTTAAAGCTACTATCCAAACAAGCATTTAAGGCACAAGGCCAATGTTAAATGCGACCTCCTTGATGACAGTAATTCTGGAATCTGAATATCCAGGAACAAGAATTTGAGTGCTTAGTTGTGAAAAACTTTTCTCCGTCCACAAATTCAGGGAATCACACCTTGATAAATAGAAAAGCCAAATTTATGGGCTTGCATGCTTCAGCATATAGATGGTTTGGCCAAATGTTAACTATAAATACAAAACCACTTATCAATAGCAAAAGCCATGACCTAGAGACAAGGATTTCTTAGCATGCCGATGATGAAATGAACAAAATAGTCATTTGCCTTGATTTAAAGAGAAAATAATTTACAGATAAAATAATAAATTTCCTTAATCAAATTGCTAGAATGCTAACCTGTTGCAGTGATGCTAGAAATTGATGATAAATCACCTCTGTGGAAGTCGCTTATGTAGCCTAGAATTAGAGAATGGTCTGCCATTCTATCACTCAGCTACTTCAACTGTTCATTTGAGGGGAAATGGCAGTGTCAAAAAAATACGAATAGCTGGATCACTCATGCATTTAGAGCTCCTTTTTTCAGAGAGAAACAAATCCTTTGTTCTGTCATTGGAAGACAAAGTGCTCAACATGTGTTCAGGAAAATGCAGAAGTAAGTTGTCTGTTCATATTGGCCCATCGCGATAATGGGAATATTGGCTTCCTGAATATGTTGGACAATCTACTCAACTAGGCAATAAAACAAAGAGAAAAAGCCAGAATTTCACGGGACATACACAAAAAGATGATCTTCCTAACTTATAAAAATATGATCTTCCTAACTTATGCCAAAGAATTTGGAAACCAATTAATCAAATTTCATCAGATTCTAACTGCAAATAAAGACACATCAATACGATTGCATCAGAAAGGAAAAACCTAAGAATCAAGAATATTGCAGCAAATACTTCCAAAAGGTACAAAATATTAGATTTTGATTTATGGTTAGTAGCGCACCTTGATTACTGAATCTCTCATCCATTCTTCGAGCTTCTCAGGGGTAACTGGGGGATAGGTTTTTATTCCCTCGGCACAGGTTAGCCCATCTACACATATGGGCAACATGCTCATTTTGTTGTTTTCCTTTTTCCCTGTTTGAAATCGGGTTGCATTGCTGGTTAACACATAGGGTTTGGCGCTTGAAATACTATTCTTACATGAAATTGCAGAACAGGGACAAAAGCCACAAATAGAACAGAATAGGTAATTCGATTGTTCACAGCCGGGAGGGAAGGATTCTTGTAATGGGAGATCTGGCCTGGCCAAGATGCACGGAAGAGCCCGTCCATGTAGCAAAGACTCCAATGTGGTGGACGATCAACAGAGGAACTTCAAAACTTGTGAATGGAACAATGAGAGCTCTGCGACGAGCACGGTCATGTCTGAGGGCAAGAGGAAGAATATGAATTATTGGTTGCTTTTTGTGACCTCCACCAGAATCCCAAGCGGCACAGATTTAATTGTTAGATGGAAGAACTGTGAGCATCAGCAATAGCAATAACATAAGTCTGTTGTTGCGAAGAAGACAAATTCCATATTCTTGGCGAAGAAAGCTAGTGCCTACACTGAATGTGGTAAGGAGTAAGTGTTGGCTGTACAGTTCCTGCTCTTTGAGCTATTCTTGCAGCTGATCAGGCGGGTGTGACCTTATGCGGCAAGGGTGTAACCTTATTGCTACGGGTAGGGTGTGACCTTATGATTCAACCAAATAGGGTATGCAGATTATGGCTATTCCATTCGAAAGATGAATGCACGCATACTATCAGTGATCCCGTATAATAACCAAACAACTTTATATGTATCGTAAAAAACTCAACTTTGGTTATCTTATTTTGAATACATTGAAAAATTAGAACCGGTAATAAGACTTCAAATCTAGTTATCCAATCGCATTAAAAATAAATCATTTTAAATATGTTTTTTTACAAAAACTTTGGTTAAATGCGGGAAATGAGATGTATTTTCATATATACCCTGGTTTAGTGAAAATAGAAAAAGAAACCACGTGTTTATCAAACTCTGAAAATATAACCACGCGTTCAGTGAAAATAGAAAAAGAAACGCGGGTTTAGTGAAAATAGAAAAGGAAACCACGTGTTCATCAAACTCTGAAAATATAACCACGCGTTTAGTGAAAATAGAAAAAGAAACCACATGTTTAGTGAAAAATAGAAAAAGAAACCATGTGTTTATTTAGTGATCTACCATACTATAGAGCAATTAAGCGCTATGACCGAGTCAAGGCCAGATCACTGATAGTATGCGTGCATTCATCTTTCGAATGGAAAAGCCATAATCCACATACCCTATTTGGTTGAATCATAAGGTCACACCCTGCCCGTAGCAATAAGGTTACACCCTTGTCACATAAGGTCACACCCGCCTGATCAGCTGCAAGAATAGCTCGAAGAGCAGGAACTGTACAATCAGCGCTTACTCCTTACTACATTCAGTGTAGGCATTAGCTTTCTTTGCCAAGAATATGGAATTTGTATTTTTGTGATATTGCAGAAATATCTTACTGCAAGGCATATCCCAATATTTGAAATTTTGTTGCGCATTATATACAAATACTACCCCTGGATCATCAGTTTCCTTACAGTTTAGATTGCATTGTTCTTTAATGAATTGAAGGTAGTTGAAGGTTTCTAGTTATCACTAGTTTTTGTATAGCACCATGCCATAGTTCCATCTTCAAACAACACAACAATTCTTGCCGCACGCAACAGTCATATTACTGCCTCCCCCGGCACTGGTAGAAACAGAAAAGTCTAGATTGCTAAACTTAGGGAAACTTAAGACTCTTCCCTGCACTCTGCGACATTTCACATGAATTTACAACTTGACATTCCTTTAATTCTTATAATAGAAATTTTTTTAAAGAGCACTTGAACTTCTTTGCGTCTAGTTTTTTCAGTGAACAAAAACAATTTTTCCTTTTTTCTTTTTATATGCCAGGAATTGCATTTATTCAGGGAGCATAAATCTAATTCATTTTACGCTTAGTTTATATAGTATAAATACGCATTATGATATTTTTTGGTTTTACAGATTTGAAAGACTGTCAAGGAGGCCATGACTGCTTAGGTACAGAAGGTGTACTTCGCGTTAGCCTAGGCTACTTTGTATCCAATTTTTTACTAGGAATTATTTGGCTTGTGAACACCTTAGATTCTAGATTCTAGTTTCTAGTAATGACTCTTGATTAAGTTCAACTGGCTTTATGTCTATAACATCTGAAGTATGGCATCAGTATCGAAGGCATAGTTTTCGTGTAGAACTAGCTGCACATGGGGTTATAAACCAAATGCTTATGGGGGATTCGAACTTTCAAGAAATCGCCTGTACCAACCGTATAATGAATGAGAATCCAAAATCGTTGCAGACAATAATGAGTTCTGGGTAATGGGGATGTTACATATACCTGCGGTCCATTTAATCTTGCAAGGCATCTTAGAATTCCATCATTTTGGCTTGTCACTTGAATGGGCTTCTACCAGTTCATGTTTCTTGAAATACTTGCAGAACAAAAATGTTTTTATTCGCAAACAAACATAGTTTACAAATATGAGCGAGGACAAGGTTTTCACTGATACTTTTTCTTGCAACCGATCAGGATAAAATACTGAAGATGGAGCATACCTCGGTACGAACAACCCTATGGAAGCAGCTACAGCAGTCCACTACGTCAGCATCCAGCTTAGCTCTTGGTAGCTACCTTCTGCGTAGAATTGATAGCCCAAGTGAGGAGAAAATCCCATGTTGAACCACTCTCCCAAGCTGCTGGTAGCTGCCTTCTGTGGAGAATTGATAGCCCGAGCGAGGAGAAAAGCCCATGTTGAACCACTCTCTCGGCGGCTCCTGACACTCTCTGCTCTGCCTCTGAAACTAGCTCGAAATTGAAACTCACTCTCTTCCTTGCTCCTCTCCTCCAGAGGAAGGATTTGTGGACAAACGTGGACGCTTGTGCACAACCATTAGACATCTGGCACTGGCTGCATGCAAGGCACTCATGCAGGGCACAGAGAACATGCAAGAAAGGAAAATAGGCATCCTGAACATAAAACTTACGATAAAATAATTTGTCCCCCCCGCTGAAATAACATCAGGGCACATGAAGCTTGTAATAAGACCTTGAATTCACAACTTTTGTTATAAATTTCTTACACCGAAATTTGCAGAGATAAACTTTGGTTAAACTTTGGTAGTGCACAAATTTTTTTGGTCAAAGGACCGGTTAATGTCTGGTCAATGCCCTATTGAACGCTAGAGTCCCTGCATTGCCGGAGGCAGGGACTAATAATACAATATTTATTTGGTACCATTTACTTATTGCTAAGGCATAAAAGGCACGTGAAGAGGTGCTAGATATCGAAATTTAATGGTGCGGACTTTATGAAGGACCGATATATTTATGTAAAGTGAATGAACAAATATTAAAATGCAACAATCATCTTGGTCTAGATTTGTTAAGGATATATAAATCATATATTTATTTGGAAATTTACGAAGGCATTTGACTTTGAAATAAACCTCATATTTGTAAGGAAGAATTATATATATCTATATATATATATATAATGGTTATGAGCCCTGGTCACGACATTCTAGGAGAAAAGGGAAAATTAAATTAACAAATTGAATCCCTTTGGTAGGAGGAGAGATAAGAAAAATTAATCTAAAGAAACCAAAAATAAAAAAGAATATTATCCAATTCATCTAACTTTAATTGAGGAGTTGGGTAAGTCGATAGCCACACCACAAGTAGTTAAGTGGGTTGGTGTTTTTACACACTATATATGCTTTCCTTAGAGATCACATGTCCCAAATACTAAATTTTATCCCGATAAAGATCACATTTTTTGAACTTTACATACATCTAATGTCCCCTTCATGTTTGTAACACTATCCTTAGGTATTCTTCATGTTCTTCTTGGTTTTTTGAATATATCAGAATATCATCATTAAAAGCCAATAAAAACTTATGTAGATATTTGTTGAACACATTATTCATGAAGCACATAAAGGTAGCAATTGCATTGGTAAGGCCAAATGGCAATACTACAAATTCATTGTATCCATATCGTGTTTTAAATGTATTCTTATGTATGTCCTTGTCATTGATTCTTAATTGATGGTATCCTGATTTGGGATCTATTTTTGAAAACATTATTGCCCCTCTAACTTGATCAAACAAGTCGTCTATTTGGGGTAAAGAATATTTATTTTTAATTATTAGTTTTTATTTTTTGGTAATTTATGCACATCTACAAAGTTTTATCCTTTTCCCTTACAAACATCATCGAGCCTCCCAAAGGGGAAACACTTAGTGAAATGTATCCTTTACCTAATAACACTTGAAACTATATAAGGATATTTCATGCACAGTCATTATATAAGGATATTTAGATAGAGGTGTAGCTCCTTATACTAATTCAATCAAAAAATCTATGTCTATCCTTGGTAATAATTCTGAAATCTCTTGTAGAAAGACATCCTTAAATTGTTTAATTATTTCCATATTATGTATAGTTTTAATTTTTTTTCCTTTGTACTTGTTGTGGTATTCAACAACCCCCCATTTAGTAATAATAGTAGTTAACATTACATTAACTAAATGGGGACCCTTTAAAAATTTTATTCAAAAAACAAAACTTAGCATTTAATCATTTCTTTTATTTTTGAATAAAGCAAAAATAACCATCAAGACCTTTTTGGGAACTACTAAAGACTTACGTTTTCATATATAGCACATCTAGAAAACCCACTAAAGGAAATTTCTAAAAAAACCTCTAAAATCAAGAAAAACATTTTAAATAAGGGCTCCATGGTCTAAATTATCATAAAATCTGACAAAAACGGAAGTCCTCAAACATTTTTAGGCTTAAGTCTCGCATCGCATAACACGACCAATAAAGAGTTCTCTCTTAAATACGATATAGCAAGGTTTATGAGTTGTGAAATCATGATGGTGCTTTGGCTTTTATCACATCACATTTCAGGTATTCAAGAAAACACTTTGCACTTACCATAAGCCAATATTGCGATATGCAATTTGCGCCTAGACCCACACCGTAGAGTATTAAAAGCAAATATTTCAAGTCTGTCAAGTATATTGCCTAAGATGAGCCTAGTAAGTAACCATATGTGAAACAACTAATGGATAGCTCGCATCTCACATCTCGTAGACACACAACAGGAGGTAAGAATGCTAAAAGGCACAACTTGCGATATTGTGATCTACAATATTGCTTCGCAAATCGCACAATTTCTATCATCGCAGTATAATGACTCGCTACCATAAAAAATTTCATCCCATTTTTCAACGCAAACATTTATGAGAAATAAAGCTAAGGGATAACAAATCATTAGTGGGCATTAGTGGGAAATAGCTACATTTATGTATGAAAATCCATTTAGCTTGATATGATATCTTGTTATGTGTGTTCAAATAATGCTTCTTTTACCACCTTTACAAGCTATCTGCATTATTTAATTTTTATGTTCATATTTGAGTGTGCAATAGCTTTTGTTCTTCATTTTAGGAAAAACCTGTAGAGCAGAGCGTTGAGAAGAATGGGGAAGAAAGGCAAGGCTGTAGCCTTTGAGAAGACAAAGATGACTTCCCTGTTCATAGACACCACATGCAGCAAAGAGGGATGAACCTCTACATGGGAGACTATGTACACATACTGGAGGAGGAACAACGGAGGATTATGGAAACAAATGTTACAGTTGATGGCCGAGATTTCTCAAACGCTTCCTGCTAGAGACGACTTCCTCATTTTTGCACTGCATAGCTACTCGGCTGATGAAGCAGATATTTCAAACAGGCAATTCAGGACAAGAAGCCAAGGGGCCATCAGATCTTTCACCCCAGACAATTTACGGCTTATGTACCACCTACTAGAGCCACAGGTCATCTACAATAGGAAATTCATAGAAACATTTGTTGAAGAGAATAGTGACCCAACGGATTGCACCCATGCCTGGTTGAATAATGAAGAGAAGATCAAGAAAGACAAAAATGGTATGTACACTAATGCATCTATTTTTCCCCCTTATAGTTTTGTTGTGGCTATGTTATGTCGACTATTTGGTAGACCTGATAGTACCAAGTTCTCCCCACATTGGTTGTCGTTAATAGAAGAAGTCGTTAATGCAACTAGCATGAATTGGGCCCAAATCTTGTCAGATAATTTAGCAAAAACAATCATCGAGTATAGGAGGAGAAGAAGCATTGCTTCGAGGGTTTACCGTCCATTTTTTATGAGCGCCTATGTTATGGATGCTATTTGTTTTAGTTCAAAGTTCCCCATCATGGGATGGAAATGGACTGTTTGGAATCCACTTCCCATTCACGTGTACCATAAGGTCATGTGGGAATCCAATTATCAACCACATTTTTTCAAGATTTGCCATGGAGTTATGCTCCCTATTTACAAGTGGCTGTATAATCGAGACGCCCCCTGATTTTCCCAAGAAGATGAAGTTGACATCCTCCAAGTGGCCAGATGGTTCAAGGAGGAGACATTTACATATATCAGAGTTTTTGGCAGCATCACCTCCCCTCACATCCTCCCATACTATGTTCTAGGTAAATTGATGGCTGGGGAAATAGCCTACCAAATAGCTACTGAGGGAGGAATGAGCCATACATTGAAAGAGTTAAAGAATGCAATTTGGCCTACATTCCCTGTAAAATGCGAAGAGTTTTCACTACACGACTTGGGACATGCACTCAAAGAAGTAGACAACATGCTATCTTTGCAATTACCCAAATTCCCTGGATGGCAATATGACCCATTTGGAACAGTCAAGAATTTCACCACCATGGTGAAAATAAAAGTATTCACCAATGAGGAGGATGCTTTTGATGATATATTTTTGCAGAAAAATACCTTTGCAGAGGTGAAGCATATGCCCCAACTACTTTTGGACCATGAAGATCTCGAAAAGTTTTATAGTTATAGAGAAAGAATGCTCACAATGGTCCCATTGGACCAATTGTTAATTGAACCAATAAGGGAGCCTACTCCCAGCATGACTATAGAAGGCAACTCCAAAGAAAACTCTAAATCTAATTCTGGAGCAGAGTCTCAAGAAAAATCTATCGGAGAATCGTGACATTCATCACAGAACAGAAAAAGCAAGAGCATCGAGGATACGACCCAATCTACACAGAAGATAGCTGAAGAAGCTTCAACTAGCAAGCAGGTTGAAATCTGTACTACGTTTGCACAACCAATAAAACCCATGGTAATTAATTTAGAGGAAGAGTGGGATAATTTTAATAAAAGTATTAATATAGAGGAATAGGTGCCAGAGCTACAAACACTACAGCACAAGACAACTCTGGAAATTATAGTGGAAGAAACTGCAAATGAACCAGAAGTAGAGCATACCCATGTTACCCCCACCTTCGAGATAATTATGAAGATTGAAGAAATACCCCCTCTGGATGTATTCTATAGCCCACAGCATAAGGCCATGGTGAAAAGGCAAATAATGTAAATAAAATTGGACTCTATAACTACTACTACCCCCAAAAATGAACTAATGGATGTTCTATGGAAGGACTCGCCTGTTGATCCATCTGCCAACTTAACTAGACTCTCATTGTTTGCATGCCCTTATGCTATAGCGACCATAGACAAAGCAACAGAAGTTCAAATGTTGCTTAGAGAAAAGGGAAATAAAATAACGTTGCTCAAGCAACCGTTACAACAAGTTAAAACCAACCAGAAGGCAAGGATACAGTTGGCCAAGCTTCAACAGGAATTTGAAAAGATGCAAATAAAAAATCGAATCAGCTTAGCTGAGAAGGAAGCACAGTTGCAGGCGATAACTGATCTTCACAAAGATGATCCAAAAATTGATCAATTTATCACTGAATCACTCGCACTTAATTCCCAGTTGACACATCAGAAAGAATTACTGTGCCAGAAGATTTCACACTAGAAATCTTATTGCGAAACAAGTGATAAACTGACAAGTCAAGTTGTAGAAATGTGACTTGAATATGATGAGATCTTTAAAAAGGACTCTGATCGCATCGCTTAGCAAAATATAGAGGAGGGGAGAAAAGTCAACCCGCCCAAACTAGAAGAATCTGTTGAGGCCTCGAAAATCGCTGCGACAACATTGGGGATAACCACCCGGTCCAGACCTTAGTACAACTCCTTTTCCGTTTGGAATAGTGGCTCCGACTGGGGATAATGGGACCAGTTTCCCAAAAATAGATAAACGGGATGGATGGATGATTTATAAACTAAAGTAGCGTTAAGCGAATAACTAAAACTATTAATCAAGAAAATTACTATGATCTATCCCGGGGACTAATTGAGTTTTTTAAAGTGTAGCGCTTGATGATCCGTATCTATAAACGGGCATATAGATGACTCCATTAACAGACATGGACATTATTCTATTCATGATTGCTATGCCTAAATAGTTAAGCAAAAGCGATTAAGGCGATATTACCACACTTTATCATTTATATCATTGACATATACATGATTTAAAGAAAAGGCACATCATAAAACATCCAATAGTGGAATGAATAAAGATCTGCTGTTACAGCGCATGCATATAATCAACAATAGCAAGAATAATCACATAACAATTCATATGAAAGGAATGAATTCAGTCATAGATAGAAATACCATATGAGCTGCTTGACACTCCCAATATCAATCGCTATTTGTAGTTCTTCTTTCAACGCAAAAACATTCTCAACAACGACAATAGTGCACAATTGCATAAAGAATCTTCCATGTCAAATTAAGAACAACTGGTCCAGTTTCATAAAAAAAAATAGTGACTGAAGCACAGTAGTGTAAACTTCAATCTTTTAAGTCTGTTACAAAACTTTTCGACCTTTTCTAAAACAATGAAAGGGTCTATAAATACTAAACTAATTTACATATCTAATAAACAGAAATCCTACTAAATTGATATCAATAACTTTTGATTCTATTTTTGCCAGTGATCTGGCAAGCAGGAGCATGATTCATCAAGTCAGCTGCTTGCCTTTAAATCTGAGCTAACTTATCGCAAGCATTGGCTCTACTTCGGGAGGTTTGTTGAGGCGCGAACTGAGCTGGGCGGCATATGTGGCATCTTGAATATCGGGAATTATATACCCGATTGCATCTGTTAGGCACTTAAGGGCGGCTCTCTGTGTATGTGGCTTAATAAGGAAGAGCCAATATGCTTCCAAGTTTAAACTATTAATCCCAGCGATTAATCTCCCCTTTTCCTCTAAAGCAGGATAACATGCTTGCTCCAATGTGTTTGTCGTTGTCATCTTTCCTAGTGTACATTGAGAAATCATATTTGATAAGTAGAGAGTGTTGTTAACTAGTTCAACTAGATTACTGGAAGTTGCTTTACATCTTGAAGCTGCCCTCTCTGCTTTCATCATCTGAGAATGCCATTCGGTGAAGAGTATGTCTTTATGTGTTTCCGAGATCCTGGGCAAATTTGCTTCTCTCCCTTGCTCAGAATCTTGCCAGTCAAGAAATGTAGTTATGACCTCTTCAGCTTGATCCAATTCATTTCTGGCCTTCTCTACCTGCTGATTTATGGAAGTCATTAATTCACACAGTGGCTCTGCTTGAGTGATTTGTTGACACAAGAGCTTAACTTGGGATATTAATGCACTGTTTATAAGTGATGCTTCCGCTCTGAATTCTGCCACTTGTGAAGTCCCCTTTACTTTTTCGAGCTGCTATGACAATTGAGCAATTTGCTCATCCTTTGTTTTCATCATTTGCTCGTTCGCTTCCCTTAACTGTGCCAATGCCTCTGATAATTCCTTATGTTTCTGGATCGTGCTTTGGTCGATCCTTTGCTTTTCTGCCTGCAATTGTTGAGTTAATTGACTGTTCATTTGCTGTTGTGCCAACAATTGCTCCTCTGTTTGCTCTGCCTTCTGCTTTGTCTCAGCTAATTCTGCCTGTAGTGCGGAAATTTCTTGGTCCTTGTTTTTAAGTAGAAGACTTACCTCTGATGCCTTATCAATCGTTGCTGCCGAATAGGCTCCCGCATACTGCGATAGTTTTGTTAGGTCATCGGAGGGGTCAAATTCCTCCTTCCAAACCACATTACCCGTGACTGTCTGCTCTGGGAAGATAGAAGGTTGATCAGTCCTTCGTCTTTTCCTTTGTCGCTTTACCACTTCTCTATGCCTTGGGCTGTAGAAAACATCCAGGGGAGGAATATCTTCTACTTGGAGAATGATTTGTTCAGAGGGGTCCTTTGGTATAATCTCAACATCCTTAGAAATGGGTGAGCTGCTGGTTCCGCTTAGAACCTGTGGTGAAGTGATTCCCTGTGTATCAGCTACCTTAGAAGTGTCTGTGTCCTTCGAACATTCCAAGCCACTAATGATGGAATCAAATTGTTCCCATTCCTTGATCAACTTGGGGTCAACATGAGTATCTATATTGACATCAATGGTGGTTTGTTTTTCCTTTTCGGCTTGAGGTTCTTTTCGCACTTTTTCCTGCTGTTTCTTCTGTTGTTCCTCTTGTTCCCTCTTCAGCTTTTCCTCTTTTTCTCTTCTATTACAGTGCATATATTTTAGATACATTATGTTTCAATTCTGAGTTTCCTGTCCTCGGCTGGAGGTGGACGCCACAAGATCCCACGGCTATCCATATATACCATCAGAAATTATGGAAGTCCTCCTATAAGCATCATTTGTACCAAATCTGCAATGGCTTTATGGTGCCCATTTATTATTCTATTTTTGATAAACCCATTCCCAAGATTTCCTATCAGGCTTCGTTTGATTTAACGGCAGTAGGGAGTTGGTTTGGAGAAGAGAGATTTACCTACATTAGAGTTTACGGCATCCAAGCCAACCCACATGTTCTCCCTTTGTACATTCCAGATAAACTGCTAGCAAGAGAAATCGCTTATCAGATTACAGCTGAGAGTACTACACAGACTCTCAAGAAAGAAAAGAAGAGGGGCTGGCCCTCTTTTCCCTTGAGATGTGGTGTCTATACTCTGCATGATCTTAAACATGCAGAAAAGGAAGCCACAAAGATTCAATCCTTAACTCTGGCCACTATTCCAAATAGGCCATTTGATCCAAAGAAAGTTGCCTATACTGCATTAGAACAGGCCAAATTGACAAAATTTGAGCATAAAGAAGATATGTTTGACGACCTGTTCATTTCAACTGAATCAATAGGCCAGGCTAGAGAACTCGCCAGAATAAAATATAATGATGAAGGGTTGACTGAGTTTAATAAACTTAGAGAACAGAGGTTGCAAACTCTGCCTCTAGATTTACTAGCAACGACCCCAGCGACATCATCAAGCGAGCCTGATCGGCAGCAGTCAAAGGAACCTCTAGTTATAACGAAAGAACAACAAAGACTACAGGAGGAAAATCGGAAGAAAGAACAGGAGGAGAACCA
>Ga0139314_100074_pt1 | contig 17556 bp, 17 predicted proteins | sample In2P11_FD_99376 | JGI IMG/M metagenome (GOLD analysis project Ga0139314, IMG submission 99376)
AAATTGCTATAATGAAAGTTCATAGGGAGTATATTAATATCAAAGAGAGATTACAACCATTCGTCTTGGTGTCGCAGTGTTCCTCTGACAAGACCAGGTTCCCACACACTTCTGCTAGCACTTCATGATGGCTTCAAACAACAACAGTTTAAATACTCTTCCCTTTAGGCTTCACTCCAAACCAAAACACACTTCTCCCTCACACAAATAGATGGCTACAACTAGTAATAGCTTGCTTGTCAAATAGTGTACTCGCACTCAACCAACACTCCAACTACATCACTAGTTTGTGCTTGGGAAGAAGGGAGGTTTGTATAGGAAAGATGGATGGGAGGTGGATCCTCTTCTCATGGGAGAAGGACTTATCCCTTGAGGTAGTTCCATCACTATAGGGTAAAGGAGCCCAAACTATCATCCTCGACCCCATCCGACCAAACCATTTATCAGACTTCCATTACAGAGCTTCTAGATATAGAAGCTTCAACTCTAATTTAAAAAACTTTCCATAACAGGACTGACACGACTAGGACACAGCTCAGTCACACTGATCAATTTGAGGAATAGTGCTAATCTCTGCACATTGGCGCGGGGGAGATAAAGGCCATTAACGCCTGTCTTGTAAATTGGGCAAAATAGAAGTTTTAGGGGAAATGGTACAAAAGGGAAATGATATGCTCATGAAGAGGGACATAATGGGAGTTTCTCCATGAAGACAAGGCACGCGGGGTTCACTGTAGAGGTCCTCTAAGATCAAGGAATAGGGAGTACAGGGACAATGACAAAATGCTGTGTAACAGATGCCCCCTAAAGCGTGAAGGCCGAACCAGAGTGAGGGATGAAATGATTTATAAATCAATGTGGGGAACCGGTCTGCCGTCAGAAAACCTACAAGCAAGTATAGATACATATACAGAGACTGAGATCTCTGTTAAAAGATACATGAATCGTGGCATGGATGTAGCCATCTAGAGAGTGATCATGTAAATGGATCCAGGTATGGGCGCAACCATCCGTTAAAGAGGATCATAACGAAACCAAAGTATGGTCACACCCATCCAATAATGAGAAGGATCACATATGATAACTCATGGTTTAGTCATAGCCAGCCATCTGAAAGAGACATGCATATCATCATAAACCATGTCACACCACTTCGAAACTTGGACTTTTTTGATCTGAGTCTAGGGTCTTGCGCTCCAACACGACCCGATCAAAGTACAAATTCTAACATGTGAATAGGTGTGTTGATGTTGAACATGCTAGAAAGTCGCTTGATTACTAGTCAATTATGTAAATTGTTAACAAGCATGAGAGAAACCACCAATAATGACAATGGCCCTCAAGGTACTATCATCACAATTCACGGAATGTGAATACAGGAACTGAAGTCGAACATCCGTGAAATCAATCGATCGAAAGCCATTGATGTGAACTTGCCATCAAGTGCCAAGAACTTGCCATTGAGGCATGCAAGCTCTAAGGTACTGGAAGGGAGTCTCTCGATCAACTTCCCAGATAATGAGCTGATGTCGACAAAAATTGACTGTGTTGAAGGAGGGCCATAATGAATTCCACATCATCAACACGAGATGAGAGGATGCAAAATGATTTTGGATGATACAAATAAACATAAGTAAGTGTAACTGTAGAAGGACAACTCTTGAACATATCGCCGACACAACTGGAATTTTGACAGCTTTTGGATCCATAGGATCGGTGGTCATGGCGATATAGCAGAGATCAGATGGAAGGAAAAAATGAACGGCCCAAACCTAGGAAGGTCAACGATGTAAAGGAGGATGTCCCAACCTGACATGAAGCAAAGAGTGTCATGTTCAAGAGTGAGCTATTGACACGACTTGATAGATTTCCAAATTTTTCCCCCACCATTTCTGGCAAGTACCCAATTATTTTTTATCGCAGGCTTGAAGGGGATAGCATGTGCTTGCACTGTAAGTTCATCCTTCGAAAGAATCCAACCTAGTAAGTTTAACAAGCCCTAGGAAGGAGAAGCTCATGTTCGTCATGGTGACGAATCTGATGTCGTTTAGTAGTTTAACGAGTTCGATAAAGGTGTAACTCGATATCTTTTTCATGTTTAGAGAGTTTGAAAAAGACACGTAAAAGAAAACTCCACATGGTCCCTTTTCGTACATTTGTGTCTCTCGAGCCCAAAAAGGTAGAAAACAATACTTGAGAGAACCACTTGACCATTTTAGTCAAGGAGTACCTTTTATGTAAATAGTGCCTCCCAGCCCGAAAAATGGGTAAACTTATACTAGACGCATGATGTTTTGCATCTGTTAACAAGTTCCAAATGACAAGGGCTCGACAATATTTTCATTTTTAAAGGGTTGGAAAAGAGTTGAAAGCGGACCCCCCATTTTTATTCTCTTTAACAAGTCAAAAAGGGAATAAATACTCGACGATCTTTTCATATGAGTTTAATGAGTTGAGAAAAGAGCTGAAATATGACTCATCGCCATCATCGAACGTACATCACCTATCGCTGCACAAGCAAGGCAAAGTGTATTATCGAGTCCTTGAGGCAAAATAAGTGAAAAATATTTACAAGACTTGATATTTTCATGAAAAAATGAATAAATAGGGGAAAAGTAAATATATTTTTACCATTTACCTTTTTACCTTTGCAATAAAGACTTTTACCCTCTTTTGCCCTAATTTTTTCGGAGCGAACTGCGGGAGATCCGGGAGGCCAATCGACGAGCCGTCAGTTCCAGGTAACAGCCGAAGCCTTGAGCTCCATTTTCATGCTATTCATTTATGCTTTTAGCCATTTTTTTGGATTTTTATGGAGGTTTTTTGAGAAATTTTTTCACCCTCAGTTGGCGTGATTTCTGGGCACGAGATCATGCCGACTGAGGGCTATTTGCACGGCCATCCACATCGACCGGTGTAACTATTTCTAAAATAGGCATGCTAAAGCCGTGGATAGGGAAAAAACAAGTTTTCTCAAGAATTAACCATTGAAACTTTATTTTTATATACCAAAATTGATGATTGACTCAAATAAATGGCTTTTGCAAGAGAGAAATCGCAAAAAATGGTGGATTGGAAGGAAAGAGAACACAAAGATGTGGACAACCAAGTAATGAATGATCCAAATTGCCTAGAGGCTTTGAGGGCTTGTGGGATCCTCAATATTTTCCTTACACCAGGGATGCGGGCCCAACCCGAATTTCTTCGGTATTTGATAAGCCTTTGGGACATCAATCGTGAGATTTTTTCATTGGGGACCAGGAGCTAGAGCTGAAAACTTCAGACATTTATTTCATCACAGGGCTGTCTCAGAGAGGTGAGCCAGTGAATATGTATGGATCACATCCGGTCGAGGCAAGCATATCTTCCATGCTTGCTGCGCATTGTCCTGAGGCCTTGAAATCCAAAAGCAGGAAGTTTGATATTTCCATTGTATAGGATTTGACACTGATGGTGCTTCTGTTGACCATCAACAGAGGGGCGGGGTCCCAGGCAGAACATGAGACTAATAAGTCAAATTTCATTTACGTTATAGACTGCAGAGCTCCCACGATCTTCAACTGGGCAGAAGCCATGAAGATGAATATCAAGCGCCAGTTGTCTAAGGCGAAGGCAGGAAATCTGAAGTAATTTGGCTTCAGATTAGTACTTGTGACCTTTTTCCTCGAATGAGTGCCACTGTTCCAGTATCAGTTGATTGAGGTTGATCCTCCTGCACCACGTGATCTTTGGATGGCCCGCTGGTGTCATTTGATGCCTAGGATCACTGGGGGTCAAAAGATGTCCTACCGACCAACATTCTTTTCGTGGTTACGACAACAGAAAATCATCATGGAGGATTGGCCATACAATAGTACTAATTTTCATGGAGACCCAGATATGCCCTTGCCAGATGGGGAGGAATTCGATGACGAAGGTAAAAAACCAAACCAAAATTTTGATTTTGATGTTTTTTAATTGTTTTTATTATATGCATGCTTATAACATTTCTCTTGTGTATGCAGATGTTGGACCAGAGTGGCTAGCCGGGATGTCCCCGATAGCCAGGCGCTGTCCTCATCCTATTGACGCTATCGCCCCTTATCAGGAAGGAAGTGATAACGAGGAGGAGATTGTGAGGAACCTCGAGGGGTTGACTCATGGTATCCATGAGTATGCTCGGATAGGAGACATGCCTCGGTAGTACCAGAGGCACACAGTGGGAGTCTCAAATCGGATCCGCCGATTGTTGAGTCACGTATTACGAATTGTCTCGTGCTATCATGACCACCATGCTAAGTAGTTCCTAGGTCCAGTACTTACATATTTTTTTTGGCCTGTGTGCCACATATGTACTAGGCCTGCAAGCTGCCGATGTTATTGTAGACATACATATTATTTTTTGGGGTTTTGATGTATCAAACATTTTCACATATGTATATATGTTATATTTTCCTGTCTATTATGGTACGAATGGTTTGTCTTATCTTTTACATGTTTTGTAAATGTCTATCCAACATGTAATTAGCTAATGCATCTATTAATGTATTCATGCATCTAGGAATATGATGATATGTGATATAATCAAAATGTCTTTCCAAAAGACGGATACGGAGACACATTCGTAATATTTGAGGGTTCCTGACGGAATATTTCTCGTTGAGTTGAAGGACGACAAGCTGTGAATCTAGGTTGACAACCAATTCTCTGATGCCTAGAGCGATGACCGCACTATATTCATCAATGTTGTTGGTTGTATGACCTAGGCAGATACCTTGAAGGTCAATCAACTCACTGTTAGGGTTGTAGATAGCCCATGCCATGGATGATAGGTTCCAGGTACTTCGGCAAGCACCATCAACGAAACCAACATGAGGAGCTGCAGACATCTGCAAAGCACGAAAAGCATAATAAATAGGAAAGTTATTTGAAAACTTCCACACAAAACCACACTGTACAGAAATCAATCACACACTAATGTACATAAGTAACCATGCAAGATGACTTAAGCATAGTACTTTTTGAGGTAAGTTTCCATGCTGGGACTTAGGTAATCAATCAACACAGATGAGCACCGGAGTCTTACCATTGCCATGACAAGTAAGCATTGACTCGGCCAAATAATAGAGTAGAACTCATATAAGGCTTTGCCCCCATACCCCTTGGGCGAGGGAGGGTTATGAGTCAGAGGACAATCGGTGAAAACTCAGGGAGGGTGAAAAGTCTTGAATTCACGAAGGGATAAAGGTGCCCTCAGTTGAAAGATCTTGATTATGTCAGGATGAATTGACACATCAATAAACAATGGAGAAGAGGACTCTTCGAAAGCGGTAGACATGACCGCCTGCGAGGCAAGAATGAGGAGCGATGATGAGTATCGATCCATGGCGATTCCTCGAGAGACATGATTTCCATGATACCTTCATCAGCAAGGAAGGTCACAACTAAGGGATCAAATGATTGCAAAATGTCAAGCCAGGGGGGACTGAGAATACTTATTGAGAGAGGTCTTCGAGATATGAGAATCAAAGGATGTAGAGTTCACAGCCGAAACAATTTCCACATAATTGACTTCGGCGGGACTAAGCGACATGACGTTGCCCCAAGCATCAACTAGATTTGGCGCAGGTATGACCCAGGGATTAAATTTGACCGAGATCATGTTGATGAAGGCAACATGAGGAGGTGGGAGTGGAAAAATCCCCATTAAGGCAGAATCATTGAAGAGACCTGCCCCCACACTCTTAAAGGGAGCACCAGAGTGCTTACCATATGGAACGTTGCCATCAGATGAGGAAGAGGCAAAGAAAGATAGCTGCTCAACAGTGACAATCATCCCTTGATGGGGAAAATGAATCACAAGAAACAAAGAGGAGGCCATGGCATGCATGGCATGGGTCCAACTTTGGCCAAGTAGAAGATTATAATTGAGATTGGCGTCAACAATCTCTACTTCGACTTGCACTGTCTTTCCTTCCAAGGTGATGATAAGGTTGGGTAAAATAGCAAAGGGTCACAAATCGTGCCCATCAAAAGCTTCCAATGTGTTTGAAGACTGGTTTAGTGCAGGGGAACCAATAGCCTTCTAGCATGTAGTTGACATGATGCAGGTAGAAGCACCTTCATCTATGACAGTGCGGTGGATGGTCTTTTCATTAATGATTACCTGAATAAGAAAGGAAATTCGATGAGGGAGTCTCGGAACATGATTCTCTAGATCGAAATAGATCAAATTAGAATCGATGGGATTGATGCCCCGATAGATGACAACAAAGATTTCCGCTGTGATGAGCAACTTTGGAGTACCTTGAGAGCCGACATAGCTGATGGTGCTTGAGCCAAATCTTCAAAAATATTGTAATGTTTAGTGGCTCGGGCATTGGGATTGTATGAAAATTTCCTTAGCACACCTCGAGAGGGTGGCTATGGAGTGGAATCAGGGTTAGGGCGCTCGATTTGTAAAGGGCCAGAACTCGGGGTAGAAGAAGAATATGGAAATTATTTTTCTTTCCCTATTGTGGGAGTTGGAGTTTGATAATCCTTCAATCGGGTAGCCAAATTAATGGATGTGCTTATCATGAACACTTGAGATCTAGAGGAAGAAGATTGGGGTTGGTATACCATTTGAGTCTGTTGAGATGGAAAGGGCTCTTTGAGGATAGCAGGGACCCCCTTGAGCAATCGACTAAATTCAGATCGTCGTGGACAATCCTTAGTATAGTGATCCTCCTCGCAAATGAGGCAAGGATACTTAGGTTTCCATTGCGACGATTGACCGACAGACAATTTGGGAGAACCCTATTTCGGGGCATCGGCTTTAGCCTTCCCTTTTCCTTTCGAGGATTTGTCCACTATGGTAGACTAGACAACGTGGACCTCTAAGGTTTTACCAGGGCCTGGAGGGTTTTGAGATGAATTGTTGGGAGTATTCAAGACCGACTTCTATTTGGAAGAAGTTTTGGCAGGGGCCTGGGATACTAAACCAATAACTCCATCAACTGGAGGGATAATGGGTGACTTCGATTTCCCAGGATCGGATGATGGCCACAAAGCATTGGGTAATAATTCATATAAGGTGCCAGACTGAGAGTAGACCAGGTCCAAGTATTGGGCATGAGCGATGGCTTGCTCTTCAGTGACACATCCACCCATGGCTATATCGCGAGCAATTGTGGCTATGAACGATTTAGTAAACCATTCGGTGAGCAACTGATCAACGATTTCGAACTTGATCAGTTGACATCTACGTCTCCATTCATGGATATGATTAGAGATGTGCATCACGGTGTCTTGCTTAAGTGATGTGAGAAGATAGGTGCCCGTATCATAGTGAATCGACAGTTGAAAATGCGTGAGTAAGGCCATGGCTAACGAATTGAAGTCATGAAAAGTACTTCGAGGTAGCTCGATGTACCATTTTGCTGCGGCACCTGTAAGGGTTCATTGGAAAATATGAAGACGAATGGAATTGTCCACGTATGAATTTGACGAGCACCAGAGGTGATATGTCATCATGTGGGCTTGGGGATCTTCCTTAGCTTTCCCATCGAGCTTGGGGAAATCACTTGGTATCTTGGATGGCACTAGAGGCTAGTATGGCGAATAAAGAATCGGATCATTCGTGAGACGTGATACATCTGGCAACTCAAGTGTAGCCAAGAAAGGTAATTGAGTGTTAAAAGGCATGGGAGGTCGATAAGGGGGCCCATAAGGAGGAGCCCATCCTCGCTGGTAAGTATTTTGACCCCACAGTGGGGGATTTTGCCCATATGGCATCTGAGATTGCCCCCATTGTGGGTTACCTTGACCAAAGGGAGGATTCAGACTAGGAATACCTTGAAATTGTCCATGCACAGGTTGCTGATAGGCAACATATGGGTTAAAAGGCTGCTGAGCTTGTTGACCTTGGACATGTGGGTATGGGACCAGTTGTCTTGGAACATAGGGTTGTTGGGCCTGTTGTCCCTAAAAAATAGGGTTTTGGACCTACAGTCCTTGGGCATAAGGTTGACACGCTTGTTACCCTTGGACGTAGGGGTTCTATACTTGGTGCCCTTGGCCGACAAGATTTTGAACCTGTTGGCCTTGGACAAGAGGATTCTGCACTTGCTGTTGCAAGACTTGACCTTGAACCTGTCCCTGCAAGGGTTGCCCTTGTTGATAGGTATACAAGGGTTGCTACTACCCAAGTTGGTTTTGCTAACCTTACGGTTGCAAAATTTGTCCTTAGTTTTGTAGAGATTGGCCCTACGAGGGTATGGGTTGAGAGGTATGCAGAGCATATTGCATCTGCTGCTGCGTGGTTTGCTGCAACTGTTGGAAGGATTGACCTTGCGGTTGTTGTAGGAGACCTTGTTGTGGGATAATCTTCCCTTGATGTTGTGCAGAAAGCCCTTGCTACAACAAAGGTTGCCCTTGTTGTTGAAAAAGTTGTCCTTGCTGTTGCAAGGGTATTTGAACAGTGCCTGGGAAATTACCGAACTAAATCTGACCATATCCAGGCTGGATGTACTGCCTAGACGAGATGGTGTAAGGTTGATCAACCAATCCTTAAGAATAATATGGAACATAAGGATTTTGATATTGGACCTGAGCCCCATAAGGCTGTTGACATTGAACATTATTTGATCCAGACGGACCACCAGGATTTTGAACCTATTGGTACCAGACATTGCTTGATCTAGTAGGGTCAACAGGGTTGTAAATAATACCAAAAGAGGTCTGGTTTATACCAAGCATGTGAGCTTGTGAGCTGCTCACATTAGTGGCACCTGATACCATAGAGACACCATAGAGACATTCAGATTCTACCCCCCAGGTGGTGGCACAATCTGGCCACTGACTAACAAGACAAAAGAACTGGCAGAGACAATCTTTGAAACCGCCAGTTGCGACTGATGTGTAACTGGGATTGATGGTACAAGAGTGTTCAGGACGGTGGGTTGCACCGAGACTGAAGTAACAACTGGTTGGGAGGCTGTGTTCATGATGAATGGACCTGACGTAGGTCTAACACTTGATGCCCAAACAGAGTTATGGTAGAGTGATGAGGCACTCGGCATGCCCGAAACTAAGTGCCCTAAAGACACATAGCCAGGTGGCAAGATGGCGGGAATACATTTTGAATAAGGGAAACCATCGGGAGGGAACTGCAGCTGCAATTCTTCTCCCTCAATAGTGTGTGGAGTTGAGTCTTTGGACTCATATAGAGAAGTGATTGGAGCATCGCCCTTGCATTCCATGTCTAGAAACAAATGGTGATGAACAAACAAACGTGTATTAGGGGATAGTTCCAAAGGAACACCCGGTTGATCGTACGGACTGTAAGGGTGCTGTGGTGATATATCAAAAACATCAAACAAAGAGTTTGGAGGATAGATAACTAGTCCAAGCTGACCATCAGTGGTTGGAGAGTTCTCTGGAGTTCAAATGGGATTATCTTGAGATTCTGGGTCAAGGCCAACAGATGACCCTGAATCAAAAGTAGGTGGAGGATGAGATGATAATGGTTGAACACTCAAAACAATTGCGAGTTCAACATTTTGGTCCTCAAGTGGCTTTGATAACTCAAGAAGTGGCTCCTTGGACAATCTTTCAAATGGAGGAGAGGAAGAGGAAATGGGTGAACCAGATGGTTCAGCCACGATGACCTTGTCTTAGCCGATAGAAAAAATAACTTCAAGGCTTTAAAATTTCCTTTTAAGGGAACTCATGATTTGGTCAAAAAATCTAACAAGATGTTTTGGATCGTGGGAAATCAATTATTTAAGACACATAAAAGACTGATTTTCTTTCATTTTTAAAGAGTCAAGAAAGAAACAAAGATGACTCTATCACTTTCGAGTGGAAATGAGCTCGAAAGGACAAGTGCTCGGATGATATTTTAAGTTTAATGAGTCAAAAATATCACATGACTACTCTTGATGATCTAGGTAAACAGTATTACCAAGCAACCGTGAACTGCAGAATACCTCCTGGCAAACCAAGAAGTACAAGTAGGAAATCTTCCTGTTACATAAAAATTTGTCACCATGACTATTTGCAGTTAGTATGGGTCCCTCGACAACCATACTGTCCTCCTTGGCAAGTCTTATACCTCTGCTCCTCATGTCAAACTCCAAAAAAGAGAGAAAGTCTTTGAAAAATCAATATAACTCTGGTTTCGCACTTTCTCCTATGCTTACCTGCGGTCCCGCACCTCATGTTCATAATACCTACGTACTTGTACGCTTTGTTTGTGAAGTAGAGGGTGTGTACCCCTGTAAAAGTCAAAAGGTGCAAGTTTTACTTCAAAAACTTACTTGTAGTCAATTCTAGAGCATTCTAGAAGATGGTTTGACATAGATTGAGCGCCTCCAGATGGTTCATGCATCCCAATAAAGAAGGAACTAATCCCATGATGAGGGGAGCTATCCCTTTGAAGAAGGAGCTTATCCCTTTGATGGTGGACCTGCTAACTTCATCCAAAGCACTATAAATAAAGGCATTGGGCCAGAGGCAAGGGGAGGTTGAAAGCTGAACATTCCTAAGGGTAGATGCTACTGAAATTAGGACTCCCTTATTGAGCTTGAGAGGAGAGATCACATACCTTTCTTAGCTTCATTTGGAAGTGGGTGAGCTTATCAAAGTAGAGGAGAACTCTTACTGGACCCTGTGAGGGACCTACACAACACCAAGGCATTGGTTGTAAGGTTTCTCTTGTTTCAAGTTAATACAATTAAGTTCATTTTTCTCAACAAGTTGTTATATATAATTTGTTTCATAAACTCCTTGGTCTTTATGATGAATATGTTTTATTATATTAGTTATTCAGGTGCTTTGTAATTGTTTGCTTTTTTGTGTATGCAGGCTTCAAGGAGAGGAGCTCATCTGAATCGAAGAGGCTTGGCTGCTACAAACCTGCGCTGGACTAAAGGTAAGCCTTAAACACCTGGTTGCTTCTATTTTACATGCATATTTAGGGAAAGATAGTGCTTGACTATTTTGTTTGTCACTAGAAAAGCCTTAATTTCTAGGGAGGTCGGCCTTGTCCGCAAGATTGACTCTTTCCGCCTGACAAAATGGCGACTCCGCTGGGGAAGCCATGGATTTGATTGATTTCTCTTTTGATTGATACTTTGATTTGAGAAACGTTGATTTCTTTATAGTTTTTGACTGATTGACTGTGAATTTGGGTAGAATTGCTTAGGGTTGAGTTAGTTTTTATTTTTCTTGTTTTTGAGAGAAGTACGCACCCTTTGAGTTAAGCACAGTGTGTACCTGTACGCACTTTTTCTTTGCATGCAGAGCGGGGCCGCACCTGTGCAAACGGGCTGCCTGCGTACCCTGTCAAAAGTCTAGAAAATTTCAATTTTTTCCTTTTTTACCTGTTAGATTTTGTCAATAGCTTGTTAATTGCTGCCCAGATCCACTAGTTACCTGTCAGAAGCTTTCATCTAGACTCATTTCATTAGCATCAAGGGTTTTAGTGAAGTTCATAGAAATTCTAGCCCTAGGTTTGATTTTGTATTGATCTTGTAGTGGCTCTAGATTTAGAAGCTGTAGAAACCTTGGATCTCTCTAGTCTTTTCAGTCTTCTTAGGAGTTAGACCATTCGTAAAATCCACCTTTGCCTGAGAAACCTACCTTTGTGTTGTCTCTTTGCGGAATTTCGGAAAGGCTTGTTTGTTAAGCTGTGAATTTCATTCTTAAGAAAAAGAACAAGAGCTTTTTGTTTCTGTTTTTGACTGATTTATGATTCTGCATGAATTAGTCCTTGGTTGAATTGTAACTAAGTAAAACAACCTGGAATTATATTTTGTAGGCTTTTACCTCATTAGATTTGCTTTTAGGTAACTTTTTCTTAGATTTTCATAGATCTTAAAATTGATTTTTGTTAAGTAATTTTGCATGCTTTGTTCAAATAGGGAAAATACAAAATCTCTTTTGAGGAATGCTTGTTTGAGTAGCATTTGAAGTCTTGGAAAAGAGAAAAGAAAGTTTTTGTGATATAATTAGTGGTCTTGTGTTGTGTGCTTTGGAAAAGATAAAGGGTTTTTTCTTTGATTTCCATTGTTAAGAAAGTTTTGTCTCACAATTTTGCATTCTCGAACTCTCTTAGCTAGGAATTTCATTCAAAAAGAAAGATTGTTTTTTCATCCTAGGTGCATCTTTTTAGTGAATTTGGGTCAAGTCTGCACATCATAAGTTTCATCTCTGCTACCTTTTGTCCTAAAGAAAAGCCGTAAAAAATAACGCTTAAAGTAAAAATCATCTAGTAACATTTTTTATTTCTAGGGCTCTGATACACCAACTAGCTTAGGCTAGTGTCTTGGATTAGGATCTAGTTAACGATCCAAGACAGTAAACAAACAAGTAGCTTATTTTGCGGTAGGATAAATCCAACTGTTGCATTTATGCTCTGGGAAAGCTCCTCTTAAAGGAGAAACATGAGATCGTGTCTGAACCAGTGAGGGGATCAATCCTCCTTCATTGGGAACGACGCCAGATATACACGTACTACAAACGGTAAACCTCGAATTAACCATTGTTGAAGAGCCTGGGGTCACTTGTCGGTAAACCTTGGATTATGTCAAGGAGCCTTCAAGGGGATTGAGCTAGTTACTCTGCCCTTGCGTGTGTATCGGATCGTAGACTGTTCCCCCAGGTATATTTGTTATTGTTGGTGACCATAGTGACTATTATCTATAGGATTCATCCTAAGGTGACGGTGGAGGGAAGATCCCACTGTACCTGGAGCAGACGTCGGCTAGACTCACTTGGATTTTCTGGGGGGTTCACTTCACTCGAGACGGTTTAGTGGAGGAACTTGTGCCAGTCTATTCATTAAGCAGGTTGCCGGGGTAACTGTTCCGCCCGCCTTTTCTGTATTGAACTCTGCGATGTTGGATTTCATCACCAACTAGCGTTTTCAATACGGGAAGTTACTGTTTGTGTATGGTTTGATTCCTTAGATTCTTTAGGCGTGTGCTTCAAAATTGTTTGTTCTTTAGAGACTTTAGGCGCTTTTTCATAGAGATTTTACTTTGTTTGCGTGTGCAGTAGTTAAAAGTTTTTAACTATGGCTGAATTACCAAGGCAGTCCCGTAGACTTCGGGGTGAGCCTCCTGAATTTGTAACCGTGGCTGATTTACTGAGGAAGTCCCGTAGACTTCGGGGCCAACCTCCTGAAGAAGTCCTGAGCTAGCTTGAAGGCTTGAAAGTCCTCGTAACTCCTAGTGACAGTAGAGCTGGATCACCTGAAGAAGGAGAGTCTTCATTGATAGTTCATCCAGATTTTCAACTGTCAGTAGCAGATTATAATCCACAGTCATTTTCTATTTCCGAAATAACTTGTAGCTTTTCATCTACTAGTAATATAGGTGAAGAACCTGAAATATCTGAACCTGAAAGTGAATTTGCTGCTAGTCCAACATCAGCGGTAGCTTCTCCAACTTCTAGTGCTCCTGATTCACCTAGGGTAGAAAGAGTAATTACCCAAGACCTTCCTTCTGGGCTTATTGCTATTGAAGAACTTGCTTCTCGAAAAGAGGAAGAAGGTTTATCAATCCCTAAAAATCAACCTATTATTGAATGAAGAGAGCGTGAATCAATTTTCTACAGTCCACCTAGAAGTACTACTTGGTATCTTTCCTTAACTAATTTCTTGGAAAACCCAGGGTTAAGTTTTTCACCACCTCGTCCTCCTTTTCACCCGACACCTAGAGGTTATTATCCTCCGTCAAATATATCGATACAATCATCCGTGATGTCTCAATCTTTAGAAACTTTTTTTCACGGCGGTCCTTCTGTTCCTGTTGGGTATCAGTCCCTCGCTGGTACTTTTTCGGGAGCATCTCCCCAACCTAGTCAACAAGGGTTATTAACTGGAAATAACGGAACTAAACTGTTAAGTGTAGAGGACATTCTTATGATGTCAGGTACCGTTCCTAATTTGCAACCTCAAGGTGGCCAATTACAGCCTGGGGGGCAGCCTCAAGGCCCTCAAGTCATGCCTGGGGGGCAACCTCAAGGTACTCAATTTGTGTCTGGGGGGCAGCCTCAAGGTCAGTACATACCTACAGGTCAGTATGTACCTACGGGACAGTACATACCTCAAGGTCAACCCCAAACCCAATATGTACCTCAAGGTCAACCCCAGTGTCAATATGTACCTCAAGGTCAACCTCAGTATCAGTATATACCTCAGGGTTATCAACCCCAAGGTTATCAACCACCTTCCGGTCAATCTTTTGTTCAAGGAACTGAAAACGTACCTTTGAATTATCAACCCTACCCTCAACCTGGTTATGATCCTCAATATAGTCAACCTGCTATGAGTCCATACCCCGGAATGACGTTAGCGTGGAATCCATCACAATCTCAACCGGTCTTGCAACCGAATGTGCAATCGTCATCTCAAACTGGACAACCCATTGTTTCTGGTTTAATCCAGCAATCTGTTCAGTCTACCGTTCAAACTTCTGCACCTTCTATAGTTTCACAGCCGACCGGACCTAGTACACTTCGTACTCCATCCCAAACTGCTGCTGCAACTGCTGCAATATCTACTCCATATACCCCACCTACTTCCGGAGTATCTACAGCCCCGGTTTCTACTGTTCCTGTCACAACCCTCAAGCATCTTTACCTCAGTCTAGACCTACAATTCAGGCTTCGGTTCAGATACCTGTGGGGTAGCCTGGTCCAAGTACGGTTGTAACAAGCCAACCTCAGTTTACTTATCAACCGTACCAGGGACAGTACCAATACGGTCCCGCTGTGCAACAACCAGTATATCAGTATCAACCATACCCTGGGTACACATATCAACAACCTCAACAACCCCAATATGGTCTGGTTAATCCTGGTTTTCCAGGAGGATACAATATCCCTAATGTGATTTCCATTCCTAGTTATCCTGGATATCCTCCTCCTGGGACTGGTTTAATGACTCAGAGTTTTAGAGACCCTAACCGTCAGTTACCGTTCATCGCAACTTTGAATTTACCTGATTTGATGCGCCTAATGAACGATCCCATTAATTATCTTCCATTTTGGCCGCAAATGCCAAATAAGTTGCCCAGTGATATACCCAAGTTCGAAGGTAAGCCAAGAGAGGACCCGTCTAATCACGTGATGACATATCACCTCTGGTGTGCCTCAAATTCCATCTCGGATGATTCAATCCGTTTACGTCTTTTCCAGCGCACTCTCATTGGTCTCGCGGCCAAGTGGTACATTGAGTTACCACGGGCCTCTTTTTATAATTTTAGTCAGTTGGCCACCTCGTTTTTAACTCATTTTCAGTTGCCGGTCAGATATGATAATGGCACGGAGTTACTAACCTCATTAAAACAATCGACGTCTACTTATATTTCCGATCATATTCACGAATGGCGACGTCGACGGCGTTTAGTGAAAGTTTTTATCCCGGATCAAATCTTAGCTGAATGGTTTGTTAAATCATTGTTACTGAAGATTACTGAAGATGTAGCTAAAGCCGGAGTAGTTACTGAAGAGCAAGTGATTGCTCAAGCCCAGTACCTTGACTTAGTTTACACGCAGTCAGGTACATTACATGAAAAAATCCCGGATCTTCCCAAGGGAAATCAAATAGCTGCAGCTCCGTCAGGGTCTCATGCTGCTGATGGCATGATTGGTACGGTTAACACTAAAAGTAAGAAGAAATCCTCCAAGAATTATTCTCCTATAATAACCTTACCAGATTCCCCGACAGGAGACTCTTCCGCTGAACTCTCCGCCGACATTCATGTTGTCGAGTCATCTTCAACCAAATCCAAATCTAGTGGTAAGAAGAAAGGGAAGAAGAAAAACAAAGCAGACAAGAATCCCAAAGAGAAAGCAGAAAAATCGGAACCCAATGACGAAAAATGCAAACCTCATTATCCTTGTCTTATTTGTGAAGAGGAACACTTTACAAGAGACTGTCCACATCGAGCAGAGGTTGCGAAAATTGTCAAAGGTTCCCAAACTCCTGCTGTTTTGAAGGATCCATTTCCTAATCAAGACAGCAAAATGATAGGCTCTTCTTCAAATGCCAGTGAAGAACCCATATTGATGATGTCCCATGTTAGGATTGCGACTCGATCACAAGATTATGGTAGTAAAAGTCCTGTTGATGGTAAAGAAGCAGAATCTTCTCATTCTAATCCATCAACCTCAGCTCCTGGTTCCGATCCACTACAGATCGAGAAACCTAACTCAGACTTGGTAATCAAACCGCCCGCCAAGGGTATACTTCGAAAGTCAGCTTTCAATCCACATGCGAGAGCGGCTCAGAATTATAACATTGTTGAGGATTTAGCTGTTTCACCCTCAGCAATGTCGGCTTTGGAAGTGCTGCAATCATGTCCAGCACAACGTAAATTACTTTTGTCAGCTATAGGAGCTGTTGATATTCAGGACTCGAACCTAATAATCTTTGATCTAGAAAATAGTACACCGCGTTTACCTCATCAAATGGCTTTCCAAATTCCAGTGATAGTAAAAAACAGGTCCATTCATCGGACTGTAATTGATGAGGGAGCTTCAACGTGTATTATGTCGATACAGTGTTGGAGATCGCTTGGTTCTCCTTCGCTAAATCAATCTCCGACGATTCTAAAGGCCTTTGATGGCCGTGGGTTTCATCCTTTTGGCATTTTACAGGATCTGCCTATAGGGGTTGAAGGAAAAATCGTTAATCTAGATGTGGAGGTGGTTGATGCCCCTCTAGATTACAACCTTCTCTTGGGTTGAAGTTGGTCTTACACGATGACAGCGGTTGTTTCATCGGTCTTTCGAGTCATAAAGTTTCCACATAATGGCAAGATCGTAACCATAGACCAGCTGGCCTACTTTTCATCCGACCCAACCTCTTCGCAAACTATTCAGCATGTCGGTAAAATGACTATCCCATATAAGGATGTTGGCGTAGGACTAGTTAAAGACGCCGGTTTACTGGGAACTTTTCCTTTTCCTCCGATCAACGCATCGTCTTCATTTTCAACTATTCATATGATTACATCAGACACCATTGCTTATGATGATCCTTGGATCATACCTTCTAAATCTGAAATAGACTCATTCGGTGATGCTATGCCTTTGAGTCCATATGAAATCGCATATCAGGCTGTGCAATCGTTTACGGACCCCTTTTCAACCAGAATCGACTTAATGAATGTAGTCCGTGAGGAATCACTTTTCACATCAATCTCGGATTCAATCACGTTTTCTGAACTTGTTCATTTTGACGAGCAAATTCGTGAAATCCTATGTGTAGATGATTTACCATGGGAAGATCTTCATCATAGATCTTTGTTTTTACCCGGGAATGATCATTTTGAAAATGATTTCTCATCAATTTTTACAACAGAATATGTCAAGGAAGCTCAGAATCCCATGAAAAATCCTGATTCAGAGTTAAATTTGGGAAACATTTCTCGAACTATTCCTCTGGACATTTCGGTTAAATTTGGAATTGTTGAAAATGAAGACGATGCGTTGATCGGAGGAAAAGGAAAAGTTCCCAGTAAACCGGCGTCTTTAACTAGTCCTACGCCAACATCCTTATATGGGATAGTCATTTTACCGACA
>Ga0139314_100075_pt1 | contig 17530 bp, 7 predicted proteins | sample In2P11_FD_99376 | JGI IMG/M metagenome (GOLD analysis project Ga0139314, IMG submission 99376)
GTTAGATAAATATTTCCAAGAAAATCGTAATATAGAAGATTGTTCATCATATAATCCTATGTTATCATATAATTCTATGAACAAATTTGGTAGTATTCTTAAAAGACTAATGACCACTATAAAACTCTTAAGGAAACCAAAAAGCCCCAACGAAAATGAAATACAATAGGCAAATAAAATTTATTTACTAGCCCCCCTAGTGGAGTTGTCATTTCTATTTAAGAGATAATTTTGCCTACAATAGTAGCTTACTTTAATCCCAACAAGCCTTGCCCAAGAGTTTTCCCAAAAGGTGTGTGTGTGTGAATGAATAAATAAGACAAAGAAACTAGACAATCCCAAGCACATTCACATTTAATGCTAGCTCCTTAACTCTATTTGATCATGCCAACTCTTGGAAGACCTCATCTTGACATCTTTTCTCCTAGATCTCCTAGATTACCTACACATACAAAAAGAGACCAACACAATCTTCATTAAAAATAATATTAGTGCAACATAATGCATCAATCATGTAACATAATTAAAGAAACACAATAGATGAATGCAGAAATTCTTTGTTACTATTGTCTTTGAATAAAATTACAGTACATCAATGAGTCTTCCAAGCCTATGTCCCTGACCTACTCCCTAACCTCTATGCTTACTGCTCAATTATCACAATTGTAGCACTAAAAAAATTTCAACATAAGTTCCTTTCTTTTTCTGTGACTAGTGAAGAGCTCCATTTATATAGATTTCCTTATGATTGGCCTTCATTGCACCTAGACACTTTCTTGATAGTATCTTAAGATAGACTAAATCAATCATTTTTTTTTAAAGTTTGGCTAGTAAGACATGTCTGGGGGGATTGAACTTCAGATCACTTGGATACACAAAGGCTTACCAACATGATTTTTTCCAATTTTTCTACCATCCACAAACAGACCAAATCAATCATTATTTTAATCAACAATGATTATTTTAGCCAAAGTTGTTAATTTGGACCAAATCTAAGCTTATCTAGTCGAATTCCCTCACTATTTCGGAGCCCTAACGCAGAAAGGGTGTTGATGGCCTTCTTTTTCATTCCCCAACACTAGGAGGGAGCATTTCTAGGCTCTTTGCTTCGATTCCTACAACTAAGAAGGAGCGTTGCTCCCTCAAAGTACTTGTTTTTTTATGTTTTACCAATCACAAATTCATCCTCTGACTTGGAAAAGGACATGCTTGTCTTCTTGACCCTAGGGGGTGGTTTTTTGAGCTATAACACTTAGGTACCAGAAGTTTGATAATGAATTCAATATTTGTCGAATAAACCTTAATTCCATTACCTAAAGTATAATGTCCCAAAACTATTCCTTCATTAAAAATCATAAAAAAATTGTCATGACTTAAAGAAAGATTAGTTTCCTGGTATGTTATAAGAACTTTTTCATGTTTTTCTAAGGCATCTTCAAAAATATTTCTATATCCTGTGAAATCCTCCATATAAAAAGCTACCTAAAACTGCGCTTTGAAATGAGGAGCATTGCATAGTAAAAAATTTAATACTTTCTAGGATCCCCATGGACATGTAAATGTAGACTTGTCTTGATCTTCTAGTGCACTTTGTATTTGATTATATCCACTAAAACCTTTAAGAAAAATTATTTCTTGCATGCTAATGTATCTAATACTTGATCAATGAAAGGAAATGGAAAAAAATATTTTAGAGTAGCCTTATTTAACTCTCTATAGTTTATGTAGACTCGCCACTTACCATTTTTCTTTGGTACAATCACCGATGGTGAAACCCACTAGCTATTAGAAATTGGATAAATGAAGTTTACATTTAGCAGTTTTTACAATTCTTCTAATACAATTTCTCTCAAATTAGGATTCGTCCTTCTTTGAACTTGTCTAATTGGTCTAGCATTTTCCTGCATATATATGTGATGCATACATGTAATAGGTTTGGTACACCTCATATATGCATATTCCCAGGAAAAAGTAGAGGCATGCTTCTGTATGATCTTTTTGAGATTCTTCTAGGCTAGAAATGATATTTAGAGTTTTTCCTGGATTAATTTCTTCATGAATACTACCAAATTTGTTCATAGAATTATATGATAACATAGGATTATATGATGAACAATCTTCTATATTACGATTTTCTTGGAAATATTTATCTAACATATTCACATAACAATTCTATGTTTGTTCATTAAGATAGCGGCGAAAAACATAACTGTTTATAAAATTTATTATTTTATTTTCTTTGTTGTCTTGTTTAAAAGACATTGCTTGTGAAATTGTTGGAACATGTTATATTATTTCATAATCATCTTCATCAACAATCCATTTATTGTCTTCAAATGCAGTGATTATTTTGGCAAGAGGATAAAGTATAAACATCTTAGTTGCATTTCCATTAGAAATTGTCATATCGCCAAATGTAAAACTAATGAATGCATCGATTATGGATAAACAAGGCCTTCCTAATATTAATGAATATCTCGTCGAATTGGTTTTAGGAGTAAGAACCATAAAATCAATTGGGTATTCCCAAGGGTCCAAATATATGAGAATATCTTCTAATACACCTTCTTGTTTTATAGTGGATCTATTAGCTAATTGTGAAACAATTGGTGTATATCGAAGATTTCTTAATTGTAACTCATCCATTATATTCTTTGTCATTACACTTATAGTTGCTCCTGGATCAATAAGTGTGTTTGGAATTGCAATTTTATTAATGTGAATTTTTACAATGGGACATCCTAGATGTAAATATTTTTCTATATATTTTTCTAAGGTTGTCGAGCTTGCCAAGGTATTCTTGGTGCTACAAAGAAAAATTGTTCTGAAGCTTCATTTTCTTCATTGTCCTCTTGATAAACTACTTTTAGTCCTAGTAGGGATGGGAAATTCTTTGTCACATATTTTTCTACACAAATAACATATTTCAATGTTATCTAATGGGAATTCTTTCAAAGGATGGCATTTTCTACATCTAGGACAAAATATAGATAATGCGACTTTTCTCCCTTTTGCGTGTTTTGAACTCTTAGCATATCAATTTTTTTACTTAAACTTCCAAGAATATTAGTCTTGATATTTTTAGTAAATGATCAGGTTCAACTCTACTTACCATACTAGATGCAAATTTACTTACTCTAGATATGGTTGGGTGTTGAGGACCTTTACCATATTTTGCTCTTTGTTGTGGTATATGCTTGCATCATTCACAATTTTTTTCAAAAGTAAGTTGGGATACATCTCCTTTACTCATCAAATTCAAGAATCAATCCATTCATCTCTAATTCCTTGAAGTAAAAGAGTTTTTGAGAGTTTCAAATCCTAATTTATGTTTCTTTTCTCTTTTGACATTGTAGACAAACCTTTCCACAATATAATCTTCAATATTTTCATCCTCTTTTTGACTCATTTTAGAAAATTTTTCCTTAATATCATGTTCAATACAATAATCTTTACATTTGTCTAGAAAATGTTGTTTCATTGCGTCCCATGATCTTGTAAAATTTGTTCCTAATCCCATGAGCCATTTTAAAGCCCCATCTTTAAATGTATCTGGAAATAGATTTAATTTTTTAGCATCTTGCAATAGTGATAACTTATAGAAAGTAGTTCAAACTCGAAAAGAAAAGTTTCTAGGTCCTCAGTTTACATACCATGAAAATTTGGAAGTACTGACGGAGAAATGTTTTTCATGTCAACATTAGTATTTGTATCTTGAATAGGAAAACCATATGCATTTTATTCATTATCATCATCTCCATCTCCTCCTCTTCCTCCTGTGAGTGGAAGTATTCTTCCTCCTCCATGTGAAGGTCTTCTATTACCTCCCCATCCACCTCCTAAAAGTATTTTTGTTCCTTTTCCAGTTCAATCAAGAGGTATTATCTCTCCTTTTCCTTCAGCCATTAATTCTTCATAACTAAAAGAATATGTTTTTGCTATTGGATTTTCCTCAATTGGTTCTTTAATTATTGGTTCTCCAAAGAATATTTCTTCTTCATCTTCATTAAGTATCTCAAGCTCTTATACAACAAAATGTTCTCCTATTTAACGAGAGAGAAAGATAACTACTTTTGTTGAATATTTTGGTTCTTCTCTAGCTCTGACTTTATATCTTCACACTTCAACATAACTTCTTCTACCTGCAAAAGTGGGAATAGGTGATGTGGATGCTGATGTGGTTCTTACTACACCATGTGAACTAGTGGGGGTGGTAGGTGGTCGTGTTAAAGTAGTTATACCTATCATAAATTTCCTCTTGAATCCATTTCTTTATAGTACATGCATTCCATTTATCATGCTTACTCATGCAACTAATTAAAATGAAACAACCAAGGTTTTGGAGAAACCTCCCTTGGGTGATGCACAGGTTCTTACCTCTTGTCTTACCATTTGTCCCCACTCAAAGTTGTGTAATTTAAAATCAACCTAAAATAAGAACTAAATCCTATGTACACTTCCTCGACAACGACACCAATTTTTTTTTGTCAATTCAATTACACTAGAATTTTGTTAAATTTAATTCATCAATACGGGTTGGTAAACTTGTGAAATGTAAGCAACAATATACATTAGGACTTAGTTTCTAACTTTTAATTTATGAAAAAAATGACAATAAAATAATGTTGGTACAAGTTTCAATAGGTTTCTCAAGGTTTTGTCCTAAACAAGTAACACAAGGTTCTATCCATCTTATACAAGTTTTAATATGTGCAAACATTAATAGTAAAAGAATATTGGGACAAGTTTCAATAGGTTGCTCAAGGTCCTTTCCTAAACAAGTAACACAAGCCTTTGTCCTTGTGATCCAACTTTTATTCTATGTAAACATTGATAGTAAAAGAATATTGGGACAAGTTTGAACAGGTTGCTCAAGGTTCTTGCCTAAATAAGTAACACAAGGCTCTATCCTTGTGATCCAACTAAACTATTTTATCCTATTATGAAATTGATCATAAAATTGGAAAAAATGCCATAGGGTACTCATGATTTTGCGCAAGTGAATAACACAAGGTTGTGCATTTGTATTCAATTAAATAATCAATTTAAAACTAAATGAAAAACAACTATCTTGATTAAGAACAAATGATCCAGATTTAGACAAGAACACAATAAATTACAAAGATAACCATAAACACAGAGATGCGATAACCATAAATACAGAGATGCAGCGGAAATAATACTTCATTTCATTAATGGAAAATATTGAAATATGCTTACAACCAGAAATGGAAATAAACCAGCTAGGGCAATGGTAGCTTATCTCTGAGAAGAGATGTGGTGGCTACATGGCTCTGAACTGTTCCAAACTCTGTGTTACAATGAGGCTCGAAGGCCTATTTATTATTGAGAAACAATGGAAAACCCTTCACATCCCGAAACCTAACCCTAGAAGATGAAACGCCAAATTGTGGGCCCCGTTTTGGGGTGAGTTGGACAGCCAACTTCCCGAGGTCGCGAATTGGTCGTATTATCTCCGTTTGACACACATGATAGCCCGTTGGAAATATCTCTCCAAGGACTACGACGGAAAAGATGATTTTTAGACAAAAGAATCGCTGGCAGTAGATTTCCCAAAAAACATCGTTTAGGGCCTCAAAACATCACCGAAGTTTAGGACCTGAAAAACTGCTAAAAATAGCAAACTGCACTATAATTAAGGAAACTGAAAAACTGAAAGAGACAGTTGTGGGGGTCCAAATGGGATAGGTGGGTGGCTACCAACATCCACCTGGATCAACAAAACTATTTGAAAATGGAGTTGTAACTGTTGTAAATCAACAATTCTAAGAATGATATTTTAAAATGAAACCTATTCTATTATATGAAATGAAATGAAACATAAATCAAATATGTGAAGAAAATAATGGCAATGTGTGTCCTTGCAAGGGCCCCTCTTGGTTGGTTTGTGTGCTTGCATTGCTTAATTATAACTTAGAATGGATAAACTAGTATGAACAAGATCAAATTGGGCATGTCATAAGTAAAAAACAAAAATATATATTAAATTAAGAATTGTCTCCAGTACATATGACGCATGTTCTCTAACAGGAGCACACATATTTATAATATAAAAAAGAAAATTGTCTCAAAATTTTACTACTAATCTTCAGGAATCCATACTAGTATTTTACAATGCGTGGAAATAAAAGAGAGATTTGACGATTTGAGAGATTCATGATGGAAGCATGAATCTCTCGTTATATCTCCTCTTATTGGATTTTAATCCACCGCGTAGTGTATTCAAACTCAAAATCTGCCACTTCCTAAGTTGTTACTTTGTCTCCCACCTAAGTTATTGACCACATTGTTTAATTGAGCCCTATTGGTGACATGGATGTCTTCTAACTACACCCATAGGTGAAAAAACATCTCTTTAGTTTTTTCCAGATCCCTTAGTTCTTGATTTTGTTGGATCATGCCTGGAGGTATGGTAACCTGTAATCTGGCTATAGAAAGGAGTAGTTGCAAAATATGTGAGTTTCTGTACTCATAACATATTTAACTATTTTCATAAAGAAATAAACAAAACTCTATATATATGTACATGATTACCTTTAAATTCTTTAGTTGTAACCAATGTAGCTCAAGCATGGTGTTTGTACATAAATTATTACATTTTTTCATGAAATGATATCTATGATGGGCTTATGAGAAAAATGTAAGAAAAACTAAGGATAACATAGTGACAAAAAGATCTTATTGTATAAACTCAACATTGTTACCCTATAGAGCTAAACTCCTATACTAACAATGACATTACAGGGATAAGACTCATAAATAACATGATGTTTCCACATATAAGACTGTCCTAAAATAATATCACAAACTTTGAGTGGGGAAACGTCACATGACACGTCATCTTTGAAGGGTTTGATGCCATAGGATAGGAAACATTGCTAGTTGACACAAATGTCTCATCCATGGCTCAACCAACCAACTGTGTATGGTTGGGGATGTGGCATTATTGTTATCTTCAATCTCTTGATGACCTATTTTGAGATCAATTTCTTCTAGCTCCTGCTATAAAAAATAAAATGCAATGGATTCCTCTTCACCCACATCTAGGAATGGAAGAGGTATTCCCCCTCTTTAGAATCCTCTATCTCTTCTAGTTTGATTTTTGTGATTGCAAAGGTGGCATTAGGTTTTGCATCAATGATTTGCTTTCCTTTATCCTATTCTAAAATAGAGTTAGAGCCAAAGTCCATTTATTTTTCTTAAATTCCTCCAACAATTATTATTTCAAGTGGCATTCATCAGTGTTTTTCCAAGGACTATTTTGGAACTCACACCAGTTTCCATTGTCCTTTTTCAACTTCCCATTACCCTCCTTTTCTTGTGACATGGGATGATTTTATTAAGGTTATATCTCTTTGATTTGTCTCTTGTTTAGAAATTTTCGACCACATTTTCAAATTATTTTATTGTGTTGATGGTGGTGGATTTTCGACCAACAGTACGGGGTCTCCTCATTGTGAAGTCCTAATTAGACCTCACACCGTTTAGGACAGGATCCCCATCTGGTTTGTGGGCCTGATTGCCACCATCTGTGTGTGTTACTCTTGGCTTTCAAATATAGAGAAATGAATGTGATACCAAGTGTAAAATTCCAAAATAATGAGGACAACATCAACTTTCCATTGATGACTAGCTGAACATAATACAAGAAACTAACAACAATACAATGGGAAAGAGCATACATTGAGAAAGAATCAGATATCAAAGAACAACTAAGACATACACAAGTAAGAAGGTGTTAGAAACCAACTGCAAATTAGTTCGCAGTCAATTACCAACATTAACATTGAATGAAGAGAAGATATTCACAACAAACACACAAGTTGAGTGCAACTAATTAGTTCATAAACATACACACAATATGTAAACACACATGCATAAATAAGAAAAATGATTGGATGACCATTACTAGTGTCATTAACATGGATAACAAAATTGTTCTTATATATTATAGTACAATTATATTTTTGTTATGCCTCAACACACCCCATATGTTTTACTCTATACTTAAATATTTTTCCCTCTCCTCTTTTCTAGATTCTCCTTGCTTCACAAGATCCTTCTTGTTTCATCCTCATGAGATCCTCTATTTTTCCACTGCTCTTCTCTCTTCTCATCTCTCTTGTTTCACTTATTATCTTCCACATTCACAATTTCTCTTAAATGATTGTTAGAAGGATAAGTTGTCACATTGGTTTGGTTTCCTTAGCCATCCCCTAATCCCATCATCTTTCATCGAATGTTGAACATCCATGATGGTTTGACTATCTTGCCAATAATCACTTCTTAGGATTCCCAAACTAATAATTGTTTCTTAGTGTAGTTTCCTTGTTGATCATTACTTCTTTGCATATGTATTCCATTGATTCCCCACAAACCCCTTGAGAAATGAGGAATCATTGCAAATCAAGATACACAACATTAAAACCACATTGCAACACACAAAAAAAAACATTTATTATGTATCAACCTAACTGTAGGTTGGTGTTTCAGTAGAGGCATTGTAGGAACAATGTTGCAACACATAACAATGAGGCAATTTTGTAGTTGGGTTGTTACAAAAACAATGTTGTAGCAACATAAAAACAAGGAAATATTACAACAATGGTGTTGTATCATGTAATAGTGAGGTGGCATTGCACCAATGGTGTTCCAACAAGGCAAGAATAGAACAATGTTGTGGTATTCTTATTTCATTTGCTAGGATACTAACTAAAATCAATTGATGCAGAAGTGTGTAAACAAGAAACAAAACCCATGGACCAAAGAATCTCATGGAAAGGAAACCCATGGAAAGGAAAATAGAGACACTTGAGGTTTCTTTGACACAACAACCTATGTGTAACTATGATTCACTTGATTTAGTGAGAAAATTCAAAGTTGAAGTCGATGATTAGATTTAGAGGGCTAGGATTTTTTGAGTAATTGTTTCATCTAAGAAAAAATTCACTAAGAAAGAGAAAGTACATAGGAACATTTGGATCAGAGAAGGACTCCCTTTATGTTGTGCAAGCCCATTGTGGAAACACTATGAATGGTAATAGGCCCTAGCTAAGGAGATTTAAAGATAATATACTTATTTTTATGTGGATGAAGGAGAATGGCCTTCATCCTCACACCAATAGTAGCTCTAGAGAGAATTTTTTCTCTCGGTGTCTACATGAAGAAAAACTAGGAAATGACCCATAATAATTTGGAAAACTTTTCACTTAGTGGGATTTTGAGGGAATTGTTGAGTTTGACTTGATTAAGGAGAATGGCCTTCATGATTCCACCCTATAATTCTTAAGTGCGAGGCTTCCCTCATGGATTCATGGTTTGACTTAGGGGTGGCTAGTTACAAAGGATAGAACAAATGGTTGATATTAAGGTTGGTGAAAAGTGGCTCACCCTTCATTAGTTGTAGGAAACTACTGATATTGATCATGTGGACTTCAAATATATAATGTAATTCACTTTCAATGACGTAGACATGATATTGATGAATTATACTCATTTAATTACTTGCATGTTGAATGACCACCATGGTTTATATGATACATGTTTGCAATATGAATTGGTAAACCTTCTTGTGATGACTATTTAATATTCACATGCTTGCTTGTTGATCCTTAATGTGCTCTTATGATGTGTTTTTCATGATTATGAGCATGGGAATGAGAGAATATTAGTCCTAGTTATCTTTAATGGTTATGGATGTAATATCCATTTTTCTAGTAAGTTATTATAGCTGAGAAGTTAGCAAATGAAATCACCTCAACCTCTTGGACAACCGGGATTGATGTTTGGTTGTGAAAGATTCTTTGTGAGTCATAACCACAGGAAATTTTTCTATTCTATATAGGAAAGAGAAACATTAAATATAATATTTTTTAATCAATTGTCCCTTCGTTGATGTAGAACTTAATGTAATAATCATAATTATAAAGTGGAGACTCAAAGGAAAGAGTCCTCATAGAACATTTGATGTAAAGTGTTAAAGGGTTCATTAAAGAACTGGTAACTAGTGTAAATTATAATGAAGGGATTGAAGTGGGCTTTTATGGCCTTTTAAGTGAATGTTAATGGAATGTAATAGGCTATCTATGGGATTGAAAAATATTGTTGTATCCCTATTTGAATAGCTATGTGATTGAACAATTGAAATGTATCTCTACTTTGGAATTAAAAGGCTTGAAAGTATTCTGATATTTATGCCTTAGAAGGATTAAGTTCCTTGTCAAGGTAGGTGTTGATGTTGGCCTTTCGTTGGTTTTGTGGTGGGTTTTAAACCCTATGTTTTCTAGCTAAAGAGAGTGAGGATTTTCATTCAAGTGAGATAGACTATGAACAATAACCTCACTTCTTTTACTTGAGAATTTTCTTAGTTATTGGTTGTAGTTTTGATGTTATTATAGGGCTTTGATGCCTTTGTAGGGTTTTGATGCCTTTATAGGGTATTGTAGACTTATTATCTTTATAAGACTTTTGGGAAATTTTCTTCCTTGTTAGAATCCATCTTCAGTCCTCAAAGGCATATTGAGAACTTCCCCTTTTGAAAGCTTGTATTTGTAAATTTGGGGATTTGAGGTTTAGTCCCTAGCCACATTGGCAAGAAGGTAACCATGAATGTGGGCCACACTAAAAGGGGCTTAAGTGTGAAAGGTATAGTCCCAAATATTTGAATATTTAGATGTTTGGGCATCTAAGATTGTTTTCAATGCAAACATCTAAGAAATTTAGATGATCCATCATCTATCAAGTGACAAAGTTCAAACATTGAGATCTATAAAGTGCCAAAGTTTGGCATATGAATATGTCAAGGAAAAAATTATGGGAATCCAAAATTTTATTAGTGGAATTTGAGGAAAATCCTAGATCTGGATGTAGGCTAGATGGACCACTTGGAGGTTACATCGAGTCCAAGTGAAAGAAACCCATGTCATGCTATGAGGCAATGAGAGATGATGTGGTGGCTAACATGTCACTATTAACATGGTGGTTGATGTGGTAATATGAGAGGGCTTTGGATGAAGTGCATGATGATGTAGCATGCTAACATGGTGGGGTGTTGACATCGATAAGAGGTGTAGTGGTGCTAAGGTGGAGGCCAAGGTGGTGCTTTCATGGTGGATGTGATGTGGAACCTAGAGTTTGCAGCTTCAACCCTTTTATTTAGTTATATTTTTGAGAATTTTTTGATATAGTGAAGGTTGTTTGGACTTAACCAAGCACTAATGCTATATCTAGATGTAACCATAATTTCAAGAATCCATATGATTTGGTGAGGTTCAAATCTAGAATACCAGATATCTGGGAATTCTTATAAATGTACCAATGAAAATATTGGATTTATTGTGAGCAGGATAACATGAGAAGTGGAGAGGGTCGCCCTACAAGGTGGTGACATGTGGCAGGGATTAACACATGCTAGTAATGTGTTAGGCAATGCACCATTATATGATGGAAACACATTGGCAAAGGACCATCATGTGTCTGCCACTTTAGATCCATAATTTCAATTTGGACGAAATTTTATATTGTTGGAAAGCTATTGATGAGCATTTAATGATGGTGATCTCAAAAAATGTTTTTAAGGTACCTGGTGGAAGAGGAATTTTGATAACAACACTTCCATAAAGTAACCTTGGATGTTGGGTCTATACAATCTATAACTTCAAAATTCCTTGATGGGTTGGGTGTGTTATATAGTGGTATTAAAGTCGTGCTTTAAACACTAGGCATGGAGGGCCAGAGGTATACCATATATGTGAACTTGGATAAAGACAAAGAACTTGTTAATTATGTTTGGAAATAGTAGTATTTACTGTATTTGATCTTGGATACAAGGCTACGTTTCTTGAATTAGAGCGATAGTGTAATTGAAGTGTGTTCTCTAAGAAAAGGGGGCCATGCTTGTAAAAGGTTCCTTGGAGAAGGTTGTTTTAGGGAGCCTCTCTGCTGTGAATGATGATGATTTGGGAATAAAAAACATCTTTTCCGTCGTAGTCCTTGGAGAGATATTTCCAACGGGCTATCATGTGTGTCAAACGGAGATAATACGACCAATTCGCGACCTCGGGAAGTTGGCTGTCCAACTCACCCCAAAACGGGGCCCACAATTTGGCGTTTCATCTTCTAGGGTTAGGTTTCGGGATGTGAAGGGTTTTCCATTGTTTCTCAATAATAAATAGGCCTTCGAGCCTCATTGTAACACAGAGTTTGGAACAGTTCAGAGCCATGTAGCCACCACATCTCTTCTCAGAGATAAGCTACCATTGCCCTAGCTGGTTTATTTCCATTTCTGGTTGTAAGCATATTTCAATATTTTCCATTAATGAAATGAAGTATTATTTCCGCTGCATCTCTGTATTTATGGTTATCGCATCTCTGTGTTTATGGTTATCTTTGTAATTTATTGTGTTCTTGTCTAAATCTGGATCATTTGTTCTTAATCAAGATAGTTGTTTTTCATTTAGTTTTAAATTGATTATTTAATTGAATACAAATGCACAACCTTGTGTTATTCACTTGCGCAAAATCATGAGTACCCTATGGCATTTTTTCCAATTTTATGATCAATTTCATAATAGGATAAAATAGTTTAGTTGGATCACAAGGATAGAGCCTTGTGTTACTTATTTAGGCAAGAACCTTGAGCAACCTGTTCAAACTTGTCCCAATATTCTTTTACTATCAATGTTTACATAGAATAAAAGTTGGATCACAAGGACAAAGGCTTGTGTTACTTGTTTAGGAAAGGACCTTGAGCAACCTATTGAAACTTGTCCCAATATTCTTTTACTATTAATGTTTGCACATATTAAAACTTGTATAAGATGGATAGAACCTTGTGTTACTTGTTTAGGACAAAACCTTGAGAAACCTATTGAAACTTGTACCAACATTATTTTATTGTCATTTTTTTCATAAATTAAAAGTTAGAAACTAAGTCCTAATGTATATTGTTGCTTACATTTCACAAGTTTACCAACCCGTATTGATGAATTAAATTTAACAAAATTCTAGTGTAATTGAATTGACAAAAAAAAATTGGTGTCGTTGTCGAGGAAGTGTACATAGGATTTAGTTCTTATTTTAGGTTGATTTTAAATTACACAACTTTGAGTGGGGACAAATGGTAAGACAAGAGGTAAGAACCTGTGCATCACCCAAGGGAGGTTTCTCCAAAACCTTGGTTGTTTCATTTTAATTAGTTGCATGAGTAAGCATGATAAATGGAATGCATGTACTATAAAGAAATGGATTCAAGAGGAAATTTATGATAGGTATAACTACTTTAACACGACCACCTACCACCCCCACTAGTTCACATGGTGTAGTAAGAACCACATCAGCATCCACATCACCTATTCCCACTTTTGCAGGTAGAAGAAGTTATGTTGAAGTGTGAAGATATAAAGTCAGAGCTAGAGAAGAACCAAAATATTCAACAAAAGTAGTTATCTTTCTCTCTCGTTAAATAGGAGAACATTTTGTTGTATAAGAGCTTGAGATACTTAATGAAGATGAAGAAGAAATATTCTTTGGAGAACCAATAATTAAAGAACCAATTGAGGAAAATCCAATAGCAAAAACATATTCTTTTAGTTATGAAGAATTAATGGCTGAAGGAAAAGGAGAGATAATACCTCTTGATTGAACTGGAAAAGGAACAAAAATACTTTTAGGAGGTGGATGGGGAGGTAATAGAAGACCTTCACATGGAGGAGGAAGAATACTTCCACTCACAGGAGGAAGAGGAGGAGATGGAGATGATGATAATGAATAAAATGCATATGGTTTTCCTATTCAAGATACAAATACTAATGTTGACATGAAAAACATTTCTCCGTCAGTACTTCCAAATTTTCATGGTATGTAAACTGAGGACCTAGAAACTTTTCTTTTCGAGTTTGAACTACTTTCTATAAGTTATCACTATTGCAAGATGCTAAAAAATTAAATCTATTTCCAGATACATTTAAAGATGGGGCTTTAAAATGGCTCATGGGATTAGGAACAAATTTTACAAGATCATGGGACGCAATGAAACAACATTTTCTAGACAAATGTAAAGATTATTGTATTGAACATGATATTAAGGAAAAATTTTCTAAAATGAGTCAAAAAGAGGATGAAAATATTGAAGATTATATTGTGGAAAGGTTTGTCTACAATGTCAAAAGAGAAAAGAAACATAAATTAGGATTTGAAACTCTCAAAAACTCTTTTACTTCAAGGAATTAGAGATGAATGGATTGATTCTTGAATTTGATGAGTAAAGGAGATGTATCCCAACTTACTTTTGAAAAAAATTGTGAATGATGCAAGCATATACCACAACAAAGAGCAAAATATGGTAAAGGTCCTCAACACCCAACCATATCTAGAGTAAGTAAATTTGCATCTAGTATGGTAAGTAGAGTTGAACCTGATCATTTACTAAAAATATCAAGACTAATATTCTTGGAAGTTTAAGTAAAAAAATTGATATGCTAAGAGTTCAAAACACGCAAAAGGGAGAAAAGTCGCATTATCTATATTTTGTCCTAGATGTAGAAAATGCCATCCTTTGAAAGAATTCCCATTAGATAACATTGAAATATGTTATTTGTGTAGAAAAATATGTGACAAAGAATTTCCCATCCCTACTAGGACTAAAAGTAGTTTATCAAGAGGACAATGAAGAAAATGAAGCTTCAGAACAATTTTTCTTTGTAGCACCAAGAATACCTTGGCAAGCTCGACAACCTTAGAAAAATATATAGAAAAATATTTACATCTAGGATGTCCCATTGTAAAAATTCACATTAATAAAATTGCAATTCCAAACACACTTATTGATCCAGGAGCAACTATAAGTGTAATGACAAAGAATATAATGGATGAGTTACAATTAAGAAATCTTCGATATACACCAATTGTTTCACAATTAGCTAATAGATCCACTATAAAACAAGAAGGTGTATTAGAAGATATTCTCATATATTTGGACCCTTGGGAATACCCAATTGATTTTATGGTTCTTACTCCTAAAACCAATTCGACGAGATATTCATTAATATTAGGAAGGCCTTGTTTATCCATAATCGATGCATTCATTAGTTTTACATTTGGCGATATGACAATTTCTAATGGAAATGCAACTAAGATGTTTATACTTTATCCTCTTGCCAAAATAATCACTGCATTTGAAGACAATAAATGGATTGTTGATGAAGATGATTATGAAATAATATAACATGTTCCAACAATTTCACAAGCAATGTCTTTTAAACAAGACAACAAAGAAAATAAAATAATAAATTTTATAAACAGTTATGTTTTTCGCCGCTATCTTAATGAACAAACATAGAATTGTTATGTGAATATGTTAGATAAATATTTCCAAGAAAATCGTAATATAGAAGATTGTTCATCATATAATCCTATGTTATCATATAATTCTATGAACAAATTTGGTAGTATTCATGAAGAAATTAATCCAGGAAAAACTCTAAATATCATTTCTAGCCTAGAAGAATCTCAAAAAGATCATACAGAAGCATGCCTCTACTTTTTCCTGGGAATATGCATATATGAGGTGTACCAAACCTATTACATGTATGCATCACATATATATGCAGGAAAATGCTAGACCAATTAGACAAGTTCAAAGAAGGACGAATCCTAATTTGAGAGAAATTGTATTAGAAGAATTGTAAAAACTGCTAAATGTAAACTTCATTTATCCAATTTCTAATAGCTAGTGGGTTTCACCATCGGTGATTGTACCAAAGAAAAATGGTAAGTGGCGAGTCTACATAAACTATAGAGAGTTAAATAAGGCTACTCTAAAATATTTTTTTCCATTTCCTTTCATTGATCAAGTATTAGATACATTAGCATGCAAGAAATAATTTTTCTTAAAGGTTTTAGTGGATATAATCAAATACAAAGTGCACTAGAAGATCAAGACAAGTCTACATTTACATGTCCATGGGGATCCTAGAAAGTATTAAATTTTTTACTATGCAATGCTCCTCATTTCAAAGCGCAGTTTTAGGTAGCTTTTTATATGGAGGATTTCACAGGATATAGAAATATTTTTGAAGATGCCTTAGAAAAACATGAAAAAGTTCTTATAACATACCAGGAAACTAATCTTTCTTTAAGTCATGACAATTTTTTTATGATTTTTAATGAAGGAATAGTTTTGGGACATTATACTTTAGGTAATGGAATTAAGGTTTATTCGACAAATATTGAATTCATTATCAAACTTCTGGTACCTAAGTGTTATAGCTCAAAAAACCACCCCCTAGGGTCAAGAAGACAAGCATGTCCTTTTCCAAGTCAGAGGATGAATTTGTGATTGGTAAAACATAAAAAAACAAGTACTTTGAGGGAGCAACGCTCCTTCTTAGTTGTAGGAATCGAAGCAAAGAGCCTAGAAATGCTCCCTCCTAGTGTTGGGGAATGAAAAAGAAGGCCATCAACACCCTTTCTGCGTTAGGGCTCCGAAATAGTGAGGGAATTCGACTAGATAAGCTTAGATTTGGTCCAAATTAACAACTTTGGCTAAAATAATCATTGTTGATTAAAATAATGATTGATTTGGTCTGTTTGTGGATGGTAGAAAAATTGGAAAAAATCATGTTGGTAAGCCTTTGTGTATCCAAGTGATCTGAAGTTCAATCCCCCCAGACATGTCTTACTAGCCAAACTTTAAAAAAAAATGATTGATTTAGTCTATCTTAAGATACTATCAAGAAAGTGTCTAGGTGCAATGAAGGCCAATCATAAGGAAATCTATATAAATGGAGCTCTTCACTAGTCACAGAAAAAGAAAGGAACTTATGTTGAAATTTTTTTAGTGCTACAATTGTGATAATTGAGCAGTAAGCATAGAGGTTAGGGAGTAGGTCAGGGACATAGGCTTGGAAGACTCATTGATGTACTGTAATTTTATTCAAAGACAATAGTAACAAAGAATTTCTGCATTCATCTATTGTGTTTCTTTAATTATGTTACATGATTGATGCATTATGTTGCACTAATATTATTTTTAATGAAGATTGTGTTGGTCTCTTTTTGTATGTGTAGGTAATCTAGGAGATCTAGGAGAAAAGATGTCAAGATGAGGTCTTCCAAGAGTTGGCATGATCAAATAGAGTTAAGGAGCTAGCATTAAATGTGAATGTGCTTGGGATTGTCTAGTTTCTTTGTCTTATTTATTCATTCACACACACACACCTTTTGGGAAAACTCTTGGGCAAGGCTTGTTGGGATTAAAGTAAGCTACTATTGTAGGCAAAATTATCTCTTAAATAGAAATGACAACTCCACTAGGGGGGCTAGTAAATAAATTTTATTTGCCTATTGTATTTCATTTTCGTTGGGGCTTTTTGGTTTCCTTAAGAGTTTTATAGTGGTCATTAGTCTTTTAAGAATACTACCAAATTTGTTCATAGAATTATATGATAACATAGGATTATATGATGAACAATCTTCTATATTACGATTTTCTTGGAAATATTTATCTAAC
>Ga0139314_100067_pt1 | contig 17337 bp, 17 predicted proteins | sample In2P11_FD_99376 | JGI IMG/M metagenome (GOLD analysis project Ga0139314, IMG submission 99376)
CAGCATTAAGGAAACAACTCAAATTTCCAACTTCTGAGGACTCGATGGCTAAAGAGATTGAAGAAACTGAAACTCAAAAGTTTGACATGATGAAGCTCATCATGGAACAAAATCTGCAAATAAAATATATGGAAGCGCAGATGGGGAAACTAGTCAAGGAGAAAGAGGAAGCTGTTAGAAAAGCTCGAACTCCAATGGATGTAGTACCCCTTGCAGCAATCCCTGGAGCCAGGGTTTCTACTTCAGGCACAACATCAACTATAGGTATAGCAGAAGGAGTTGAACAGCTTGCTGAAGCTATTCAGAACCTGTCTATTCAAATAGGAGAAATCAAGAAGTTGCAAAATGAACTCAAGGAGTTACAGCATATGAAAGTAGTTGCATACTCTTCACATGTAGCTGAGTTGCAAAGAGGAAAAGGTTAGATTGAAGCATTGAAAAGGGAACTCAAAGAATCTTACATTGGAAACAAATTGGGTTTGGCAAGGAAAATTTTGTGGGAAGAAATTACCGAATCAATTAAGGATATCTAGCCCTATATCAAGATAGTATTTGATCAAAAAGACCTCTTGGAGAAAGCTCAGCAAACTGTTGAAACTATTTCTAAAGATCTTGAGGATATGCCAGAAATTGCTTATGATATAATCAAGTTCCTCAATTCTAAAGACAGTTGTGAGCTTGAAGAATTAGGGATAAATGACAAGATAGAAACTATACTAGAAGTAAAGAATATCATCACCAAGAAGAACCTCATCCTTTAGTTGGAAGAAAAGTGCAACAGTGTGAATACAATAGTTCAACGATTTTTTAGTGGGATTGAACCCTTGACCAGCAAGGGTTTGCCCTCTATGCTTTTAATTAATGACAAATTATTGCCTATTGAGGATTATATTCGAAAACTTACTGAGGTAGGCAACAATGCATCTTCAGTTTCAAACATAAGAGGTGCAACAACACCAAGAGTGGTGCTAAATGCACTCAGGGACACCTTCTTCATTTTAGATTAAATTAAGCATATATTCTCTATAAAACCCACTTTCCCTAAGTATACAGAGATGGATGAAGTTTATAAAAGGGTAACAAAGACATCTATCCTAGATAAGAAACGCTAGGAAGAATTAACTGATCTACTTGACTAGAGGGTGATTAAACAACATTCAACTTTTATAGGAACAATCATCACAAGTTCAACAGTTATCATTTTTTCAAAAACATTCATCAACAACTCAGTACCAAAATAGTGCCATATTGGCTAGCGGTTTATATTCTTGATTTTGTAATTATCTATTTTTGTAAAAAGTTTAAGATATTTTCTCAGTCCTATCATTGTATAAATAACTCTCTTTCACGAGTTATTAAGGGTTTCACCCTTGAAGAAGCATTTCTAAGCATTGAATGTACTCGACTTTTTTCAATCATTAATACAAAAGCAAATGGATTCTGAATTCTAATTCATACAGTTTCGTTTTTTTGTAAGTTTTTTCCAGTTTTATTTCACAGTGTTTTCTTCATGTTCTTATGTTTTACAAAGATAACTAGGTAGGAGTAACTGTATCTCAATTATTCTTATAAGCTTCTGAAGTGACCATTTGTAAAGAGAATGAATTATATAAACAATTTGTTTTATTAATTCCCTCTAAATCATAAAATCATCAGCATCTGTTGTAAGTAGAAGCATATCTTGTTAAACCTTTTGAACATAGTCTAAAGGTTTTCTTACTTATGATTATTTGATTTTCAATTTGAAGACTATGATAGTCATACTACCTCTCTATTTTTGCTCACCACCATGCAATCTATATCACTGTGTGAATTTTAATAGTAGCCCTCTATTTAGATATTAATATTATTCAAAATTTTAGGCACTACTATTTTAAATCTGTTTCCTACATTGGTCCTCCAAATTTAAACAAAACCCCGAAAAAAATTATCTTTGATGCCCTTGCATGGTATCTAACCATTATCATCTCAAAGATACAACATCAATCTGGCGTCTTTGCTAAGGATTCAAATTTCATTAAGTTTTCCTAGGTCAACAATATTATTCCTATTCCTTTAAGGTGATTAAAGGTCTAGACAGGTCAAAATCCTTCACCTAGCGACTCTACTATATCAAACTGACACCTTTTAAGCACCCTAGATCCCATTCTGAATTTGACACAGTTAGTCCTCTGTCAGATCCAAAAAGGCTTATGAGAAAGGCCAGTTCTAGAAGAAGACATAAACCATCTTCTTCTACTTCAACCTTGCAGTCTGAAGATATATTACAATTTGATCCCTATAGTAACATTCCATCCAATCTAGAGTACACTCACCTATCACCTAGGGTTGCTGAACTTTTAGATAGGCGAGTTGATTTCATATTAGCTTTCCTTATTCATTCACTTGAATCTCATCTAGAACCCCCACTTCTAGTGGGATCACCCAAATCTGAGTTTGACCTAGGTGTCCATCTACCTGAATACAAACCTACAAACTTTATATCCCCCAACACACTTATTCATTTCATTCCACCTCTAAACCACCATAATCTTCTACTTCTAAACAACCTGAAGAGTCCTTTGCTATATATTCAAATCCACTCTTTGAAATTGAAGAGGATATTCATTCTCAAGTCCACAAGTTGGTGATTAGAACCCCTTTAAAATCATTCAGGAAGTCTCCAACTTCTTTATCTCCACCTTTTTTATCTCCTCCTTCTTCACCCCCACATACTAATTCTCCCCCTCTTTAACCATCTCCTTATTCCTTGTCATCATCTTCACAAACATCTCATTCATCATCCTCTACTATGGAATTTCAACCCATTGTACAGGAAAGATATGCAGCTTTAGTTTTACCTCCAGCCCTTGATGCTTTCCCTAATGAATATTTAAAGCACCTTCTTAGATATAAATGTGAGACTGGTCCTTTAGCTAAGGATCACCTTCAAGATTTTCTAGACTTTGTAGATAACATGAACATAGAACAAGAAAATGTTTACATGAGGTTGCTTGTTTAGTCTCTTGAGGGAAATGTGAGGACTTGGTTTACGCAGTTACCTATCAATTCCATTAGGAACTAGAAAGAATTAACAAATATATTCAAAAATCAATGGGGAGTGAAGAAAGATTTTCTTTACTTTTTGATTGAGTTTGAAGAACTTAAAAGAAACTTTGGTGAGCCTGTCTCTGATTTTATCAAAACTTTCAACAAACTTTATCATAAGATGCTGCCTGATTACAAACCGCCTCTAACAGTAGCTAAATGTATGTTTTCAAAAGCTTTTGAAGAAGATTTTGCTGTGATGTTAAGAGAAAGAACTTCAAGAACTCTTGAAGACATGCAAACTGATGCTATAGAGGTGGAAGAAAATAGGTCTGTCTCAGCCACTTTAAAAGCTAAAGAGGAAAAAGACCAAAGAAAACTCAAATCAGGTCAAGGGGCCTGAACTTCCTCTAAGACTAAAACTAAAGACTCTAAAATAGATGAAATAACTTCACTTCTTAGAAATCTGTCCAATAGAATTTCCAAGATTGACACTCAACCTAGAACATTTCAATAAACGGTAACTCAACCCCAAAATCAAAATCAAGGTCAATACAAAAGAAATCCACCATTACAAGTTCTTCAAAGGCCTGGTAACAGTCAATAGGTCCCTACTCCTTTACTGATAGATGATCAATAGCCTGATGCCAATACTATGACTATAACTGATGATATTAATAATATGGATACCTCTTTTAGGTAGACTTCTTTTATTCCTCTCTCACAACAAAAGAAGGTTCAACAAGATCAAGCCTCCTCACAGGCTTCCAAATACCATGCCTTCTCTGAATTCCTAATTGCAGAACTAAACAAAGATATGATCTTAGGCCTAGACCTGGTCATGGAAGACCCCATAATGAACCTTCAACAATTGAACCTTGTACCAAAGTTGTTGAAACTCAAACAACTATTATTCGACCATTAAATCAGTCAACTGATACCACTCAAATTGAAAAAAAATGTTTTAAATGCATTTAATGTTGAAAAGAAGATAGAAAGAGTTAAAATCTCAATACCACTTTCAGAACTTTCCAAAAACCCTGGATATAAAAATCAAGTCTCCAAATGGATACAAAACACCTCGGTTGATGCTGAAAGTGATATCATTAGTCTACAAGATGAAAAACCAGCAGTTGTTTTTTGTCCTAGCTCAGATATGGTAGATGAAATATTACCCCCCTTTTATGTGACTCTTAAAACAAATGATTCTATGTTATACAATTGTATGCTTGATTTTGGAGCATCACATAATCTCATGCCAAAAACTATCATGGATCATTTAGATTTTGACATAACTAGATCCTATCATGATTTGTACATCTTTGATTCCAAAAGGGTGCCTTGTCTAGGATTGATTATGGATTTAGTAGTTACTCTTGCTCAAATCCCAGTAAAGAGTATAGTGTTAGATATAGTTTTCACAGATATCCCTCCCAAATTTGGAATTCTCCTTTCAAGGTCTTGTTGTGCCAAATTAAGGGGAACTCTTCAGATGGACATGTCTTATGCCACCATTCCAGTTTATGGGGGGGAGAAACTAAGGCTATATAGAGAGGTTAGATTTGTGCACACTCTTTACAAAACAGATCAACTAAGAAACCATCCCATATATGCAATTGATCAAGATGTTGGTTTTTTCCAACTTTCTTCAAACCAAACACATGAAACTCAAGAAAAAATTGAAGATGTAATTGAAAGACCTGTACCAAATTAGACTGATGTCTGGAAGCTATTCTTTGATGGTTCTTGTACAAAGGATGGAGCAGGAGCTGGGGTAGTATTAATCTTTTCAGAAAAAGAAAACATTACACAATCATGCAAACTTGATTTTGAAGTTACAAATAATGTATCTGAATATGAAGCTTTCCTTTTAGGACTGCAGTTAGCCAAGAGCTTAAAAGTAAAAAACCTGAGTGTTTTTACTGACTCGGATCTCATTTTTAAACAAGTTATAAATTTTTTCCAAACAAAACATCTTAGGCTTAGATCCTATCAAAATGAGGTTTGGGATTCAATTGAAATTTTTTTCAATGCTTTTAATTTGACTTATATCCCCAAGGATCAGAATATTCATGTAGATTCCCTAGTTGTTTCTACTAGTTCATTTAAATCCCTGATCAAACTAATGTTCTCTATCAAATACAAGTCAAATACAGGCCATCCATCCTAGATAACCTAAAATAATGGCAGATATTTGAAGATGATGAAGAACCGAAATATTTTTTGCAGGTTAAGATGAATTTTCAGTTCTACAAATTGATGAAAATACAACAGAAACAATTGATAATTCAGATTTCAACTCAAAAATTGCTAATCATGACATCATTCAAGTGTCTAACAATTTTATTCCCAAAGGACTCATTTCTTTAGAAAAATTGTTTGAACAAAAAGATGTCCATAGAAACCCACAATACATTTCCCCACAAGATGACATAGAGGAAGTAAATATTGGAACAAATGATGACATTAGGAGCCTCAAAATATGTGCATCCTTAGATCTCAGAATTCAAGCTCAATACCTTAAGTTATTTGAAAAATACAAGGATATTTTTGCATGGACCTATGCTGATCTAAACACTTATGATACAACATAAGATTCCTTTAAAACTAGAAGAAAAAAACTTTCAATAGAAACTTAGGAGAATCAATTTAGAACTTCTACCAACTGTAGAAAAGGAAATTAAGAAAATGCTAGATGCCCAAATTATTCTCCCTCTTAGATACTCTAATTGGGTTGCTAATTTAGCTCCTGTTAGAAAGAAGAATGGGGAAATTAGACTTTGTGTGGACTTTAGGAATTTGAATAAATCATCATTAAAGGATAATTATCCTTTACCCAAAATGGATACATTACATCAGATGGTTTCTTGAGCACAAATACTTTCCATGCTTGATGGTTTTTCAGGTTACAATCAGATACATGTTGATCCAACATACAGAGAGAAGACAAATTTTACTACACCTTGGGGTACATATATGTACTCTAGAATTCCCTTTGGCTTGTCCATTGCTGGAGCAACTTTCCAAAGAGCTATGGACATAGATTTTGTGGGACAGCTAAACAAATTTGTAATCATTTATCTTGATGACATAATTGTTTTTTCTAATTCTGATCAGAAAGATCTAAAGCACTTGATGAAGGTTTTTGACATGTGTAGGAAATTTGGAATACACTCAATCCTAAAAAGTCTCTTTTTGCTATCAAAGAAGAAAAGTTTTTAGGCCATATAATCTCAAAAGAAGGAGTGGTGATTGATCGCAAACGTGTTTTTCTATAAAAACATTGTCATTACCTAGAAACAAGAAGGAGATCCAAGCTTTTCTAGGCAAGATTAATCTTTTAAGGAGGTTCATCCCAAATTATGTTGAAATTGTGAAAGACATAACTGATATGCTCTGAAAGGATCATGAAGTTAAATGGACTATCTCTTCCAAATATGCATTTGATTAGATCAAGAAGTCTATCTTTGAAGCTCCAACCTTAGCCAACCCTGATTATACCAAACCATTTAATATCTTTTCCTTTGCCTCTGAAACAATCCTTGTTGTTGTTTCATTACAAAATAATGAAGATTCCCATGACCAACCTATAGCCTTTTTCAATAAGGTTATGAGATATGTCAAGCTTAAGTATGACATAATTGAGAAACAAGCCTATGCCCTCATACAACCTTTGAAATCATTCAGGATGTATGTCCTACATTCACCTATTACTGCTTATGTTCCTAATAGTGCTGTGAAGATTATTTTAACCCAGCCTGACATTGATGGGAAGAGAGGTAGATAGATCACTCAAATACTGGAGTTTGATCCAACTATCAAAACTAAAAAGCTAGTAAAGTTAAAGGATTAGCTAAGCTTATAGCTTAATCAAACTGTAAGGTGCTTGGCATCAACTCTATTTTGGAAATACAAGGGGAGAATCCACAAGAAACTTCTCAAAGTTTAGATAAGAAGAATCCACAAAAACCTTATGTTCAGGTAGAAGGGGAGAATCCACAAGAACCTTATGTTCAGGCAGAAGGGGAGAATCCATAAGAACCTTATGTTCAGGCAGAAATTGAGAATCCACAAAAACCTTCCCAAAATTTGAATGAAGAGAATCCACAAGAACCTCCTCACTATCCTGAAGAAAATAATACACAAGAACCTTTACCTTCAGATCAAGCCATCTCTCTACATATTGATGAGAAATTTCTTTCTTCAAATTCGTATCAAGATATTGTAAATTTCTTGATTCATTTTGAATGCCCAACATCATTTTCCAAAATTCAATGTAAAGCTCTCAAATTAAAGGCAGTCAAATATTGTATCATAAATGAAAATATTTACTAGAAGGACCCACTAAATATCTTTTTATTATGATTGATATAATCAGAAACTGAAGGAATCATTGATCAGTTTCACGCAGTATTTTGTGGAGGACATTATGCTTGGAGAGAAACATCATATAAGATATTGAAGGCAAGATTTTATTGGCCCACGTTGTTCTTACAAGTAGGAGAAAAGATCAGAAGTTGTGTCCCTTGTCAGTTGCTTGTTGGTAAGCAAAAACTAGCAGCTCTTCCACTGATCCCAACAATAGTCTCAACACCTCTTCTCCAATGGGGACTAGATTTTGTTGGACAGATTCATCCTACTTCAAGCAATCAACATAGATGGATTCTCACTGTAACAAACTACTTTACTAAATAGGTGGAAGCAATTCCAGTAAGAAATTCTATTGATTCAATAGTAATCAAATTCATTGAAGAAAATATCTTATCTTGGTTTGGTTGCCCAACACAAATTGTTATTGACAATGTAGCAGCATTTTCCAGTGTTAAAATAATTGAGTTTGGCTAGAAATATCAGATTCTGTTACATCATTTGACTCCATATTACCCTCAAGGTAATGGTCTTGCAGAATCCTCAAATAAAAGTTTGGTAAAGGTGATCAAAAAAACTTTAGCAGATCATAAAAAGTGTTTGGATTCTCATCTAATTTATGCAGTGTGGGAAAATAGGATTAGTCCAAAGAAGTCTACTAGAAAGTCTCCTTTTCAGCTAGTCTATGGGAAAGATGCAATCTTCCCTACCAACTTGACCTTTCCTATTTTAAAATTCCTGCAGGATTCGACTAATGAACCTGATGATTTTTCAAGGAGAATAAATCAGATTATTGAACTAAATGAAAACATAGATGAAGTTCAATATAAATTGAAAAAGTATTAGAATAATATGAAGAGCATGTTTGATAGAAGAGCCAGGAAAGGGATTTCAAGGAAGGTGATCTACTTCTAAGATGGGCTTCCAGAACAGAAGATAAATGAAAACATGGCAAGTTTAATAACCTGTGGTTTGGACCTTTAGCTATTGTTGAAGTAAAGGGAAACACCACTTTTGTGCTTCAAAATCTTGAGGGACTATATTCCACTTATCCTATTAATGGAAGGTTTCTCAAACATTGCATTCAGCACTGAGAAGTTGAAGTAGATTTCATTACTCTCATTGTAAAAACTCTAGTTTATTTTACTTTTCAAGTTGTCAATGTGATTTTTTACAGCAAAGACTCCATAGCCCGAGCAGAAGGCACATTGATCTATAGGTTCTCTACATTCTACGGGAGAAATCAATGCCCAGTTGGAGCCGATGTTGTACCATTTTTAGGTTTTGGTAAATTAGTATCAATTAGTCAAAAAATGAAAATATATTTCAAAAAATGTTAAGTTAGGATATGGAAAAAAAGAATATTAAATAAAAAGATTTAGGGATATTTTTATGAATGAGTGCATATCAAATAAAATGATAGAATAGATTCCCTAAAGAATGGAGGCAAAAATAAAATGTTAGGTTAGAAAGAAAAGAAAAAAAATAATAAACTCTGAAAGTGTTTCAAATCCAAATGCCACTACCATTATTATATTTTATTTTTGCAAATAAAGGCTATGTGCAGATTGTTTAAATGCCACACTCAGTTCATACAATCCAATTGTACAGTTTAATCATGATTGGATTTGATTTAAATTGTTTCTCAATAGGTAGTAAATAAAATTGGCTCAACAGTTTAATCTGAGCCTGTGGAGGGAATAAGGAATAGAGGTAGATTAGTCATTAAAAGGTAATACTGATTTGCTAGCCTAAATGCACTCGAATGAATAAAAGAAAATGTTAGAAGTATAAATGCTAGGTATAGAAATAATTGGAGCATGAAAGGATTTTATCCTAAGTTGTATCATTGGATAATGCGTGCATATGATGTTGCATTTTAAATTAACTATGAATTCCAAGCACCAATGTTATTTGGTAAACACCCTAACTTTATTCATTTAGTCCCCCATTACACAAAATTGTCACATCTTGCATAAAATTGTGACCCCACCGTCACTTCTGTCTCATATGTTAAATCCCTTCCAACTTACCTTTCATCCCGCATGGTCCCTCGAGATCCGATGGCCCACATCCCCATTTGACCCTCATTTTCTTTCTAAACTTTATTGGTGGGGGGGGGGGGGGGGCCTTAAAAATGATATTCAAATGTTTGTGGAAGAATGTTTTGTTTGCCAACAAAATAAAATTGAGACAATTAAGGTCTCGGGTTTGTTACAACCTTTAACCATTCCAAATCAATGTTGGGAGGAGGTTTCAATGGATTTTATCATAGGTTTACCAAATTCTAAAGAAAAGAGTGTCATCATGGTGGTAGTTGATAGAGTGCCCAAGTATGCACATTTTGTGCATCATCTAATCCCTTTAAAGTTAGTACGTTTTCTACTGCATTTATGGAAACAATTTAAAAGCTACATTGAAACCCAATGATTATTGTAAGTGACAAAGATCCCATTTCTACTATAATTTTTTGGACAAAATTATTTTCTTGTTTGGGTACTCAATTAGATCATAGATAATCTTATAATCCTCAATCTGGTGGGAAAAATGAGATAGTGAACAAATGTTTGGAACGATATCTTCATTGCTTTGTATCTGATAAATAAACATAACTGGTCAAGTGGTTACCTCTGGCTGAATGGTGGTATAACACTTCCTTCCATACTACAGCAAAAATGACCCCATTTATGGCACTTTATGGATATCATCCACCATCCACCACATCATATTTAAGAGAAGGTTATAAGGTTCAAGCAGTGAAATATCAAATCAGGCATCAACAACAACTTCTCAAACACTTAAAGGATAACCTCACTTTGGAACATAATCGAATGAAGCAACAACCAGATCAACATCGCAGCAAAAGAAGTTTTAATGTAGGTGACTAGGTATTTTTACGGCTACAACCATACAAACAAATGTCCCTCAAGCAAGCTAAGAAGGATAATAAATTATAACCAAAGTACTGTAGTCCTTACAAGGTGTTATAAAATATTGGTGCTATGGCATACAAATTAGAGATTCTTGCATCTTCCTGAGTGTACCCAGGTCTCCATTTCTCATGCTTAAAGAAGGTTATAGGTGACGATATCCCAGTTCAAACAAAATTTCTAGAACTTGACAAGGAAGGAAAGATCATATTGGAAACTGAAGCAGTCACGGAAATGAGAACTTGAAAACTATAGAATAGATTAATCTCAAAGCATCTCACCAAGTGGAATAACTTACCCTCTAAATATTCGACATGGGAGGATGGGAATTTTAAACCAAAGCTTACAGAACTACTCAAGTATTGAGGACATCAATTTTTTGAAGGAGAGGGGAATGTTAGGTCCATATACTACTAGTGTAGCCCCTTATTTTTGTTGTTGGCATAGCCCCCTTATTGTTATTGTTGTGCCAATGTAGTCCCCATGTTGTTGTTATTGTGCACTTAGAAGCCCACTGTTGTTATTGTTGTGGCCTTACATTATTATTGTTATGTAGGCTATGATTATATTGGTACCCCTTAGACTCCTATATATATAGGAGGTCTTGTCATTTGTATCATCCAACAATTTCTCATTTATCTAATGTAAAGGAGGTTTACCCCTTGAAGAGGATAATTTTTAGGTCATTGATCTATCTTTTTGTGAGTTGGTTGCATAACAAACACACAACCCTTGAAACTGCATGCGTGTAGTGTGATATTACTTGGTCTAAGTGGGTTTTATCCATAGATGACCCAAGCCTACTCATGCAATACAAGTTGTTTTATATTGTTTATTTGGCATTCCATATTTTACTTTGATATTTCCTCGAACATATCCTATAGTTATTTTTTTTGGGTTTATTTTTTTGTTATGCCTTTTGTAAACTGTTACATTCTTTATTTGTAGGGATGGAGTTCTACATACTACAACTTGCAACAGATATACTTTACCCTACCTAGCTTAGTCTGTATAAATTTTCTATGTCATCATGGGTTTTTTTTTCTAACCTTAGGAAATAATGCCATTGCAGGCATGTTCTAGCATGGTAAGGAAGCGATTTTAAATTGAGGTTTACTATTTCTCGCTATGCCTCATGTCATTCCTTGTAATTTTCCTCTTCCAAATGTCAATTATTAAGTCTTGGTGAGTTGCATTTGGGGTCTGACCCCCTTATAGGATTTTCTTTGGGGTTTGAACAAAACTCCCCATGAGGGTTATGTAGACATTTTTCTCGCATAAATATGACTCCTTGGTTTCAATATTTAGTCCAGTGGCCTTCTATTCTTAATGAATGACTATTTTTCAAATATAAAGTATTGTACAATTATATGCATGATCTCTTGTCATGCTTCAATTGGAGAATATATAAATCAATATTTTACATTTCATTTCTATAATTTATGGGGTTTATTATTATGGCATTGTTTAGTCGACTTCATTATTTCCTTGAACTATAGATGTACCTCTACTATGCCACTCTTGGTTTTCCCTCTTCACAATCTTCTATTTGTTTGTTCACTTTATTCTTGGTTGAGTGATTAGAATTATGAATGCAAAATTTGATGTCTCATTAACTATTCTAAATCATTGTTGTCAGTATCTTGTTTGGAGAGTCCTTCCTATTCAACTATATGATGCTTGGGTTGCATGGATTTAGCTAGGTGCTGACCCATAGATACTCATCCTATGGTTGAGCTCAATGGTTCCTTCTGTAAATTTATTAATATTTTGGTAGTGATATTGAATCAGTTAAGGTTGGCTTCAAGACGAAATCCTTTGACTTTTTGTTAAGATTTCTTTGATTTCCCCACATGACTCCTGGCCTCTCACGATAGACTAAATGGCTTCATATATATTAATGGTTTGATATATAGTGCGAGATTTACCTATGCATTAATTTATGGTCGCAGCCTTGGTAATTTTTAATAATTATAATTTTTCTTTAAATTATTATACATCCGATTCGTATATTTATCGCTCTTATCCATATCAAGGAGATGCAATTTTAAAGGGGTACTTTTGAGCCTACTTTAATATTTTCCTAGGAGTTATGACTCCATAACCTATGACAGTTAAATTGGCTAGTGACCCTTTGCTTATACCTACATGCTTAGTATAGTAATACACTCACTACCACTCATTTTCGTCTCTCTCATATAATGTAACCTTCCAAATGTCACATTGTTAACTAGAACGCTTTGATTTTATCAAATAAGGGCAACACAATTTATTAACATATACAAGATACTTTTTTAGCTATATATTTTGGGAGATTTTATATATCTATATGCACCTCATCTCACTATGTTGATATACAATTAAATAAATGGTTATTGAAAATTATGTTTGTGTTGTCTCTTCTCTCATGGTAGAGCTCATAATCTGAAGTGATTCCTGCAAGATTATTAATCAATACACTCTCTACTAGATGGACTAGAAAACACCATCAAATAGAAATCCAAGGTATTGTACCTTAGTTATATGTGAATAACAGTATTCTAAACATTGTAATAACATAGCTCGAACTGGAGGAAAAAGGGTGTTGTTGTGGTTGAGCTACAACCATATAAGGAATTTGTCTCCATTATTCTGTAAGAGAACATTATTAGAAATAATATTAACTCCATATTGCTTATATCCATATGAATATACTTAGTTCACCTGAATTACATTTAACATGATATAACTCAATAGGAATTTTTCACTTGTCTCTAATTTTATAAATTTCTCTAAGAAATATTAACTTGCATATCCTACAATCTGATTATAGGATCCTTTTACTATAATTAAATACAGGGGTACACATATTTTTTTCCTTAACCGAAGCTAGAAGTATTATACTAAAAAGGACAGGTTAAATAAATGATGGTATAACATGCATTTTAGTTAATGATATACAACCTGCACAATATATGACATTGATAATGTACATAATAAAGAATCTAATTGTAATCGCAACTCTTTATTCCACCCTATGTAGTATCTTTCTCCAACTAAGTGAGTTAACATAATCCTTTTATCCCATCATGTTAAATCAATATACTTCTTATTAATTTCATCTAGGCATCTTTAGGAGGTTTTTTGGAAGGTCTAGAATGTGGTCCATATCTTTTCCAAAGCTGGAAAGAAATATTTCAACTTTAGTGTTCTTTTCCTGAGATTTTTTCTAACACTTTATTTATTTTATTAATAATCAAATTGATTACATCGTCACAAAATTTTACACATGGCTTCCCTAGCCATTAAATCCAACAATATGTTCATGCCTTGAATATTCAACATTAAAAGTATGAAATTGAGGGGTACTAGAGTTAGCATTGCTAATTTGTTTAACCAACAAAATTCCATGTGATTGACTTCAATTTAGTAATTTTGCATAATGAGTAGTAATTATATATATAGACATAAAATGAAATTCCATTTTACATAAATTGGAATTATGGTGAATGTCAATGATGGGATTAGACTCGTTATATACTATAGAAGGTTCTTTTCCCTTAATTGTTGCTTGGAAAACAACTTCATGGAAACTTTGTTTTAAAGTTCCTTATATGTAGCATCTAGAACATGTATCCTTATTTGTTACATTTACTTTTAATTCATGGAAATGGTTTATGGTTTAATAAGACCAATAACTTTATACATTCTTGAAATATTAAGAACATTCATGTATGTGAAAAGAAGAATTGATAATATATTTTGTAAAAGGTTTGGTTTTATTAAAAGTAGTTGTAACTAATGTTGCTAGTGAGATTAATCAAGGGAAGCTTAATGAAGCAAACTGAAAGGTAAAATGTTGCAATGTGATTTAGAGCCATAAATGTGAACATTAATGTCAAAATAATGAAATGAAAGATTATACATAGAGAAATATAGTAATTTTGAAATGAATACCACCAATATGACATTGGATTTCGGATATCATTTCCTGTCAAATTTAATTTTATAGACTATGGGACCCATGCTAAGGGTAAAATATGAATACATGATGTACGTAAATGTTCCTTATAACTTAATGTTAATGTGCATATGGTCCGTTATGTAAATTACAGTGGGAAAATGTGCTAAAATAGAGTTTTGCATCCTAGACATTTATAGGATAGTAGGGAAAGGCCCAAGCAAGGCCATCAATAGACATAATTTCCTGCCCACATTTCCTCTCCCTACAGATAGATGATATTAATAAGGGAAAAAGTTTGTCGAAGATGGGGAGAGGGCAAAAGCTTCAGGTGACCTTGCTAGTTTTGGAGCATATTGGAGAAGGCCCAAAAGAATGAGTTTTTGATCCCTAAATTCTTCAGGACAAGAAACTTTCAGAGGAATATGATAGATGCAGCCAAGTGTAATTTTGTGTTAGACAAAGTGTGATCACTATTGGGGAATCATATTGGATGTTAAATTGGCTCATTCTAGTTGTGGAAACAAGTTCCCAATTATTGGGAGGAGAATTATTTTCCCTTGTATGGTTTTCGTGGCAAACCAGGTAAGTGATGATTAAACTTTTTGTATGATTGTATAGGAATTTCCTGTACATCCATAGAGGAAAGGATCCTAGAACTATAGGAGGAATTATTGGATGTGTAGTTCCTCTATTGTATTACCAGTATTGTTGATGTCTTTAGGAGGGGCTAAGACCATATGCACTTGGTGCAACTATGACTACTTTGATCATTTTGATGATTGGAGAGGTAGGTGCTCTCTAAGTACTTATAGAAGTATTGTGGTTAAAATATCACTTGACATTGCATAAATTATTTATAGCTTAAGTACTTCATTTGATTGAAAAATTATGATTAAAAGTAATGTGATTATGATTAAGAGATACTAATTGCATTTGTGTGTCATACCCTATAGGGTGCATGCAATGGAGGTTGTGAAATAATCCTAGGTGCTTGTTGTTGGGAAATAAACATGCTTAGAGTGCTTATCATAGTTGATAAACCACATGTATTTAAACTTATTGTGTAAAGTGACCATGATTTCCAAGAGTAATTGGAAAGTAACATTACGTTGGTATAGAAACTTTGTTTTTGTTTGTTATAAAATTGAGCAATGGATAAATTGTTGAACATAAAAATTGAATGTTTTTTAAAGATGTAAATGTTTATGATTATAGATAAAGATATTATTATTGTATTCAATGGTATTTCTTGGAAACAAAATCCTTCATTGGAAGTGGAAGGAACCCCTTTTCATTGTTCTAAGATCAATGTAATGAGTATAAATTAGAGATGAACACCAAGGATGATGTTATCTTTAAGGGGGGGAATGTATAATATCCCTAACGCCACTACAAATCACAAGACATAATAAAAAATGAAATTTTTACTTGTGAATTTCATATTCGAAGTTAAATTTCTTTATAATTCATTTGGGAAGAGAGCTAAATTAACAAATTAAATAAAATTAATTTCAAACAATGCTTGATGTTGAGAATCGGTTATGAATTATTTTGTAGCTAGTTGCATTCATTTCCTTTCCCTGTCGAATCAAACAAAAGAAATAGGCATTCTATGAAATAATATTATTTTTCCATCTGTGTTGTGTAGTCATGGCTCGAAAGTAGAGGGTAGAGTGCAATCCATTTTTATTATTTTTATTCTAAAGGAATATATATTCCTACAACTTGGTTCAGACGCTCCAAGTAACGAAGAACAACAATTCAATGTAAGGATTTGGTGGTAAAATATATAATGGAGGAACAATAGAAGGATGGTGTTCTTGCATGGTTCGTCTTCAATTGTGTCAATCGATATTGGCAGGAAATGACCCCATGGTTGTAGAACTTGTACATGAGTGGTTTCTGCCAATTATTTATGATGGATGTCCACCTTGTAAGGAATACATTAAATAAATTCGAAAGGAGAATACTGGAAACTATGATGAACAAGTGGAAGTTTCATTGTATCTCAAGGGTTTGTTCCACCATCTTCATGTTTCTTTACGTGCCAAGCAAGTTTCTTACTCATTTGCAATCATCATGCACAAATTTGTGGCATGCAACTAAGTGTATTAAGCTCATTCTTCCTTGTTTTTTTCTAGATATCTATGGTTCTCACTATGTGGCCTACATTAGAGATTTTATTTTTACTGTAAGTGCTAACCTTCTTGGAAATTCTATGGATTCTCATGCACATGGAAATAAGTTGTGGTGATTTCAATTTAATATTTTATTATTTTAAATCACATAAAAAATGCAATATTAGAAATATTAAAATTTAATAATGATGTTCTCACTTAGTTCGTTCATGGAAAAAGACACTTGCCTTTTGATAAACACTTTCTTTAAGAAATTAGATTGAGGTTCATGGATTGGTAAAATATTCTCGGCCATTAATCTATAGATATTTCATTATTTATATTCTACTTTGAGCCTCATGGAAAATGTGTTTTGTTTATTATTCTTTACAGTGGGCATGTAGTTTGACCAACATTTTTGAGCCCATAGATAGTAGCTATTATGATAATTTTTGTTTATTTTTGTTTACACTTGAGTAACAATTGTAGGGAAATAATTCATTTTCCACTCCAAGCATCAAGGTGTAGTAACTCATCTTTTTCATTTAATTTTTCTTAAATGTTGGGTGCTAGTTGATACTAATATATTTTTCAAAATGTTAAATGGATTTATTTTTAAGAATGAGGGGAATTGTCATTAGTTAATGTTTTTTTTTAAGCAAATGAAAAATTAAATTGGGTTGATTGCTATTCTCTATCATTATTTATGTGTTCTTTGACAAGTGAGAGTAAAAATGTAAATTACTACCCACCAAAATATAAGAAATTAATTTATAATTTCAACTTAAATGTATTAGGTAAATTGAAAATTTTTCTTGATGACTAACAATAAAATATTTTATTATTATTTTAACTATTACATTCCAGCTAAACATAAAATCAATTATTTATGTATTATATTTAAAAATATTTATAATATAGTCATATAAATATAAATAAAAGTTATATATAT